>Ga0180437_10010253_pt1 | contig 11452 bp, 8 predicted proteins | sample SS_ome_4_FD_132410 | JGI IMG/M metagenome (GOLD analysis project Ga0180437, IMG submission 132410) | Hypersaline lake sediment archaeal communities from the Salton Sea, California, USA - SS_3_D_1 metaG | ecosystem: Environmental > Aquatic > Non-marine Saline and Alkaline > Hypersaline > Sediment... | reverse complement strand
GATACCACCTCATCAAATGTCTCTGATTCACGGCTCCTGTCGAATCCTACACTCCATTGTGGATTTCCAGCTGTGTCAATCCCCATACTTAGATGAAGGCGAGAGAAGAGTTCTCGCATCAGCCTTTTAGCCTTCTCATACATACTAAGAGTTCGTGCAATTGCTTTGGCATATTCTTCGATAAATTCGCCCAAGGTCGAGATAGGGTAGAGGTCTACATAAACAGAAATAATGCCTTCCTTCCGAATTTCCTCAAGAATCCTCCATACCAGAGAAGTTTTCCCAAAACGACGCTGAGAGGAAAGGATTACATGCTGTCGGCCCCGGATATCTTCTAAAAGTTCCTGGATCTCGCTTTCCCGGTTGCAGAATGCATCACCTGAAACCCTACCTCCATAGATAAAAGGATTTTTAAAATCTCTCATCTCCTCTCCCCTACAGATGTTATTAACAATTTGTTAATAACAATATGATAATTCCATAATAATGTAAAGGATTAATGTCTCTAATAGGTAGAAAAGTTTAAGGGGATATGTAAATTCTAAAACAACTTCTATTCAACGTCAACGGATCATCTACGCCTGTGGTTGGGGTTTGTCAAGGGATAACGCTCTGATGAGCGGCGTTAGGCAAAAGGAGCGTTTCCCTCGAGGAGCGCTTTGCCCCAGTGAAATAATTAAAGGCATTTCACGGGGTAAACTTGAGGGGAAATGCAGGGTATATAGCGTTAAGCTGATAGTCTATAGCTCCTCAGTGAAACCCGCTAGAAATACGGCGGACAAGTACACTCCAGTTAAATTGCCTTTGAGGATTTCACCCCAGTTGAACGGTCTTCGAGTTCAACGGGGCGCGCGGGGTAAACATAGCTAATAGCTCAAAGTGAAAACTATGCTTATAAGACGAAGGGTAAAGAGCGGAGGGCATAAGGCTAAGCGAGTAGATAAAGACTGGCTGCGACTAATAATTAAAAAGTTTCGATTTTAATCGAAATTTATTGACTTTATTTTCGATTTGATTTAAAAATATTGCCATGGAGACAATATACTACACCATGAATCCCTGGTGGGAAGGGAAAGATTTTGAATCAGGCATAGATAGACCTGAGTACCTCTACCGATTACCTACCCTGCTCAAGAGAAAGCAGGTTGAGGTGATAATTGGCAGTAGACGAATTGGGAAGACAACATTAATCAAGCAATTCATTAAAAGGCTTCTGCAAAATGGGATACCTAAAGAGGATATATTTTACCTCGCCCTCGACCATCACGCATTATCTAACCTCTCTATATCAGAGCATTTAAGAAATGTGAGAAAGATATTCATGCACGAGCGTGAAAAAAAATTGCTTCTTTTTTTTGATGAAATACAGGAGAGTCCAAATTGGGAGACAGAGCTCAAAAACATCTATGATCTGGAAAATCTAAAAATATTTTGTACCGGCTCTACCTCTTCTTTAATACAAGGGCAAGACGGCAGGCTTACAGGCAGACAGATAATTACCCCCCTCTATCCACTCAGCTTCGACGAATTTCTCCTGTTTCACGGTGATAAACCAAGCCTGAGCGAAGATTATAAGTATGAAAAACTAATGGAGGAATACCTGGAAGTAGGTGGTTACCCCGAACAGGTGCTCCATCCCTCAATTGAGTATATGAGCAACCTTCTTGATGATATACTTGCGAGGGATCTTATTAGGCTCTATCCTATTAAAAAAGCCTTTATCTTAAAAGACCTTCTACGATTAATAGCGGCCTCGGTAGGTTCTCGCACGAGTTTTAACAAGCTTGGTAAGGTTCTCGGGTTATCAGTTGATACGGTAAAGGAGTACATAACGTATCTTGAATCAGCCTTTCTGGTAATGTCCATGGAAAAATGGACGACTTCACTTTCAGAAAAAGTCTATGCACAGAAAAAGATCTATTTCAGGGACACCGGGATCAAGACCCTGCTGACCGGAACAGCCGATGAGGGAAGCAAGGCGGAAAATGCAGTATTTGTAGAATTACAAAGAAAAAAGATACCCTGCGGCTACTTCGCCGAGAGTGAAAGAGAGGTCGATTTTATCACCGGAACTATCAAGAAGCCCAGCCCAGTTGAGGTAAAATACCTCTCATCTTTTGACTGGGGTGACAGGCGCTTTTCTGGAATCAAGCTCTTTTTACGTCGATTTCCAGATACAAGGCGGCTCCTCCTCATCACAAAGAATGCGGATAGAGAACTAAAAGTAAATAAAACAAACATCACCGTGCTCCCTATGTGGAAATTTCTGTTATCATCGGAGTCATATCTGAGATTGTAGTCGATAGCTGTGAGCTGAGATGGCGCCGAGGGCATAGAGCATGGAGCCCTGGTGAAATAGCAAAAGGCCACAGTGAAATAGGTGCTGATTCCACCCCAGTACGATAGTTCCTGCCTACCCTAGTTAAATAGTCCTGCGGAATTTCACCCCAGTGAAGCAGCGAAGACTTCACGGGGCAAGCACGGCACGCGGGGCACCGAGCTGCGGTATCTTCGACCCCGAGGGACGGGATCTTCGCTTCGCTTCGACAGGCTGGATAAACATGGGGAAGAGGCAGGTTGCAGATGGGGTAATGATCTTGGTCTGCCCCTCATAACAACCCTTACGTTTAGGACACAGGAGACGTTACTATCAGGTGAGTCCCTTAAATGAGGCCAAGCAGGATGACAAAGATGATTCCTGTAAGGAGAGAAAAAATGGTTGTATGATCGGTCCCTGCACAGGAGGTGGGGATGATTTCGTCCAACGTGATATAAATCATCAGGCCTGCTGTGGCACCGATGATAAAACCAAGCACTCCCGGCGTAATGGAACCATATATATATCGAGCAAGGAGATAGCCGACCAATAGTGGTACTGCGGTGGAAGATGATACAAGGAATGCCTTCAGGCGATCGCCGGTGCTATGGTAATAGGGTGCTGAGGTACAGATGCCCTCTGGAATATTGTGAATGGCTATGGCCAGGGCAATGATTAACGATACTTTGGTCTCCGTAACCGCACCGATGGCAATGGCCATGCCTTCAGGAAAGTTGTGGAGAAATATACCCAGGATGAGGTAGACCGAGGTGCGCTGAAGGTTACAGCCTTGCTCCTGAGTGCAAAGCTCCGGGTGAACGTGGGGGATAATGCGGTCAACCCCAAACATGATCAGGGAACCCATGATTATCCCAGCCACGCATATGCCCACAGAGGAGATATGAATGCTCTCAGGTATAAGCTTCAGAAACGAAATGCCAAGCATCACTCCGGCTGCAAAACAGAGCATGTTGCACATATACATGAAGGATGGTTTCTTTGCAACACCAATGATAGAGCCGATAATAGGCCCGAGAACAGAAATAATAACGATAAAAACAACTGGGTCCATGACCACCCTTAATTGTCTTATTTAACAGGAAAGCCTTTTGTGGCTATTATTTCTACGCCTGCTTCTTTGAGTAAAGCCAATGCAGGATACTTGGTATAGTGTCTATGTATGATCAGCCCTAACCGCCATCCAGGCCGTGATGCTCTGTCTTTGTATACCATGATGCGGGATCAGTCAGATACTCCTCTGTGTCCTTTAAAGAGAGGTAATGCTCGTGCTCAATAGTGGAAAGGAGGTTGAAAAACTCCTTTTCTTTTGGATCAGAGGCATTATCTCTCAGTTGAGCATAATGGGATACCCCTTTGGATTCAAAATCGATTGCTGTCCGGATGGCTTTGAGATCATCGTCGTCTTTTTCAGGCATGGTATCGACACCTCTGGCTGAGTCTCTCAAAAGGTCTTTCACGATCGTGTTGTTTACCTTGAGGGGAACGGTTTCAGGCCATTTTTCATTCCTCTTCCACCGCTCATGGACTTCCTTCAACCTCTCATAATGTTCTAATTCCTCATTCGCTATCTGGTTAAACATGGCTTTGCCCACAGGATTTTTTGTCCTCTCGGCATTCTTGAGATAAAATTCTCGCTCCTCCATCTCATTAGCAAGGGCGACCTCCAATGCATTGAGGTTTTCTTGTTCCTTCATGACGGCTCTCCTTTTTTAATTATACTACTGCGTTATGCTGTATCTTTTTTATCACAGTTCAGTTGAAATTGTCAAAAATTTGAACGCCTTCAGCACTTGGTTCATCTCAGGGTCAGGCCTGTCCATTCAAGAGGATGGGCTGTTGACTCCATAATACCTTTGGACTATACTTCGAGCACGTACCATCCATATCATTCAATGAGAGAGGAGGAACGCAATCATGGCCAATAAAAGTGAAACAAACCTCGGCTATGCCTTTGTCGCTGAATCAAAGGCATATGCCCGGAACTCTGCCTTTGCCGTGAAGGCGGATCAAGATGGTTACCCACAAATAGCCCGCCTCTTTCGGGCTGTAGCAGATGCGGAATCAGTCCATGCCAGCCGTTACCTGAAATTAATTCGAGGCAAGATCGGCTCAACAGAAGAAAACCTTGAGGCCGCCTTTCAGAATGAGATCAAGGCCAATGTGGAAGAATATCCGAAGCTGATCAAAGATGCATCAGAGGAAGGGCAGAAGGCTGTAGAGGATGCCTTTTCCCAGGCCCGTGATGTGGAAAGTCGCCATGCCGATCTCTACAAGAAAGCCATGAATGATATGCTCTCAGATCGCCAGAGTCAGTATTATGTGTGCCAAGTCTGCGGGTATATACATGAGAATGAAGCTCCGGAAAATTGTCCTGTCTGCGGTGCTGACCGAGGAAATTTCAAAGTGGTGGACTAAAGAATAGAGCGTAGATGCCCTTCTATCTCACCCCTGGGAAGAGCCCCTACAAGGCTTTCGACAAATTTCCCATCCCTAAAAAAAAGCAAGGTTGGAATACTCCGTACAGAGTATTGTGTAGCAGTGAGAGGATTTTCATCTACGTTGAGCTTTGCAATCTTGACCCGGCCCGTATACTCTGAAGCCAGCTGATCAAGGATTGGTGACACCATATGGCAGGGACCACACCATGGGGCCCAACAGTCAACTATTACCGCACCCGGATACGAGAGCACCTCCATGCTGAATGTGCTATCCTTTACAGTCACAGGACGGTTATGAACAGCGCCTCAGGTGAGAGGCCTTCGACACTTGCCGCATATCGGTTTATCCTGTAGCCTGCTCTTTGGTATTCTGTTTTTCGTGCCACAGTTTGAACACTGGATAATTGTGCTATCCTGATTCATTGTACCCCCTATTCAAGAAAGATATAGAGTGATTTACTCTTTCTGATACTTACCAGGAAACTGTGTGTGGATATGTCCCGTGCCCTTCTCCCTCAAGGCAGCAGCTTCCTTGAGAATGTGATTAAAGCGGTGTTTCAATTCATAAAATCCATGCCACCAGGCATAATCAGGGGCCATCATGGCAGCACCCATTCGCGCCCTCCGCCCCTCGTGGTGCCAGAGCTCATAGAATTCCCACTCGAGATCTTCATCAAAATACTCCTGCGAAGAGAGAAGTCCATCCTTGTAGAGAGAATCAACCACCGTCTTTATCGGCTTGAAGTAATTCTCATTGTAATTTGTGATCGCACGATCCAGGTTTGCAAAATGCTCGTCAGTCCAAACCTGGGAATGACACTGGAGACACACCTTCTTCATTTTGTTTCTCTCTGTCTTCCAATCTGTTTCAGCAGGAAAAGGTTTGAACTCGCTCGGCCTGACCGTCAAAGGAGCCTGTGTTTCCCAGGAAAGCCTCTCTGTCACATCATGTGTTTGGGCTACAGTGTCAGTGGCTGACATGTGACAGACAGCACACGTTGGTGCCCTGAAATCCCTCCCTGCTCGCCATTGGCCATCATCAGGCGCCCAGTTCCAATAATCTCCTTCGGCATGATAGATCGTGCCATGTTTTGATTCATTATAGATTTCGATTTGAGGGTGATCAGGCCCAAGGTGGCACTGATCACAGGCCTCCGGTTTTCTTGCCTCCACGACTGAGAATCTGTGCCTGGTATGGCAGCTACTGCAGCTGCCGAGTGTTCCGTCAGGATTTTTTCTGCCCACACCAACGTTGGGCCACGTGCCAGATAGGGGTCTGCCATCCACAACTTCCACCACAGTACCATGACATGCATAACATCCTGTTGTACGCTCTATGGCGTTGTTCATGCCATCATTGAGCCATGTATCTATCTTCCAGATGATTGTGAGTGTATGAGCGTGCTTGCTTGTAGTATATTCTTTAACCTCCTTGGGGTGGCATCCTTCACACGTCTTTGGCGTGATAACAAGAGAAACATGGGTCACATCGTATTGCAGATGGTCTTCGCTGAAAAAAGGCTTTTTTTGATCAGGCTTATGGCAGGTATAACACCCAACGCCAACCTTTGCATGAACGCTCTTAGACCAGCCATGGTAGATACCCGGGGTTTTGGCTTTATGGCATTCGATACACGTGGAACCTGCAATAACATCAGAACGCGCTTCAGGGATCAATCTCACCGGAAAACCCCAGCGCCATATACTGATGCAGGCGAGTATTAAGAAAATAATAACCAGATTCACATATGCCATAACAATAAAAATTCTGCCGGCGGCAGAGGTTTTCTGAGGTGTGTTCTGTTTTTCAGAAATGTCCCCAACATACCGTACGTTTTCAAAAACCTCTGGGCCATGAGGTGCACCTTTAAGGGCATGAGTCAGAACAGAGCCTGCAGAGTGTTTGCCAAAGTGGTGCCCATTGTTCCATTTCTGACTGTCACTGACATCGTAAATCTTGTCTTCATACACTACATAGCCCGGTTTCCCATTAGACCCGTCAAAGTAACCCAGGTTGGCATGGGTGATGGTATCGCCTTCAACGGGGATGTTTGCGGCTTTGGCTTCCTTTTGCATGCGCCGATGAATCAGCGTGATCGCAGTAATGCCAATGGCCACCATAAGGAGAAAAAGCAGTATCTTAATAAAAAGCATAAGGCCAAAGGTATTCGTAAAAAATTGCCCCCATGTATCGATGCGCACCCAGGTTAAGTAAGCGCCCGTGAGCGCCAGGGTAATCATGCAGGAAACCCCAAGTATCCGCTCGTACTTGGGAATACCTCCGGTTAACCGGGAAGGTCTGATAAAAATATGGATGTAGAAGATCGCTCCAAAGAATACGACTGCTGCAAGAAGATGCAGATAGCCGATGATAAATCGAAGTGTTGCATGGAAGGGGGTCTGCAGGGAGGCAACTTTTGTTAGTATTCTCTCGGAGATTGGATACTGATAGCTGCCTTTTATGTAGGCAAAGCCCACTGTTTTAAGGGGGCCACCAGTGCTTTCTTGATGACAAAAGATGCACCCCTTTCCTGTTTTTAGGGCATAGCCATCTTTTGCCTGGACAGGAGACAGTATAAAAAGGTGCAGAAGTAGCGCTGAGATTATAAGCAAGAATGTACGAAGGTATTTTCCGATCTTCATCTCTATCCTGTCTCGCATGAAGGGCGTGTCAGCGATAAAACCGCTGAAGGTCTATTGTTACAATAACTGTGCTATGGCGATGTGGATAGCAAGAGAAGAAGTGGATACGGTACATGACTCGAGGTGCGAATAAAAATATATGTGAAACAGTAATCAGGCTATTTTTTTGTAGGTATTTCTTTTCCCCTGCTCTTTTTCTCCTCTTTTTCCTCTTCTTCACCAAACTTTTTTAGACCCTCAGCCAATTCCTTTAACTTCTCGTTAACCAAGCAATTGATTGTCCCTTTGGGGAAGGTTCCATCAGATTGTTTTTCTCCGGCCTTTTTACCGGTGAGGATTTCGATCCCTTCATCAATGGACTTTACCGTATAGATATGAAATTTTTTCTCTTTTACCGCTTTGACCACATCTTTGCGAAGCATGAGATCTTTCACATTACGTTCCGGCATCATGACTCCCTGATGACCGGTGAGACCTGTTTTGCGGCAGCAGTCGTAGAAGCCCTCGATCTTCTGGTTGATACCACCAATGGCCTGTACCTCTCCTTTCTGATTTACGGACCCGGTAACCGCTATGTACTGCTTAAGGGGAACTCCGGAAAGGCTGGAAAGTAGGGCATAGATTTCAGTGGAAGAGGCGCTATCCCCATCCACACCGCTATAAGACTGCTCAAAAGCAATACTGGCACTCATAGTCAACGGCTTATCCTGCGCATACTTTTTTCTCAGATATCCACTTAAAATCAAAACGCCCTTATTGTGGGTGCTCCCTGATAGGTCGGCTTCTCTCTCAATATTGATGATTCCTGAACGACCCATCGATGTGGAGGCAGTAATCCGAGAAGGCCTTCCGAACATATAGTCACCTAAGTCATACACGGCAAGCCCATTAACCTGGCCGACAACCTCTCCATCCACATCGATCATTAAGGTTCCCCGATCAATCATTTCTTGAATATGCTCTTCAATCAGGTTTGATCTATATATCTTGGCCTCAATGGCTTTATCCACATGGTGTTCCTGAATTACTGCTTTGTTTTCCTGGTTAGCCCAGTAATCTGCCTCCCGAATAAGATCTGTTATAGCGGGGAAACTGGTAGAGATTTTTTCCTGTCGTCCAGAGAGGCGGACCGCATGCTCTATGATTGCAGCCACAGCAGTTCTGTCAAAAGGCTTCAATCCATCTTCATCTTTTTTCAATTTGATAAACTCCGCAAATTGATGGATGGAATCCGCGTTTTTTTCCATGGATGTGTCAAAGTCTGCCCTCACCTTAAAAATCTTTTTAACATCCTCGTCATAGGCCAAGAGTAGATGATAGAGATAGGCATCTGAGATGATAGCCACCTTAATATCCATCTCAATTGGTTCTGGTTTTAAACCCGTGGTTGTGAACAGATAAAAGGGGTCATATGTCTGAATTTCCATCTTTTCTGTCTTGAGTGATCTCTTGAGCGCTGGCCATACACCCGGCTCCATAACTGCATCAAGGAGATTCAGAACCAGATAACCACCATTGGCCTTGATAAAAGAGCCTGCCTTTATCTTGCTAAAATCTGTCTTCCAAACCCCACTTCGATCAACAACTCTTTCAATGCTCCCGAAAAGATTTCGGTACGTCGGATAGGATTCAACAATAACCGGGGACCCTTTTTGATCTCCATTATCTACTATGAGGTTAACCTGATACGGTTGAAAAGAGTCTCCTTCAGGAAGAACGAATGAAAGCCCAGGAATAGCTGGCTGTGTCTGGGGTGTAAAAATTTGCAGATTCTCGGTCATATCCTCAACCATGGCATCGAAATAATCATTGATCTCCTCGCTTTTATAACTATCCTTTATAGGTGCAGCGAGCTCTGTGGCCATTTTGGTGAACATCAAGCGGTCCATTTTCTCTACATCTTCCTGGACCTCCTTTTGCAACGTCCTGAGTTCAAGGGAGATTTGTTCTATATCCTTTCTTAGCTTTTCCTGCTTTTTTTTCAGTCCCTCAAACTCCTTCTTTGGGTACCTTCCTTTTTCCACCATTGCTTCAACCTGATCGAGATGCATAGGATTTCCATCGATTAAAGGCACAACCTCAGGCCGTTTCATCTGCCCTACCTGTACATCCACAAGGGCAAATCCCTCCCCCCGTACTTTCTTATCCAGGTCTTTGAAGAAGTCTTTCCCCTTTTTCTCATATTCCTCTATGATCTCTTTCTTACGGTTGAGATAATCCTGGCTCTCAAAAAACCGCGGGATATCCTTCTTTAGGGTTTCAACAAAATCGTGAACATCTTTCTTGAATTTACGCCCCATCCCTGGCTTAAGGCGCAGGAGAATGGGTGCCTCAGAATTTTTAAAGTTATTGACATAGCAGTAATCATCTGGCACTACCGCCTTCTTTTTACTCATCTCTTCAAGTAATTTTCGAACGGTAGACATCCTGCCTGTGCCTGCCATTCCCGTGACAAAAACATTATATCCCGGCTTATCCATACCCATACCAAAACGAAAGGCCTCCACACCTCTTTTCTGGCCTATAATCTCTTTGAGTGGCTTTAGATCTTCAGTAGACTCAAACGACAGAGTGGCTGGATCAAGTCGCCATCTAAGTTGATAAACGGGCACTTGTTTATCTGATTCTTTTTTAGGCATCTATGAACTCCTCCATTTTGTCATGTGTTATTTATCAGGTGATCACGTAATCCTGATTTTTACCTTTTTGGTTATCTCCTGCTTACATTTAGGCATAATGATAGTTACTATACCCTCTCTATAGGTGGCCTCAACGTCCTCAATCATAACCCTACAAGGGAGCTGAATACTGCGGGAGAAAGACTCATACCTTCTTTCCATTCTATGATAATGTTCATGTTCCTTAACGAATTCTTTTTTCATCTCTCCTTTAATGGTCAGGATATCATGGGTGATGGAAATATCCAGATCTTCAGGATTTAAGCCTGGAATTTCACCCTTACAAATGAGATGTTCCTCTGTCTCGGATAGATCTATAAAAGGAATATCTCTGGAAGGTCTTTGGAAGTGAGGCATACCAAAATCGTCCCACAGCCTGGCAAAGAGACGGTCCATGTCTCTCCTCAGCCTATTGATCTCCTGATTCTTCCATATGATCAGCCCTGGCATTATTAAACCTCCTTCTTATTCTTCAGAAATTGTACGATAAACTAAACCATTCTAAAAACTACCTTTCTAAGATGCAAGGAATTTCTTTAGTAATGGTAGGCCTTTCATGAAATACAGGGCGCCTTACTTAGTCAACCACTATAATCGATATGCCCTTTGCTAAGTGGAGTACTTTCTGAGAGACACTTCCGAAAAGAAACTCTTGTATACCGGACAATCCCCTTCTCCCCAAAACAATGGTGTCATACCCTGAATTCGCTTCGCTTATAATATCCCTTACTATCCCTTTCTTCTTTGCCTGAGCCTTCATAATAATATTATTTTCCTCAAACCCTGCATTCAGTAAAATTTCCTTGGCCTTTTGCATGGCCTCATTCACCAATTCCTTCTTTTGGTCCTCCAGTGTGCAAAATTCTGCCTGTTTGGATAGAAAATAAGGGGTCAAACTCGGACTGTTCATATCGCATATGGCGGTTGTATCTGGAATAACACTAAATAGTGCTATTTCCTTCTCTTTTGTGAATGATGTAGCAATAAATTCCACTGCCCTCATAGCATTCTCAGAATCATCAAATGCCACTAATATTTTTTTAGCCATCGTGTACCTCCTTTTTATTGTTGTATATCCCGTATTTTACTGTCATCCAAAGGAAATAGCAGGTAACGAATTATCCTTTCCTGATTCTGTGGTTATTATACTTTTTTCATATCGCAGAAAAGAGACCTTTACATAACTCATATTTCCTTAAAGAGGATGGGCTTTTCTTCAGTTCCGAGGCTCCCGGGCTGGTCTTTTCAGCAACATATCTATGGGGGAGTTTTGCCCCCTCCGCATTGCCCCGATAAATCCGGGCCTGCGGTTTCCCCCACTGATACGTTGCGAAAAGACAGTGCCCTTCGACTCG
>Ga0180437_10010252_pt1 | contig 11453 bp, 10 predicted proteins | sample SS_ome_4_FD_132410 | JGI IMG/M metagenome (GOLD analysis project Ga0180437, IMG submission 132410) | Hypersaline lake sediment archaeal communities from the Salton Sea, California, USA - SS_3_D_1 metaG | ecosystem: Environmental > Aquatic > Non-marine Saline and Alkaline > Hypersaline >... | reverse complement strand
TTTCCGAGACCTCGTAACAATTCAAGAAGACGCACGGTGAGCGAAGAAACAATGGTTTCCTCCTAGGAGCTTAAGACCATGACCCATCATCTGGATGTGATTAGAGATGCGGTTATCGATGGAAAACACAAGGAGATAGAGGATTTGGTTAGAGCGGCCATCGAGAATGGCGTGAAGCCAGGTACAATCATAAATGATGCCATGATTGGAGGGATGGACGTGGTGGGCAAGAGATTCTCCCAGCATCAGATCTTCGTGCCGGAGATGCTCGTCTCAGCCTTCACTATGCAAAAGGGATTGGATCTCATCAAGCCCCTCTTGAAAGGTCAGGAGACCCAACCGAAGGGAACCATTATTATGTGCACTGTTAAAGGGGACATACACGAAATCGGCAAAAACCTCGTCATTATGATGCTGGAGGGGTCGGGATTTCACGTAATCGATCTCGGTGTGGACATCACCGTTGAAAAATTAATTCAAAAGGTGGAGGAGATTAAGCCCGACGTCCTTGGATTATCCGCGCTCTTAACCACAACGATGCCGGAGATGAAAAAAGCCATCGATGAATTGATGGCGCGGGGATTGCGAGACCGCGTTAACGTCATGGTTGGCGGGGCCCCTGTCAATGCTGCTTTTGCGGAAAAGATCGGCGCTGATGCCTACGGAAAGGATGCCACCGAGGCCGTTGAAATCTCTCGACGCTTCATCCTTAAGACCTAGCCATGCTCCCCAGAATTCGAATGCCCGGGAAAAGCTACCGGGGGCCAATGCCGCCCCTGACTGTTCAGGAAATCGATCTCCGCGACGCGCTCCGCAGGAACGTGGAGAAACTCGCCGGTGAAATCGGGGAGCGAAACGTCCCGCGTTATCGAGCCCTTGCCGCTGCTGCCGACTTTCTCGAATCGGCCCTCCAGAAGTCATCCTATGAGGCCCGTCGTCATGGCTACGAGGTTGCAGGGATGACTTGCTATAATATCGAGGCCGAGATTGGGGGGTCGGATCGAGCCGATGAGATCGTCATCATAGGTGCCCACTATGACTCCGTGCAGGGATCCCCGGGCGCCAATGACAACGCCACCGGGGCCGCAGCGGTGCTTGCCCTGGCCGGCCTCTTTGACGGGAAAAAACCGTCTCGGACCCTCCGCTTCTTGGAGTTCGTGAACGAGGAACCGCCCTATTTCAAATCCCCTGCGATGGGGAGCCTGGTTTATGCTAGTGATTGCAAAATTCGTGGTGAGAAAATCGTCGCAATGCTGAGCCTCGAGACCATTGGTTACTACACAGACGAGAGGGGGAGTCAGCACTATCCATTCCCGTTCAGCCTCTTCTACCCCTCCATCGGGAACTTCATCGGATTTGTGGGGGACACATCTTCAGCAGACCTGGTCCGCAAGGTGGTCGCCTCATTCCGCCGCCATGCCAAATATCCATCCGAGGGTGGGGCGCTGCCGAGCGCCATCCCTGGCATAAGCGATTCTGACCAGTGGTCTTTCTGGCAGCGGGGTTACCAAGCGGTGATGGTCACCGACACCGCTCCGTTCCGCTACCCCTACTATCACACGAGGGCTGATACACCCGACAAGGTGCGGTACGACCAGATGGCAAGAGTAGTGGCCGGCCTGGGGAGAGTCGTCGGTGACCTCGTGGGATTAATCGAAGAATAGGTCAGGTTCCCTTCCTATGGCTCCGAGGCAGATTGGAGAATACAGTGAAGAAGGACATTCGCACCTGCATCGCAGTCCTCCCATTTAGTATTTTCCACCTCCACGTGGCTCCGGCCGTCTATACTCGGAACGAATACCATTGCAGTTGGCGCAACCTGGCTCATGTAGCTGGCATCATGACCGGCGCCGCTAACCATGTAGTGGCTTGAATATCCCAACTGGCCCGCGATCTCCAAGACCCTTTTTACGAGACGCTCTTCAAAAGGCGTATGCCCGACGCGCCAGGTCTCCTCGATGCGCAGGGGGCATTTCCTTCTCTCGGCGATGGTCCCAAAATCCAGCTTTAAATCTTCCCATGCCCGGGTTGCCAGCTCATCGTCCCAGGAGCGGATATCCACGGTAAAGTGGACCCTATCGGGAATGATGTTCCTCGAATTGGGGAAATTGTGAATCTCCCCCACTGTGGCAACCATGTTTCCACCTACCTTTGCGGGCAGTTCGTTTACCTTGAGGATCATCTCCGCCGCAGCGCATAGGGCGTCGTTTCTGCCCTCCATAGGAGTCGGCCCCACCTGGTTGGCCGTGCCCTCCACGTAAATGTCGTACCAGTGGAGGCAAACAATGCCCTTAGGGGCCCCGATGAGTTTCCCCTCCTTCTCGAGCACGGGCCCCTGTTCTATGTGGTATTCGTAATAGGCGTGGACGGGCCATTGTCTCGCCCTCAATTTCCCCTTGTATCCTATCCTCTCCAGCTCTTGGCCGAATGTCTTGCCGTGAATATCCGCCCTCCCGTAGACCCAGTCCCGATCCAACTTCGCCGCCCAAACGCCAGAGCCGGCCATCGCCGGCGAGAAACGGGTGCCCTCTTCATTGGTCCAATTGACGATGGTTATCGGCCGCTCGGTCTCAATGCCGTGGTCGTTGAGGGTTCTCACTACCTCCAAGGCTCCCATGACGCCCAGAATCCCGTCGAAACGGCCACCTTTCGGCTGGGAATCAATGTGGGAACCGCTCATTACAGGGGGAAGGTCCTTGCCATTCCCAGCCCTCTTGCCGAAGATATTTCCCATTTCATCAATCATCACTTCCAGACCTATCTCATTGAGCCACTTTATGAATAAATCCCTCGCCTGCTTATCTTCATCCGACAGGGCCAAGCGTTGGACACCGCCCCCGGAAGTAGCCCCTATCTTGGCCATCTCCTCCAGGGCAGCCCGAAGGCGCTTACCATTCACCCTGAGATTTTTCCTCTCCATCCCATCCTCCACGATTTTCCGCGAATGCCCGTCGTGTCACATCCAAGTCCGCCGGAATCCCGCTGAGCTCAGAGCCTAGCCACGATCCGCTCGACAAACACCCTCCTTTGCTACGAAGCCGTTTCTCTTATCCAAACAGCTCTCTCACCCCCTTAATGATATCCCGCTCATCGGGGATGACGAAGTTTTCCAATATGGGTGCGAAGGGAACGGGGGTATTGGCCGCTGCTACCCTCTTGATGGGGGCATCGAGGTAATCGAAGGCCTTCTCGGACACGACGGCTTGTATTTCCGCCCCATATCCCCCCCGCTTGACCGCTTCATGAATGATCACCAACCTCCCCGTCTTCTTAACGGATTGAAGGATGGCCTCTTCATCAAGGGGGACCAAGCTCCTGGGATCGAGCACTTCAGCCTCGATTCCATCCTCAGCCAGGGCCTCGGCCGCCTTAAGGGCCCTCAGAACCATTCGAGACGTGGCCACCAGCGTCACATCGCCTCCCTCCCGTTTGATATCCGCCTTGCCTATGGGAACCACATATTCTTCCTCAGGGACAGGCCCTTTCTCGTTGTAAAGGAGTTTGTGTTCGATGAAGATGACCGGATTGTCGCTGCGAATGGACGATTTGATGAGCCCTTTGACATCGTACGGGTTTGAAGGCATCACCACCATCAGTCCCGGGGTATGGCAGAACCAGGCCTCGAGGCTCTGGGCATGGTGGGGTCCAGACGATCTACCCGCACCCCCCTGGGTCCGAATGACCAGGCCCGCCTTGGCCTTCCCACCGAACATATAGCGGATCTTGGCGATCTGATTGACGATTTGATCCATCGCTACGGTGCTGAAATCTATGTACATCAACTCGGCCACCGGCCTCATTCCCAGGAGGGCCGCTCCCAAAGCTGCTCCGACAATGGCTGTTTCTGAAATGGGCGTATTCCTCACCCGTTGGGGGCCAAATTCCGCTAAAAGCCCTTGGGTCACCTTATAGGTTCCCCCAAACTCCGCAATATCTTCGCCCAGCAGAAAGACCCGGTCATCCCTCCGCATTTCCTCCTGCAATCCTTCCCGTAATGCCTCCCGATATGTGATCTCCCTCATCGCAGTCGCCCTCTCTAGGGGATGTATCCGTCGACATAAACATCCTCAAAGGCCTCTTCGGGTTGGGGATCTGGGCTGCTTTGACCAAAGGCAACCGCCTCCTCGATCTCCCTCCGAATTTTGCCATCGATTCTCTTGAGGTCCTCATCGGTTGTCATCCCCATGGCCAAGAGTTTCTTCCGGTGGACCAGCAGAGGATCCTTTTCCCTCCACTGTTCGACCTCCTCCTTTTTCCGGTAAGCCGTACCCGGATCCCCCACATAGTGTCCGAGGAAACGATACGTCTTACACTCGATAAGGCTGGGCCCCCCTCCCCTTCTCGCCCTCTCAACCGCCTGGTCTACGACTTCATTAACCGCAACAACGTCGTTCCCATCGACTACAACCCCAGGAATTCCGTAACTTTTCGCCCTGATGGAGATATCCGGTATCTTCTGGTGGCTGGCCTGGGGCGTTGACTCCGCATAGAGGTTGTTCTGACAAACGAAGATAACCGGAAGATCCCAAACCGCCGCAAGATTGAGGGCTTCGTGGAAAGAGCCCGTGTTCGTCGCACCATCTCCAAAAAAACAGAGGCAGACCTGATCAGTCCCCTTCAATTGACAGGCCAAAGCCGCCCCATTGGCAATGGGCGGTCCGCTGCCGACGATTCCCGTGGCCCCCAGGATTCCCAAATTCAGATCCGCGATATGCATCGAACCGCCTTTCCCTTTACAGTATCCCGTTTCTTTGGCGAAGAGCTCTGCCATCATGCCATCGACCCGGGCTCCTTTGGCAATGATATCTCCGTGGCCTCTATGGGTGCTGATCATATAGTCATCATCCCTGAGAGCGGAACACGCACCCACGGCAACCGCCTCCTGACCAATGGAAGAATGGAGAAAGCCAGGTAACTGATCCTGAACAAAGAGCTCCACCGCCCTCTCCTCAAAAAACCGAATCCGAGCCATCTTTCGGTACATATCAATCAACTTCCCTTTTGATACCTTTTTCCCCTTACCCTTATCCATGCGTTTACCCCCTCACGGATGAAGACATGTATTTTCGGTAAATCCTTGGTTCAAAATCTTGAGCACATCTCAATATCCTGTTGACAAGGATTTGGCTTCTATTATCTTATCAAGTACATCCTATTTCAATGCCTAACCCAATTCATTATGGAAATGTTACGCAGCTGTTTACCCCTGGAGGACGACGAAGGAGCGCTTCTGTCTGAAGATACGGCCATTGGGGGCCAGGCCGTCATCGAAGGCGTGATGATGCGGGCGCCAAGGAGTATAGCTACGGCTGTTCGCAAGCCTGACAGCGAGATCCTCGTCAAGAGCGATCTCTATATAGCCCTCTCAAAACGATATAAGGTCTTGAATACCCCTATCCTGAGGGGTGCCGTAACGTTCTTTGAAACCTTGGCCATAGGCATTCGGGCGCTCAATTTCTCGGCTGACGTAGCCATCGCGGAGCACGAAAAGGCTGAAGGGGGCGTTCATTGGGAACGCACGCGAACAAAGAAGATCAGGGATGGCCTCATACTTATCGGCGTCATTGTGCTTGCCTTTGCGGCTGGCATCGGGATTTTCTTCGCGCTGCCCTTGTTTCTCACGGAGATCATGGGACTGTCAAAGAATGCCCTTTCATTTAATGTGGTAGCGGGAATCATACGAGTTGGACTTTTCTTAGCCTACCTGTGGCTCATCAGCCAGTGGGGGGAAATCAGACGGATCTTCGAGTATCATGGTGCAGAGCACAAGAGCGTCAACGCCTTCGAATCGGGGGAAGAGCTCAGGATCGAGAACCTCCGTAAGTATAGCACCCATCACCCCCGTTGTGGGACCAGTTTCTTGCTCATCGTGGTAGTGTTCGCGATTCTCCTCTTCGCCGCTGCCGACACCTTCGTTGAAATAATGATAGGCCACAGGCCCTTTATTTTACAGAGGTTCGCTACACATTTTTCCCTCTTGCCGATACTGGCCGGGATCTCCTATGAGCTCTTAAAGCTGTCGGGCAAGAAACGCAATAGCCCCTATATGCGGTGGTTAACGGCGCCTGGTCTCTGGTTGCAGAGAATAACGACCAGGGAACCCGATGACGCTCAGCTGGAAGTTGCCATTGTGGCACTGAAGAGTGCTCTGGACAAATCCTAAACCTGGGTTTCCTCCAATGGGAAGCTCTCCCCCTTGGTACGTTACCACACGGCCTCATAACCCTTTGGAGCGAGATTCCACCTGCGTCCGTAAACGTGCACTCGTCGAGTCTCTTTTCCCTCGCTTACCAGTTTTTGCCCTGCGTGTATCCAGGCCAAAATACTTCCCCTGAGATTATAGGCTATGAGGCCCTTTCCGATGAGGTCCCGTGCGTAGTGCCCGCTCCGGCTCCCAATGGTACAGTAGACGACGATAGTCTTGTGCCTGTATTTCTCAATATTCTCCTCGAATTCCCGGGAAGTAATGGCATCGGGGAGCATTGAAACCTCCTGCTCCTTCTTCTTACGCCCGTCAACGAGAACGACATCTCTTTCGTTCTTCATGGCAATGAGTTCTTCCACGCTCACGTCGGGGACGTTCGGAAATGATCTTCTGTATTTCTTGTATAGGTCGTTGATCCTCTCCAGCTTCTGCTCGTCGGTCAGTTCCTGATTCCATCCCATCGGAGCGATCATCGGTGAGAAAACCAACGACAGGCCACACAGGAAATACGGCAAGAGCCGCTTCATGGTTTTCCTCCTACAGGTCCACGAATCCTGCCGGCTCGGACATCGCCGGCCGACCCGAATGATCAAGGGAATAATACCGCTCGTAAAGTTCCCGTCTACTTCTATCCCCTATCCCGAGGCGTCTTTGAACGAGATAACGAAAGCACCGCCAAACAACACCCATGCTGGTCGACCAGAACCCCAGTCGTTCCCACCGCCTTTTGGAGACTATCACTCCTCTCGGGATCAAGCAGAGCTGACCGTGCCCTCTCAGTCGCATGGAGAGCTCCACATCTTCCATGAGCATCAAGTCCGGAAATCCGCCAATAAGGGGCAAAGCTCCCCTTCGAAAGAACTGGGCCTGATCCCCAAAGGAAATACCCGTCCATTTGGTTCGTGCGTTATTGAGCCAGGAAACGAAACGGTTCTTCCGCGAGCCCTCGAGATATTCCATCCCCGTGGCCCCCCCTATGCAATGAGGGTTTTCGTTGAGCGCCTGCAAAACGAGCGCCGGGAGATTCGGACGAATCAGACAGTCCGCGTGCAAGACGAGGATCACATCCCCGCTGCAATACTTGATGCCCGTCTTGATTTGAGTGCCACGTCCCCTTTTCGCCGAAACCACCCGATACCCTTTGCTCATGGCTATCTCCCGGGTTCCGTCCGACGATCCCCCGTCCGCCACGATGGTCTCCGTAATAGCCTCCTCCCCTTGAAGGGAATCAAGACATCGACCTATGGTTTCGGCTTCATTGAGGGTAGGAATCACAACGGAAATGTTCCTCGCTGGGCTGAAGGAGTATGCGGGAAACAGGGGGCATTTTCGCAATGCGCCCCAAATCAGGAGCCCGTAAAAGGGCACGTATTCAAAGATCTTCAGCCAATGGATCTCCTGAAACACCCCTGTATAGTATTCCCCATGCATCACGGGAAAGGTAAAGAGAACGGCAGCGTGGAGATACAGCCAAGCCCGTGAAGGAAAAAAGGGGAGAAACGCACTGATCACCACAAGATACCAGGGATGAAGGGTGCCTAAGAGAAGCAGCAGGTACCCTATGGCCAAATAAGAACTCCTCAATGGATCATGGCTAACGACGAAAATGATCGAGAGGAAAAACCCGAGGAGGATTGCACTCGCCCAGACCATTTTTTGTCCCAAAATGGCCCTGAGCAATACCGTGAGAGAGTCGTTGTAGTGCATGTCCGTTCCGAAGGATACTAGGGAGGTAAAAAAGTGACTTCCTGTGCCCCAAAAGGGAAGGTAGAAAAGAGCCAAGGCTCCAAGCAGGTATACGCTCTTCTTCCAGTTCTTCGCGTTGATCAAGAACGGCGCGAGAATAACAGCAAAATATTTACTCATGACGGCGCAACCCAGCGCAAAAAATCCCCATCCATCCCTTTTATAGGTTAAAAACAGGAAACAGAGGCAGATGAAAAAGGTTTGCATGGCATCGAGATGGCCCTCCCCTGCAACGAAAACGATAACGAGGGGGTTCAGGGCGTAAAGAAGCAACCGGCTGGGCGGTAGCCCGTAGGACCTCAACAAACAGGCCAGCACCCATATCGTGGCCAAATCAAAGGACATTATGAGGGCCTTGAAGAATAACGTTGTCGGGGAAATGAGGGCGGCAACTCGAAAAAAGAGCATCGCAAGGGGAGGATAGCACGCGGGGACATCTTTGTGGTTGATACCGTCCCAAATATCGCTGATGAAAGGCGTAAGGATGGGATCATTGGGGGGATGAATGTACGGGCTGAAACCCTTGTTCAGTATGGAGCCTTCCCAGATATAGCGGTTGACATCGTAAGAAGCGGGAAAGGAGACAAAGGCTAGCCGAACCGCAAGGGCCAGCGAAAAGATAAGGAGCAACTGCTTTCGTACCGGCCAATCAAGGGGAAAAGTCCGGAGAATTCCCAGGAGAAACAGAAAGGAAAAGAGGTAAAGGCTACTAAAGGGAAGAAGATGCCTCCCGATCGGGCCGAGGCATGCCATGGACAACATTGCCGCGAGATACCCTATGGTGAACCCCGAAAACAGATATCGGGAACGCCGTTGTGCGAGCAAATCCGTCATCCCGGCCGCCTTTTTTGCTGCAAAAAAGACATCCCCCCCACGTAGAGGAATCCAATGGCGTACATCAGGAGAAAGTGCCCCACGAGATATTGACGGACGGCAAAATAGAAATACATCCCGAGGAGACACCAGAGGCCTGCTGTAATCTCGAAAAGGAAGAGAACATTTACCGCCGGTTTGTAGCGTTTTTTCTCCACATGCCCCCTCTTCGGTGTTCGGATAAATTCGCTCTTCTTGCCCCAGACCGCCTCAACAATCGCCCTGGTGTTATTGATGGCAACACCGCACCCGAAACACACCAAAAAGGGCAAGAAGAGCATCTGTTTGCTCCACCGTCCCTGGATATATTTCTCGGCCGTCCAATAAAGCCTTGAAGGCCCCGTGCAGCTCAGAAACAAAAGGACCCCAAAGAGGGCAAAGGCGACTGGTGGAAGATCAAACCTCTTGGTGACCAACAGCGGCAGTGCCATAATGGCCAGGTACGCCATTAACGGATGGACGCAATAGTGGGTCAAATGAAGCGTTGCCTGCACCTTCTTGAATATGGCGTGGTCGGACTGCCAAACGCGGGAAAGCAATTTGATGGCCGTTTGAATTGATCCCTTGGCCCAGCGAAACTGTTGGCTCTTGAAGGCATTGATATCTGTTGGAATCTCCGCCGGCGCCACAACATCCACGAGATAACGGCATTTCCACCCCGCGAGCTGGATACGATACGATAGGTCCAAATCTTCCGTCAGAGTTTCATCCTGCCAGTCCCCCGCCTCGAGGATTGCTCTTTTTCTAAAGACCCCTCCGGTACCATTGAAATTCATGAAGAGGTCGTTCCAGTTGCGCGCAGACTGTTCAACGACGAAATGCCCATTCATCCCGATGGACTGCAACCGGGTTACCAGGGTTTCATTTCTGTTTAAGTGCCCCCATCGACCTTGAACCAACCCCAATCGTGGTTCCATGAGAAAAAAGGGAACGGTCCTGAGCAGGAAGTCCCGAGTGGGAACGAAATCCGCGTCAAAGATGGCGAGAAATTCCCCCCGTGCCGTATGGAGACCATGCCTTAGAGCGCCACCCTTGTAGCCCTCACGAGAAGGGCGCCTGATGTGTTCGATCTGAACCCCCGATGCCTTAAGCGCTTCCACTTTTTGGGCTATGATGTGCCGGGTTTCATCGGTGGAATCGTCCAGGACTTGAATTTCGTGTTTTCCCTCGGGATAATCAAAGGCCGCTACCGCATCGATCACCCGCTCGGCTACGTTCAGCTCGTTGTAGATGGGAAGCTGGGAAGTGACAACTGGCAGGGCTTGAAGATCCGCCTTGTTTTCAAAGCTCCACAGAAGCTTTTGATCCTCCTCTCTGCGCTTCGCGCCACGCCGTTTGAAGAGATAAACCATCACGTGGCAATTGACGCCGTAGACTATGAGCGCGCCAACTGCAATGCAGTACAGTATCAGAATCAGTTTCATCATTTCCCGTTTAGGCTCCAGTCATAGTGGAGATATTCGATCTTTATTTGACCTCTCTTGGCCGACAAACGGGTCTTCAAGTCCCCCTCGGCGTATTTCAGGAAGAAACCGACCACGTCCCCGCCGAAATCCTCCCCGAACCACTTGAATATCTTGCTGACGTAGAGCATGTTTCGCTCCAGCCGGTTTCGCTCGGGATTGTTGAGAAAATTCCGCGTATTCGCATTGAGCTGCTGACCAAGGATGCTCCCCTGGTAGGGTTCCGAAATAAGGGGCGGACAGCTCTTAGAGGCGCAGTTAATGGCAAAATGGACCCTCGGGTCTTTGAAACGGGGACGAATGATTTCATGCTCGATCTCATCAAGGGTAAAGGTCTTCCCGCCAATCTTGCAGAAGCTTATCTTCCACGGACCCTTAAACCAACCACCGATATCCTTGATGGAATCCACAGGATAGTTCTTCAGGATGAGCTTAAGGGTGTATGCGTTATACGCATTGATATAGAGGGCTAACTGATCGTTTCGAGGCAACTCGTCCGGATTCATTTGGTCCAGAAGGTCCAGATACTGATCTAATTTCCCCTCCTCATTCTTCAATCCCCGATAGTTCACTACGCCGTCCTTCACGTGCTTCCCGAGCAGTTCCCCGTATAGGTTGTGGTCAACGGCCCTCTCGGCCCAACTGTAGGTGACGAAACTTACAAGAAGAAAGCAGGATACAACGGCACATTGCATTCTTCGATATTTCCGCTCCATGACGACCTCCTCGTTCTTGATAAAACTCCCTTTTTTTCTACTTTACCCACTCCAAACTCCACAATGCAATATTCGCCATCGCCCCGCTCCCTTCATCGATTGAAGGCGGAAGGTAAGAATGTCAAATGTCAAAGTTCAACATCCAAATGCCAAATCCAAAAACGAAAAATAAATCACGATTCACATACACGGACCACGAGCACGAAATACACGGAGACGACGGTGAATGCCAAAAGTGAAGGGTTAAGGCTAAGGTTGAGGTTGAGGTTGAGGTTGAGAGGTTAGGGCGGAAGGCAAAATGTTAAAGTTCGAAGTTGAAAATCTCTGGGAGAGCGGAAAAACGAGCCCTGAGCGCGAAACAAGCTCCACGAACACGCATCACGAGCACGAACACGATCCTCTAAGGCGGTCTGCCGTCAGCCGTCGGCGGTCTTCGGTCATAATGATCAC
>Ga0180437_10010247_pt1 | contig 11458 bp, 5 predicted proteins | sample SS_ome_4_FD_132410 | JGI IMG/M metagenome (GOLD analysis project Ga0180437, IMG submission 132410) | Hypersaline lake sediment archaeal communities from the Salton Sea, California, USA - SS_3_D_1 metaG | ecosystem: Environmental > Aquatic > Non-marine Saline and Alkaline > Hypersaline > Sediment... | reverse complement strand
TTCTTCTGGGGCGATCACGGCAGGGGGCTTCCGCGGCACAAACGCTGGTGCTACGATTCCGGCATCCAAGTCCACCTGATTGTCCGCCGGCCGGGAGAGAATGGACAAGGACAGCTACGACCACATAAGATGCATCCGCGACAAGCGATACAAGTACATTCGCAATTTCATGCCCGAGAAGGCCTACGCCCAGCCGATACCATACCGGGACAAAATGCCGATCATGCAGGAATGGAGACGTCTGAACGAAGAGGGTGCCTTGCGTGGCCCTCAAAAGCTCTTCTTCCGGAAGACCAAGCCCAAGGAGGAGTTCTACGATATTCTCAATGATCCGCACGAAATCAACAACCTGATCGGCGCGCCGGAACACGCTGAACGAATCGCTAAGATGCGCGGCCGGCTTGAGAAATGGAGCGAGCAGACAGGCGACCTGGGCGGCACACCCGAAGAAGAATTGAGAGATCGCATGTGGCCCGGCGGCAGGCAACCCGTCACCGCCGTCCCATCCATTCAGATGGTGTCGGGCAAAGCAATCATTCGATGCGGCACCGATGGGGCATCAATAGGCTATCGCCTCAGTAATAACGGCCCCTGGCGACTCTACTCGAAACCGATCAAATGCGAAGGCGCCGACATACTGCAGGCCAAAGCGATTCGTATAGGCTGCAAGGAGAGCCTGACCGCAACATACAAATTCAAGTAGTAACCGCAGGGTGGGGCTTGCCCCACCAGCATAGGCCGGCGGGCTTCAAGCCCACCCTACGGTTTTTCATGCTTGCTGTTAAGGAGCAATTAGCCGAATTAGCCTGATATCGTCAATGAAAATTCTGCCGGAGCCGCCGGTCGCAGCGGCATCGCCGGTTGCGCCGAGGCCTATCGCGATATTGTCGACGTCGGCAAGGTTCACGCCCTGACCTGCAAACGTCTGAAGGTCGATCACCCACTCTGTCCATTCGGTTATTGTCGCCGCATCAGGATTATCGTGGGCCGCCACTACAGGCGCGGCATTGGCGTTCGACAGAGACACGTACAGCGGCTCGGCTGCGTTGGCGAGAATTCCGATGTCCTGGTTCATCCACTGCATACCGGCGTTGCCGGTTATTGTGACGTTCGAGAAGGTTGCCTCGCAGGTCTGAGCGTCGTCATGACTGGTCAGCGCCAGACCCACGTAGACTTCGGACGTCATCGGGATATATACCGGCACTGAGTCGGCCACAGGCAGCCACGTCGAGCCGTTAGTCGAATGAGAAACGCTGAAGTTGCCCGCGACGTCGCGCTCCAGTTTTACCCAATGCGGAGCAGTGATTCCCGTCTCGTTAGTACTGAAGCTGGAGCCGTCCGTATCCGTACGACCCTGAGAGGCGACGCCGCTTCCGGGGGTGACACAGGCAAACGCGTGCGTGGATCCCGGTTCCAGTGACTCGCGGATCATCACTCCCGCCTTGGACCAGGCGTGGGTATTCTGAACGCTGTCGATCCTGGCGACGATGCTGCCGGCGCCGGTAAGGGTTTTGTATGCGAAGTGGAAATGATCTGCCGCGTCCCAGATATCCGAGCCGGCGCCGGTCATTGTGATCGTTCCACCCGCGCCCTGAGTAAAGCTGCCGACAGAAGGCGGATAGCCTCGGAACCAGAGCGATAGCGCGCCGACACCGTGCCTGGTCCAGTCGCGAGACTCAACCAGAGTCAATACCGCCTCGGAATTTCTCACGCCGGCTGTGTTGTCATAAGTGAGCGGCATGGATTGCGTGCCGCCGTGGACAGTCGTCTGCTCGGCGTACGGCGGGAACTCATGGCCGGACTGCGAGCCGTTGGCAGGGATGCCGTATCCGTCGATCCAGTGCTGCCAGATAGCTTCATTATTCGGATCATCATCGGTGTAGCTCTCGAAGTCGTCCACGAGCAGGAAGTCCGCCACGGTGAAGCTCCAAATTCTGCCCGTTGTTACAGTGCCGTCGGTGTTGTTCTCGTCGATTCGCCAGTAGTATGGTCCGCCGCCCCACTCGATGCCTTCTGCCGGGGTAAAACTTGTGCCGTTCTGACTGCCGCGATAGACACCCGTCGTATCGGAAGTATCGGCATTCTTGACGGCATCGCTGTCTGTGCCGAAGTAGACTTCGTGACTGGCCGCACTATCGCCGGGTGACCAGACAAGCGGCATCACGCTTTCGATGTCCGGCATTGAGCCGCTTATCGGGATCGGCTCCCAGGCGAGCAGCGGATCGATTCTCATGATCATCACAACTTCATCCTTTGTCAGAACTCTGTCATAGACGCGGACGTCGTCAATCAGGCCGATGAAGGGAGTGCCCGCTCTGTCGCCGACAGTGAAGATGAAATCGCCGGCGGCGCCACCATGTAGATTTATGTCAATAGTATCAACTTCATAACCTGCGCCAAGGTCGCCGTCGATGTAGACCTTCATAGTGTCGTTAGCCTCGACGGTGTCAAATGCAATCGTAACGGCTACGTGATGCCACTGGTCGTCGTTGACAATGCCGGTTGAACCAAAGTCCATCAGATCCCCGACGCTGTTGCCCCGAACCATTATAACTCCGGAGGCTTCGACATTGACCGATCTGTTGCCCCGGACGTGTGCCGCCCCGGCAGGGCCTTGAGCCAGAATAGTGCTGGCCACGCTACTTCCGGCAGTCTTGAACCATGCTGTCCAGCTAACCTCGCCGTCCACAGCGGCATAACCGTCCGAAGCGCTGGTGCCGGGCATCTCTATCCGGTCGGCGCCGCCGAATTGCATAGCTCCGACGTCGTAACCGTCTACCCACGAAGGATCGCCGTAAACCGTTCCATGATGGCCATGACCGGAATAATCGACAGCGGTATTTCCTATCCCTTCATCGAGCTTCCACCAGCCTACAAAATTCGGATCGTCAGTCATCTCTATCAAGGGTAAGGTTGTGAAACTCCAGACATCTCCCTTGAGGGTTGTGACGCCGTCGAATTCATCGACACGCCAATAGTAAGTCTTCTCCAATTCCAGTGCCGGCGGTGTGAAAGTCACTTCCGTCTGCGGAGGAGCGCCGACTGCGTTGGCTACTTCGTCGGCGTTATCGCCGAAATAGATGCTGTGCAGATTGGCGCCAAATCCGGGGGTCCAGTTCAACGTCACATCCGTGGCGATAAACTTGCCGCCGTCTACAGGGTGAGGCTCATAAGCGATCCTGGAGGGGACCGAGAAGCTCCATACGTTGCCTTTCCAGGGGCTGGCTGAATTGGCGTCGTTGACCTCATCAACTCTCCAATAGTAAGTTGTGCCCGGTTGCAGGCCCTCGGCAGCGGGAAAGCCGATGATTCCGACTATCTGGGAAGTCGTAGGCATGTTTCCAACATAGGTCCCTTCGGCCCCGTCATTAACATCGTCGAAGCTGGTACCGAAGTATAGATCGTGCGTGACGGCATAAAATCCCGCCCTCCAGGTAAGATTGGCCCACGTGTTCTCGTACAATTCGCCATCGGCCGGATCTGGTGCACCCGCCTGTGGATTTCCGCCTCCGCCTCCGGTCATAGCAAAAAGAATTTCTTCTTCCGAAAGGACCTGGTCATAAACACGCACATCATCGATCAGGCCGGTGAAAGAATTGTTACCATTGCGACCGAGCACTATAATAAAATCGCTGGCGTTAGCCATCTGCAAATTAATATTTACCACATCGATCTCGTAGCCTTGACTGAGGTCACCGTCAATGTAGAGCTTCATTGCGTCGTTTTCTCCGTTTGCCTCGAAGGCAATCGTAACGGCTACGTGATGCCACTGGTTGTCATTGACAGCGGCATTTGAGTTGTAGTCATTCAGGGGTCCAACGCCGTTGGCTCGAATCCTTAGCATGCCCGAACTCTCAACATTGAGCGATCTGTTACCGCTTACGTGTGCCGCACCGGGAGGATCCTGGACCATAATTGGATTTAGGCCGCCGCCGGGGGTTTTGAACCAGGCCGCCCAGGTCACCTCGCCTTCGAGCGCGGCAAAGCCCTCTGCCGCACTGGTGCCTGGCATTTCTACGCGATCGTCGGCGCCGTCGAATTCCAGCGCACCGCCAATCTTGCCATCCACCCACTGAGGGCCTCCAAATAGTACACCATCATTACCATTGACGGAACTATCACTGGCGTCGCCGTCAAGTCTCCACCAGCCGATGAGATCCGCCCGGGCGCTGCCGGCAGCGCCTAACGCCAGAATTATCAAAACCAAACAAATCGATCGCCCGAACATGATGATCCTCCTTCAGAAAAGGTAAAACATAGACATAGAGTATGCGCCACCATTTGACGCAATTTATCGTTATACACACCTCCGGAAATCATTTACCTGACTAACCTTATCGGCTATTGCTTAATAGGAGTTTTGCATAAGTTCGGTTATGAGACCCTTTAGTATTCTTGATGCGGCTCGTATTTGACTACCATATCGAAGTATTTCTTCCAGACGTATTCCTGCTTACTGTGGTCTACGTGATACGTCGATCCGCCTCCGAATTCCTGGACTTCGTGATCGAGGTCTTTGACAAATTCGCTGTGCCCGTCGACATAGGCAACATTGTAGCCGTTTCTGTGATGGTACTGAACGCCTCGTTTGGGATCGGAGAACACGTCCGCCATGAATGCCATAGCGCCGCTGTCCCTGGCGGAGTTGACGGCTCGCCACTTTTTTTCGTCCCACAGCGAACGGTAGTGGTACGTTGTCTGGACCCAGGATTGGTTTGGGCCCAGGTCTTGGGGGATTCGATCCGTCGTAGGCCAACCGCCGCCCCTGTTGGCCGGGTTCGCAGGTAATTTGCCGTATTGTAGTGTAGGATTGTCGTTGCCCGGACAATAAAACAGCTTCGAGTCTTTTATGAGCTTGTGATAGAAAAACAACCCATGAGCCATGAAACCTTTCGTTTCCGGATCGTTCTGTCGCCCGCTCACCCAGACGGCGTAGCTTCCTGAACCGGGTGAGACCTCCATATGGCAATAGGGGAATTGGCCTTCATTGTCGTTGGAATATATCACACCGGCGTAGCCGCAGGATTTGAGGTGCGCTGCACATGCGGTTCGACGGGCCTGGCGTCTGGCTTTCTGCAACGAAGGCATAAGAATCGCCAACAGCAGCGCGATAATGGTGATTACCACCAACAGTTCAATCAGAGTGAAGCCGTTTCTCTTTGGATCGAGCATGTTCTTGCTACCCACGTGTTTGCCGGAACTTCTCATACAAAGCTCACTGATACACTCTTATAGTGTTGATAACAAGAGTACCACAATTTCATCTCCATTTCAACAGTTTTCTAACGTTTGATTGTTCGATGTTGATCTGCCGCTCGTAAAACAAGAGCCCATGCCGAATAATCGGTCGTGGGCCCTTGTTGATGCGAATCTAAAATGTATAAACGTCCGCCATTACGGGGCAATGGGTCGATTAAGTCTGATGTCATCGATGTACATCATTCCTGAGCCGCCGGGCGTTGCTACCCCGCTTCCGGTCCCCAGGCCGATGGCGATCTTGTCGACGTCGGCAAGGTTTATACCCTGGCTTGCGAACGCCTGCAGCGGTATTACCCATTCGGTCCAGGTGCTTATCGTCGCCGCCGCGGGATCGTCATGGGCAACTACTGCCGCCGCGCCGGTGCTGTTGGAGACTGCGACGTAAAGCGGCTCGGCATCGTTGCTGTTTATGCCGACATCCTCGTTCATCCACAGTGTGCCGACGTTGCCGGTAATCGTGACGTTCGAGAATTGTGCTTCACAAGTCTGACTCAAGTTGTGGCTGGTTACCGCCAGACCTATGTAAACGTCCGCGGCCATAGAGATATTCGTTGGAATGGAACCTTCGACGGGTTCCCACGTCGTGCCGTTGGTCGAATGGGAAGCTGTAAAGTTGCCCGCAATATCGCGCTCCAGCTTAACCCAATGCGGCGCCGAGATATCGGCCTGAGCAGTACTGAAGCCGCCAGTGTTTGTTTCCGCGCGGCCGCGCGAGGCTACGCCGTTCTCAGGCATAACGCACACAAACGCATGCTTCGATCCGGGATCCAGCGTCTCGCGAATCATCACGCCCGCTCTTGCCGCGGCGTGTGTGTTTTCGATGCTGTCAACTCTGGCGATAATAGTCCCGGTGCCGCTAAGTGTCTTATAGGCGAAGTGGAACTCGTCGGCAGTGCCTGCTATATCGGCGCCTGTCGCGGTCATCGTGTATGTCCCGACGGGGCCTTCGGTGAAGCTGCCGACTGAGGCCGGATAGCCTCTGAGCCACAGTGACAGAGTATCGACGCCCTGCTCTGTCCAGTCGCGCGGAGAACTCAGCGTCAGCACGGCTTCGGAGTTTGTCACACCGGCCGTATTGTCGTACGTAAACGGCATGGACTGCCGGCCGCCGTGAACAATCGTCTGCTCGGCATACGGCGGGAACTCATGGCTGGACTGCGAGCCATTGGCGGGAACACCATAGCCGTCGATCCAGTGTTGCCAGATTGCTTCCCCGTCCGTCTCATTATCGGTATAGAACTCGAAATCGTCCACAACGAGGAAGTTAGCCGTGGTGAAGCTCCAAACCTGGCCTATCCATGGACTGTCGGGGTGGACGTCGTTGATCTCATCTACCCGCCAGTAGTACGTAGTATCCCAATCGAGCTTCGGAGGCGCAAAGCCTGCATCGGCTTGTGGGCCCTGGTAGATGTCCGCCGTGCTCGAATCTGCCGCCGCGACGGCGTCTGCATCAGTGCCGAAGTACACATCGTGCCGGGCCGCATTGTCACCCGCGATCCAATTGAGTGTGAGTGTTTGTCTTGTGTCGACGGCGCCGTTGCCGGGTCTTGGCGATCCGGCCCGAACTGGCGGAGAAAATGCAACCGCCGGGATTATCGCTTTGGATTGATGATCGCTTTCCCACAGAAGTTGAGCCGTTGCGCTGGCTGATTCACCTGCGGCCTGGTTGTCACGCCCCCATATTTCGATCGCGACTTTCTGGCCCGCTTCCAACTCAATTGGATCCGACCGGTATTCGTTTAGCCTGTAGACGTCCCAGCGATCAATTACGAGATGATCGTTGATCCAAAGTTTAACTCCATCCTCCGTAAGTGCGAAGAAGCGATAATTCTCGCTGAAGGCGATTTCCAGCTCTCCCCGCCAACGGATCGAGAAGTCATCTTCATTGAGAACACCCGGCTCAGGCGATGCCGTTCCCCAGGTGAAGTCGATACCTTGATCAAGACGCGTCAAAACCGGATCGCCCGAAACGTTCGGATTGTTGAAATACTCACCCTTGAGTCCGCCGCCGGTGCCGGCCGTCGTTAAGCTCCAGACGTTACCCGTGTAGGTATCCAGGCCGTCGAACTCGTCGACGCGCCAGTAATATGTTGTTGCCGGTGCAAGAACTCCAGGGTCAAATGTCACCACCTCCTGTTGCGTCCCACCGGTGGCGTTGGCCACGTCATCAGCGTTTTCGCCGAAATAAACCGTATGGAGCTTGGCTCCAATGCCCGGCGCCCAGTTGAGCGTTAGACTCGTGCCAAGGAACCTGGCCCCGTCGGCCGGAACGGGCTCATACGCTTCTTTTGGTGGTATCGTGAAGCTCCAGATCTCTCCTTTCCACGGGCTATCCGGTTCGGCGGGATTGACCTCGTCAACGCGCCAATAGTAAGTCATTCCGAGTTGCAGACCTTCCGGAGCCGGAAAGGTGGGGAAACCAACCAACTGAGAGTTTGTGGTTATATTACCCACGAACGTGCCCTCTGCACCTTCGTTGACGGCGTCGAAATCGGTCCCGAAATAAAGGTCGTGAGATACAGCCAGATCTCCGGCGCCCCATTTGAGGTTGGCCCATGTAGCTTCGAGTCTGGAGTTGTTCTTCGGCTCCGGTCCGTACGCCAGAGGATTGGGCTCGCCTTCCATGATTGTCGCGATTTCCTCGGCGCTCAGCGCTCGATTATAGATTCGAAAATCGTCAAGCGGTCCGGGGAACATGCGGTCCACCCTCTGGTCAAGCGTGCCGAGCCATATCTCGCCGAGAGGTCCCTGGAACTGATTGGTCTCCGGTTGTCTGCCGTACTCCTGGCCATCGATATACAATATCATTTCACTTTCCGTGTGGACTGCCGCAGTATGATGCCAGATGCCATCATCATAAGTCTCGGTGGTTACAATGTCGCTGCCTCCTCCTGGAGCAAAGGGAAAGCGGTGCAGATTGCGCAACGTGCCGTTTGGATTGATTTCCAGCAGAACGCCGTTTACTCCCGTAGGCCCTTTCGCTGAGAGGACGTCTCTGTCTCCCGAGCCATCATCGACTCTGAACCAGATGGCCATCGTATATTGCGGAAGCTCATACACGGAGCCGTCGATATAGATGTGGTCGTCGGTTCCGTCGAGTATCATGACGCCTCTGTGGTCGGGATCGGTGCCCCAGGTCGGGCCGTTCAGCAGCACGGCGTCGTTGCCGTTGCCGCTCTTGTCCACGGCTACGTCACCCGTATCCTCGTCGAACGTCCACCATCCGACGAGACTCGGATCAACGTCCTGCGCCGTTGCGGTCAGGGCGGAAGCCAGTGCCAGAAGAAAGATTGATGCCAGGTAATTCATTTTTCTACACATAGTTGTTCTCCTTATAGGGTGATAGAGCAAATAATAGTTCTCATGTTGTCAGTGTCCCCCTCACTGTCTTCAACTTCAGATATATTGGAAGTTTGTTGGTACCACCTCTTTCCTCACAATACCAAAGGCTACAATCCAGAAGGAAAAAACCTCAGAGTATCCAATGAACACGTGCACTCTGAGATGGCCACAAGAGCTTACAAACTCAACTGCTACTCCTATTTATAACATATTTATTGACCTGCCGTCAAGAAAAACTCCAGGACTTTTCATTGATTTATAGCTTCACACGTGGTATAAATGTATCTGTAGGTTCAGGTTTTCCGCGTTATGAATTGGAGTATGGTTGTGGGCGAGCGAAGAGGTTTCACGCTTATAGAGCTTCTTGTGGTGATCGCTATTATAGCGCTGCTGATGGCGGTTTTGATGCCGGCGTTGCAGCGGGTCAGGAGGCAGGGCAGAAGTGTTGCATGCCTGAGCAGGCTCAATCAATGGGGTTTGTACTTCGCGATGTACGCCGAAGATCATGACGGCCGATTCATGGCCGGCCACAGAGCACAACCTCAAGCCAACCGGTGGGTCAGCGCAATGGGGGACTACTACAAGTGGGACGATGAGTTTACCTGTTGCCCGAACGCCACAAAGCCGTGGATCGATGAGTATGGCGTCGATTCCGGAGCCGCAGGGACAAATGTCGGGGTGACAATGGCATGGGGTTACATGAACCAGGATCACTGGGTCAGGCCGATAAAGGGAAGTTACGGCATTAACGGCTACTGTGTTGATTGTCCTCAGGGGCGGGAGCCGCGCGGCGAGGCAAGCTGGTACTGGCGCGGTCCGAATGTCGCCGGGGCTGCGTATGTGCCGTTGTTTCTTGGCGCCCAGCGGTATAATGGTGTCGTGGACTCGATGGATGCTCCCCCGGTATACGACGGCCAGGGCTGGGCCGATGGCGGCGGCGGGCGCATGCTGCGCTACTGCCTGAACCGGCACGATGGCTTTGTCAACGGGATATTCATGGACTATTCCGCCAGGAAAATAGGCCTTAAGGAATTGTGGACGTTCAAGTGGCATCGCAAATACAACACGGCGGGACCATACACGAAAGGCGGTGGAGTCTTACCCGATGAGTGGCCCGACTGGATGAAAAGCTTCAAAGATTATTAATCGCGTGGTGTTACTTGCCCTGAGCTAAAACAGTAGAGTGGGGCAAGCCCCACCCTACAAAGACATTTCATGGAGATTCTTGTATGCAAATGTTCTGCCCAGTGAAGAAGGATAATAGAACAACTACCGCGAAACTGTGTTTGGGGATGCTTCTTGCCGCTGTTGTATTTCTGTTGGGAAGTACCTTCGGCGCCGACTGGGAAATGCGTGTCACCGATGACGCCGCGATGGAAATATCCCGCTCTCAGGTGCCGGTAGTCCAGGCAGGCTACCGTTTTTGGGGCCAGAAATGGAGTTACGCCGGCACCAAGGCACTGATAGGTGAATCCCGCGGGGCGGGCAAGACTTTCTCGGGGAATATTTCGGCGCTTGGATTGACGTTTGACGGTGCGGTTCACTCGCTCGCGCCCAACAGGGTGCGCTATACCTGGGACATAGAAGCAAGCCGGGATTTGAAAGAGATAATCGGCGGCGGGCTTGAGTTCAGACTGGTCGGTGACAGTCCCTCGCTCGGTGCGAGTGTTCCAGAGCCGGAATTGCTGGCTGACAATAAGGGCTGGCGCTGGAATGCTTCCGGTGGAGGACCGATTGTCGTCGAGTTCGATAAACCCTGCGCGAGCGTCTACTTCGAGAGAGGCAACAAGAATCTGATTCGTGCGATGTTTTTAGGAGAGAACCTGGCAAAAGGCTCGCACGCCGTCTCGATGACCGTCACCTTGCCGGAGGGGGGGACACTTGTGAAAACACTGGCCGAGCGTTATGGCCCGGTCGAGACGTCGAAGTGGTATTCCGACGCGCTGCCGCACGATAAAAGCCCGGTGGACCTGAGCTTTCTCAATCACAAACCGGCCGGCAAGTTCGGCTTCGTCAAGGCAAGCGGAGACAAGCTCGTTTTTGAAAATGGCGAGGAGATTCGATTCTGGGGCGGTAACATCGCGGCCTATGCCATCTTCGCAGACAAAGAGCACATCCTGGTACAGGCAAAACGCATCGCGCAGCTAGGCTACAACCTCATGCGAATCCATCACCACGATTCGATGGGCTGGGTCGGCAGGACCGTAATTGACAAGAACCGGGCGGATTCGCAGCATCTTGACCCGGAAGTGATGGATCGGCTCGACTACTGGATCAAGTGTCTTCGCGATGAGGGCGTATACGTCTGGCTCGATCTGCACGTGGGCCGGCTCTTCAAGGACGGCGACGGCATCGGCGAGGGCTTCCCCGAGATGAAGCGCAAGAGCAAGAGGCAGGGCGGCGCCGAAGGAAAGGGCTACTGTTACTTCAACGAGCGCGTCGAGCAGTTGATGAAGGATTTCAACGCGAAGTACATGGCCCACGTCAACAGGTACACGTCCCTGGCCTACAAGGACGATCCGGCAATAATGGGCCTTCTGATAACCAATGAGAACGACATCACCAGCCACTTCGGCAACCTGATGCTCGCCGACAAGAACAATCCCTGGCACAACAGGGTGTTCGAGAGTCGAGTCCGGACTTTTGCGCAGCAGCATGGTCTCGACGCCGGTCGCACGGGCCGGACATGGGAGCCGGGCCCCAGCAAGCTGTTTCTCGCCGAGACGGAATATCAGTGGAATAGCCGGATGCTTGCCGCTCTGGACAGGGTCGGTGTGAAGGTTCCGGTTTCGACGACGCAGATGTGGGGCGGCATGTCGCTCTACGGCCTGCCTCCGCTGACGGCCGGAGGGATCAT
>Ga0180437_10010246_pt1 | contig 11458 bp, 10 predicted proteins | sample SS_ome_4_FD_132410 | JGI IMG/M metagenome (GOLD analysis project Ga0180437, IMG submission 132410) | Hypersaline lake sediment archaeal communities from the Salton Sea, California, USA - SS_3_D_1 metaG | ecosystem: Environmental > Aquatic > Non-marine Saline and Alkaline > Hypersaline >... | reverse complement strand
GCCATCACGTTCCTGTTTGAAGCAACAGTCTTGATGGATCTTAGTAGAGTTGCCAACTCGTTTACCCTCTAGGTTCAACACTGGGGTGTTAGATTGAGGGTTCTCTGGGGATTATTGAATTTTATGATAATTAGTATATCCTATAATTACGCCAGAGACTTTTTTTCGTTAAAATTAGGTTGGAATATATATAATATCTAACTTGTCCTTGAGAAGTGGAAGAATTGAATTAAAACATGTGTTATTCTTCAATATATTATGCCTCAACTAGTTAAAGGCGGTAAATATGTGTATGGATGGTCGCATGTCAGTGAAACTGGTGTTATCAAAATCTTTAAAGAAGCCTTAGAAGAATACGGCTTTAAGTCAAATGATAGACTAATATTACTCCCTGGTAGTCGTAGATCAAAAGGCTTCATTGTTACAACTATTTATAAGTTAAGCTCAACTATCCTAGAAAAAATTTTAGGATCATCACCAAATGCACTATTTGATTTTCCTGAAGGGACGTGTATGCAAATAGATGGTAAAAAAATTTGCTGGGTGTTACTAGATAGTAATGATTGCATAAGTCTACCTTTTAAGACTTTGAAGGGGTATGGAGTGGAACTAGGTGATAATCTACTATCTATAAGAGGAAGCCATGTAGGAATAGGCTTTCCAGTAGCGGGTCCTATTATTAACGAAGCTATGAAACATAATTGTTTAAAGTTAATATCCCCATGATTCTAAAAGCTGAGTTATTCATTTTATCGATACTGGCGATAAATTAAAAAAAATTCGGGCTAGTATTTTAGATCGTTCTTCCCTGTTGCAGTGTTCTGTAATGTGATATTGGAGCTAATTCATACCTGTCAATTAATACATCAATGACTGCGGGCTTACCTGAATCAAAACCTAACTCTATTGCCTCTCGCAACTCATTTGGCCTCTCCACTCTCACCCCATAACAGTTGAAGGCTTCAGCTACTTTTCCATAGTTCACATCAGTAAAGTCTGAAGACTTCAAAGCTTTTCCTTCTCCCCTCCACTTAAAACCATAATGCAACATACCAAGCGTAACATTGTTGAAAACAACAGCCACAAATGGTTTATCATAACGAAGAGCAGTCTCAAGCTCAGCGATATGATAAGCAATACCTCCATCACCAGTTACATCTAGAACCCTATTTTCTCCAACCCAAAACTTTGCTCCAATAGCAGCGGGCAAGCTCCAGCCTAAGGTGCCTGCAGCTCGAATATAGGTTCTTCCGGGGGATATTATTGGATATAAGACTCCAGTCCACGCAGCCATCTGACCTGTGTCAGCCACCAAGATATCCTTCTCCCCCAATGTACGCCTAATCTCCTTGATAACTCTATGTGGTTTTATAGGCACAGCATCTGAATCCATTACTGATGAAGCTTCCTTAAGCCACTCTTTCCTTAAAGAACCAACTTTCTCTAGGTATGACCCCTTCTCCGGCTTCTGCATCATCTCCTTCAAGACGCACAACAAATCTTTTAGCCCCTGCTTGGCATCACAAACAAGCCTAGATGTAACAACATAGTTTCTGCCGATAGACTCTGGCGTGATATCAAGCTGAATAATTGATGCACTTTGAGGAGGAACAGTCCAATTATCAGTTGCCATTCCACCAGCCCTTGAACCAATATAGAAGACTGCATCTGCATCTTCAACTACCTTGTTTGCTAACGAGCTCGAATACCTGCCAACAACTCCTATGGAAAGCGGGTGAAAATCAGGAATAGTGCCCTTTCCACTTAATGTGGTGGCGACGGGTATAAACAAGTATTCAGCTAATTGCAGAACTTGGTTCCATGCACCGGAGATGTTAACGCCTCCACCGGCAACAATAACTGGGCGTTCAGCATTCTTAAGAATTCTAGCGACTTGAAGAACAGAATCTTGATCCGGGCGTGGTCGTTCACTTGGATAACTATTGTGATATTTACTCGGATTTAGGTCAGATATTTCAGCTTCACCGTTGGCTACATCATAAGGGATGTTGATATGTACAGTACCTGGCGAGCCACTGCACGCTATGATGAAAGCGTCTCGAGTGATCTCCCCAGCTCTATCAGTACGTATTATTCGAGCATTCCATTTAGTTGTCGGTTCAAATAGAGCCATTTCATCCAACTCCTGATACTAACTTATACTGCTCAGGAATACTCGTGGAGCCCGTGAGAGCTATAACTGGTGTACACGTCCAGTATGGCTCTGATAACCCAGCAGCTAAATTAATAGCTCCAGGTCCTGCTTGTCCATAACAAACACTAGGCTTATAACTTACACGAGAATACCCATCGGCCATATATGCAGCAGCTTTCTCACTGCGAGCCAATACTAGATCGATCCCTGCATCCTCAAACTCTATAAATAATGATATCATCCCACCTGAGACATGGAAAAAATGGTTGACTCCGTGTTTCTTTACGGTCTTTGCGATGGCCTTAGATCCTTTCATTAACGTCAAAAGCTTCACCCTTAGAATATATTTCCACTTAACTATCTTATTTACGTGTTTAGAAATTCAGATTATAGAGTTAAACAATTGAAAACTTGATATGTACTATGAAATTTATTGTGAGTAAATTGATAGTGGCTTTAGTTTCTTTTTCATTGCTATCATTTCTTTGCGATAATCATCTATACCATGGTATCTCAATCCATCTCTTTCTATTGCGCCACATTTTTCTAATCTGTTTAAGTTCCTAGTTAAGTGAAGTGAGTTTATTCTTTCTTTGTAATGTTTTTTAAAAGCTCTTCCTATCGCACTGTGTTTTTGATATATAGATTCTTCAAGTTCAAGTTCGGGGAGGTATATCATATTCTCAATTTTAATCGCTAATTCAAGTAAACTCAATCTAAAAACGTCTCTTAACGTGAGATATCTAGATTTGAGAATGTTGGTTAATATTATTTTTCTTCTTTCTTCCTCATCAGAAACCATTTTCTCTAGTTCAACTAATTGATTTCCTGGAACATACCCTTTCTCAACTTGTCTAACATAATGTAGATCTTCAAGAAGAGAAAGATATCTAGGAAGTTTACGTTTATCTTCTGAGGGCATACTTCTGCGTAGCTCAATGTGTTGTATTTCGCCAAATCTTTCTAAATGATCTAAAAGTAATTCAAATTTGCTTAAAGCAAATCGAAAATCATTAATATTAACTAAATTTGAGGCTGTAGCTGATACAATAATATTTTCAGTACGTCTTCTCCATAAGTTTAGCATCTGTTCTAAATTATTATAGCATTTTTCACGTAGAGTTGAAATCTCTGTCATTAACTGAAGGTTCGAGTTCAAATATACTTTTCCAAGACTATCTATTTTTAAAACCCTTACTTGATATTTAGAAAATCTATCATCATGGATAAAAACAGGAATTTTTGATCGGATGTTTGCTGAATATATATTATTATCTGGATTATAAACAGGATTATCTAAAAAAATAAATTGGCCATATTCTTTCTCGGCAAATTTTTCAATTATGGATTTAGCCTCACTCATTTTTATCCTTTCTTTTACGTGTTTTTTTTAGCGGTAGTAGTCTTTTAAATAGATCTTGCTGACCCTTAATAGTTATTTTCATTCTAATTAAATGACCATCGACTGTTAGCATCTCATCAATAAATTTCCCTATAGGTGCTGAAAGTTGATAATTGTTTTGTTCCATTTCAGGATCAACATAAAAAATTTTTGTTAAATTATCATCATACCCATTAATTACAATAGAATGAAAAAGAGTGTCTTCTTCATCTTTAGCGACTACTATCCATGCAATTACAAGTTTTTCTTCATCAATCTCCTTGCGAATATCTGTAAAAGTACCACCCTTACTATCTACTATTTGAATTTCAGGAAAAGAATCAAGTAAAGCTGCATTTATTAGTTCAATATCACCTGGTGCTGTTCCTCCGTTGGGGTGCGTCTTTACAATTTTAGCTATTGATGATAATCTTAGTCGCTTTTGTTTAACTTTTAATTCATCTATTGCATAATCTATTACCATTTTTAGGCAGGAAGGAAAACAATATGCTGTTTCTGGTTGTTTACTAAACTTTAATGGTAATATTGGCAATTTAGTCCTCTATCCAATTTTTACATGTGTATATTTATATTTATTTTAATCTCCCTGAATATAAAAATAATACTTTGAACCAAACTAAAGATTTTCATTTTCCTCTTATGAGATAACTATAGAGTAAGAAAAATTAATAAAAGACTGAAATTTTTCTGTCTTAACAAAAGGAGTAAAATTGTATTTTATTTTGTCATTGAGGTTTCCGATATCAAGCCTGTATTGTAAACTGTTCCACACCATTTGAAGCCTTGTTTACCAGAGTATTGTACATTCACGTCGAAGTCTGGGAATTGTATAACTAGGTAATGTAGAGTAATGTTCCATCCCTCACCCATGTAACATATTGTTGATGAGCCTACTAGCCCAGATGGAGTAGTGGTTTCGGTTATCCAATTTTCTGGGTACTCTAATTCTAGCTCTGGATATTTTTCCAAAATATAGAATATGGCTTTGTCTCTTGCATCTTCCACTACTAATAGTTCTTTTGGGTGAAGTTGAATCTGGTTGATTTCATCCCAGACATCATCAATTATCGCTTCTATGACCTCATCCTCTACAATGGTTATCTTGATTACGTGTGGAGTTATTATTTGAGCTACGAATGTTCCTTCTCGATCTCCCCAGCCTGCGTGAGATGTATTGAAGACCAAGACTACTACATATTGTGTTGGGTCATTTTCAATTGAGTATATTTCCATAACTGTTATTGATTCAATTATTCCATCAAAGCTGAATGTTGGGCTATTAACTAGGAAATCTATTGCGGTCTTCCCGAAGTCTTTTTGATTTTTATTATGAATTGCGTTCGTGTATATTGCCGCTGATGCTACAAATGTACTCACTGTTAACATGATTATCATGAATTTTCTTAGATTCATTTTATTTCGTTAGCATTATAGTGTGAATTAATATAATGCCATGTTTCAGAACACTATGAAAAAAGTATTGAACAATTGTTCTACTTTTTGGAACAGATCTTGCCCAGAATTCATTTATTTCCTGCACTATATGGTTAACCATTTTGCAAGTGAAATTTGATGTTTTAATTCCTTGTGAAGGTTGTAAAATATCTTTACTAATTTATATAAATCATACGGAATTAACATTGATCCTTTGGGGGATAATGTTGACAGTCAAGGAGATATTTAGTGAGGCGGAGAATAGCAAGTTCCTCAGTGTTCCGTATATAAACAAGATATGGAATATCGTCGATGATCCTAAGCTTTTTGAGATGAGCCTCGGGGCGTTGGAGGAGCTGCGTCTGAATTTGAGCCGTGATGCGTTAAGGTTCTTCAGAGAGAATAGCCTATACTATGCCCAATTATTCGAGAACCTAGACGTAGACCCCTCTAATGCAGAATTGTCTGATATTGCTAAGCTTACTATTCCTGCTGATATGCTCAGAGGTGATGGTTTAAAGCCGCTTCTTATAGAAGGTTATGAGGAGGGAGGTAAATGGTTTACCAGCAGTGGCACTACAAATGCAACTCCTGTAAGAATTTACAGAAGTCCTCTTGACTTAGCTATTATGATTAAGGCTAACACAGCTTTGTTCGAGTATGTATATGGAGAAATCCTTGAGGAAGGGCGAGGTGTGGCGTTGTTTATGGCCGCTGAAGAACTCAAAGATATACTGAATTTCGTCGCCTTTGTTGATATGACTCTTGAAGCTAAAGGAATCGAGCTACTCTATGGGATGGACATCGTGGAAGGTGATGAGTCTATATGGAAGAGGCTTGTGCCCAATAAGGAGAAATTAGTAAGGTTTCTGAAGAGTAAGGAAGAACCCAAGCTGTTCTTTACTGCTCCAGCGGGGGTACATTTAATGAGTCAGCGTTTTGAGAAAATGAACCCATTGCAGAAGTTAATATACAGATTAGCTTCAGGTGCTCCTCCAGTTAAACTAGGTAGAGGAGGATTGGTAGTTACAGGCGGAGGCACAAAGGGATTCAGCGACTTACCAACTCATAGAGAGATCGTAAAGGGGGCTCGACGCCAGTTTAAAGCCTTCAATAAAGCTGGTGTAGTGATTGATACGCCTTTTATGGACGTTATGGGAATGACTGAGACTCTTACAGCATTAATTGATAAGTATGGTGCAATGGATAAGGTTCCTCATCCTCTTCAGAACGTATTCCTTATGGATCAAAACACATACCAGTTGACTCATGAGAAACGTGGTATATTAGGTATATTTACACCCTATACTACTAGTTGGCTCGAGGCTTTTTACCCGGGAGATATCATGAGTGTTAAAGACTCGACTAGGTTTTATGGTAAGGAGTTCATCTATGAACGTAGATTGACTGTAGAGGAGGGATGGGATCTTCAACGTGCCTGTGGTGGCACTATGGAGGAACTCATGAGCGGAGGTTTCAAGGCTTAGATGTCTATCATAAAGCCCTTCACTTCAATGAACATAGAAACAGTGCCAGTTACCGTCGAAGGATTCACTTTAGAGGAACCTACCATCGGATCTATGAAAAAAATACTCGACGCTTCAAAAACGCTGCAGAGAAGGCTTGTAGATGCTGGATATACTAGACGATTAAAGATACTTGTCGCGCTTGGTGAACTCTGGGTAATGAAGAATTCATCAGGTACATGGGATGAAGTTAAAGAGACCTTGGCTAACTCAACTGGTTATTCAAGATCCATGATAGATGAAGAATTCAACTTGGTAGCACAGGTCTTCAACTATGAAAATCTCTCATCAACATTAATTAACAGCTTAACAGGTGGCGTAGATTCTCTCGATAGATTCAGTAATTTAGGTAATGGTGAAGGAATAAGAAGTATGCCCATAGGACCAATAATGATTATTAGCTCGGGAAATAGTTTGATTCCTCCACTCATTCCAACAGTGATTGGGCTACTAACAGGTAACTTTGTTGTATTAAAGCCTAGTTTAACCAACGTGCTTGGTCTAAATTTGATTTTTAGTTTGTTGAATGAGATAGAAGACTCAAAGGTGTTGAGAGACTGTCTTCTAGTAGCTTATCTTAGTCACACATCTGAAGTTTATGATTACCTTTTAAGGGAGACGCCTCTAGGAGTTGTGAACTTCTGGGGAGCTCAACCAGCCATAGAAATCATAGGCACAAAGGTAGGTGAAAACCCACATCATCCAAGGTATCTTGTGAATGGACCATTAACTGGCTTTACAATCATTAAAGAGAAACAGGCGGATGATGAAACTGCGAGCGGATTAGCATTTAATATGATACTATATGATCAGCAGTTATGTAACAGTCCTACTCAGGGTGCCTTTATCGGTTCATCTGAGGCTTGTATGGTTTTCATGGAGAAAGTAGCTGCACATTTAGATCGCCTCGGTGAAACACATTCAATAGCAGTATCTGAGGCCTTAACATATATGCTTCAAGGGGTTCGCCGAATATTGATAGGTAAGGGCTCCAAGGTATTTTCTGGTAAACATCCAGATAATCCTTGGACACTTGTTGTTTCTGATGGGTATAGTAGATTAGGTGAAGCTGTTGAGGTCTTTCCCCAATTTAATCTATATAATAGGAGACGTTTCATCGAGATAGTTAGAGTAGATAGGTTAAAGGATTCTTTACAGTTAATACGTGATCTACCAGAGAATAAGGCATGGAGTGGTGTTGAGAGGGTACAAACTGTTGGAGTCGTGGAATTGGATGAAAATGAGTACAAAATGCTAGCTGAGACTGGTGTTTATAGGATAGTCCCCTTGAGAGACATGTATTTGAGGAGCCCATGTGAGCCTTATGATGGAGTAAGTTTAGCTGACGCATTCACCTATAGGGTTTATCGTCGAAAATAGGGTTGAAGATTTTTGAAGGTTCTGGTTACAGGGGCATCTGGTTTCATAGGAAGTCATCTCGTCCCTACATTACTAAGTGATGGATATACTCCTGTGGCTTTTGTTAGGAGAAGCAGCAAAACATCTGATTTGAATAAGATGGGGGTTGAAACACGTGTAGGTGATCTTCGTGATTATTCATCACTACAAGATGCAGTATGTGGCATTGATGTTGTGATTCATCTGGCAGCCTATTACACATTCTACGGGAAAAAAGAGATCTACCAGAAGATCAACGTAGAGGGAACAAGTGTGTTAGCTGAAGAAGCAAAGAGAGAGGGAGTAAGCCACTTCATCTACTGTAGCAGCACTGAGGCTACTGGACCTGTTGATGGGATAGGAGATGAAACAAGTCTACCATACCCCCAGTACGAATATGGAGTCTCTAAACTTGAGGCTGAGAGGCTAATCAATAAGATTCAGGGAGACCAACCATGGGCGACTATAATACGCCCCACTGGAATATACGGTCCTGGTAATGTTGATGATGTTTCTTACTGGTTTATTATGTCTCAGGCGAGAGGTGGATTGCTTTCTCGCTTCATAGTTGGTTCTGGTGATACTCAGATTCAGTTTACTCATGTAGATGATGTAGTTCAGGGGTTCATAAATGCACTAAGAAAACCAGAGAAATCTAAGGGCGAGACTTTCATAATCTCCGAGAACCGTTCATACTCATATCTTGAAGTATATGAAATAATCTCCACTTTACTTGGTAAGACCCCTCCCCGTTTTCACTTGCCCACCACGTTGGCGAAGTTATGTATTGCTCCAGTTGAGTACTTCAATAGATTCATTGATCGAGATAACTTCATGTGGCATATAGCTACAATCGACTCTGTTACGTCTAATCGTTCATACAGTATCGCTAAGGCACAAAAGTTACTAGGTTATCAGCCAAAGTATGATTTGAAAAAGGGTTTAGGAGAGACTATAAAGTGGTATCGTGATAACGGATACCTCTAAAGTTTTACTCTTAGAGTCTCAAAGCTACCGTATCCATTCATGTTTTTATCAAGTGTGAATTCTCCAAAGCTTTGAGCCAGGACAGATATGGCGCCTTCCTCGTTCATGAACGGGAGGGGTACTACAGGCCCGGCTTTTCCCTTGAGTATGTAGGTTTCTCCCTCTTGTGTTATAAGCTTCAATGTACTGCTTATTGGTATTACCCTATCCTTGAATTTTTGGTCTAATATTTTCATCTCTACTATTGGGTGGTTTACACCATCTTTGTATAGAAAGCCTCCCCAGCTGACTCTACCATCGTCCATAACTATGGCTGCTGGATTAACTGCCAACTGCTCGTTGAACCAAACTACATAGTAAAGCCAGTCTCCGACACCAGTCCAATCTCTCACTCCATAGGTGTGGTCTCTTTGCCCTATCTGACTTTGAATATTGTAGGTTTTATCTCCAAGGTTAATGATACCATGGATTACACCTACCTGTTCCCAATGTTTATCACCTGCTTTCTTACCGATCTCGAGACTTTCTTGCGTCATGTGTTCTGAGTACTCGTATTCTATGTGTATTGGATTGAAGTTGATATCCATTCTGGTTGGTAATATTGATCTTATTAGAGATGGTTTTCTTTGGATGTTTGGAAAATCCTCTGGGTTGGCTACATGGATCAATGGGCCTTCGTAAATGTACCTCCATGAACCATCATTTTGGGGGATAAAGCGCATTCCTTTAGCTCTCCACTCATGGTTACCCCATTCACCGTGTATAGCCTCTGTGTCTCTATATCCAGCGACTGATCCATCTGGTAGAAATATCAGGAAAAAAGTCATAGCCTCGTCTTTATTGGGCTTAAAACCGAGGCGAGTCATGGCGTCGATACGGTTCTCTCTATCACTAAAGCAGAAGTAGAATGACTCGTTCCACTCTGGGTGGTTGTTTGGGGTGTGAACTAGTTTCTCCATCTTAATCATCCATGCTAACTGAGCCGGTGGCTCCATTGATAGTAACTATTTGACCAGTTTTGAATATTCGGCATGCATTACTGATATTTGTGACCGCTGGTACTCCGTACTCTCTACTTACCACTGCTCCATGGCTTAGAACTCCACCTGTTTCAGTAATCAATCCACCTATCTTGCTGAAGATAGGCGTCCAACCTGGGTCAGTCCTAGGCACTACCAGAATCTCGCCAGCTTTTACCCTCCATATATCATTGATATTCTTCAATACTCTAACAGGTCCTGTTAGTATACCTTGGCTAGCAGGTATTCCTTTGTAATTTCTGGCACTTGGTGGGTATGGGTCGTTGTATTCACGATCTCCCTCTATGAATTTAGGAGGTGTAACGTTCTCGTATCGATAGAATTCTTCACGTCTATGTTTTATTAGTTCTTTTACATCTTCAGGCTTATTCACATCTAGGGCTTTGATCTCCTGTTTACCTAAGAAGAATATGTCGCTTGGTTCTCTGAGATGCCCTTTTAGAGTAAGCAGTTCTCCTATCTTGAGGTATAAGACTCTGTTCATTGTAATCCATTTGTCTAGATTGTATCGTTGCTCTTCTCTGAAGATTATATATCTTCGAGCTATTCCTATTACCGTCTTTACTAGTTTTAGTTTGATATCTCCATATCTCTGTGATCTTATGGTCTTTTGAAGTTCCTCTTCGACTCTTCTTCTCTCAGCTATATTTTTCTCTTCTACGGCTAGTAGATCACTTCTCTCGTCAGTTATTAACGACTTTAGAATATCAAAAACATATTCAGGGGCTTCACCCCATCTTGGATAGTAAGGCTCTCTTGTGAAACCCCTACAGCCATAATCTTTTAGGAACTCGCTAAATAATTTATTAAATTCAGTTTCTCCCAATTCGCTTAATGAGGGTAAAATTGTCTTAGAATCAATATCTAAAACATACATTCTAAGGTTAGGAGACTGCCTGATATATTCTGCTAGTTCGAATAAGCGATCATTGGTATCCCTGGTGCTGTGTTTGAGGCCTGATACCAGCACCGGATAAACCAACGCTGCTTCCTTAGCTCCGAGGAACCTATTCAAAAGGTATTGGCTCATAAGATTCATCCCAATATTATGTACAGGGATGCCATACCTCACAAGTCTATAGTGTCCTATCATCAAATTATTCAATTCACCTGCGAAAGACAGGTACTCCTTGAGAGGCCTATTCTCAAGCTTTCTCATCCTGGCATCAAAATCATTCCAGAATGGCTCCATTATTTCCTGAGTCCACTTATCATACGCGTCTGCTGTACGTGTACTAGCTCCATCAGGGTCTCTTGTTCTTATTCTATACTCTACCATAAGGCGTTTACTGAGTCTGAAGGGTAGTTTCTTCATAGTCTCTTTACCGTAGAGTCCTTCTCCTTCTGGGAAGTAGTTGAGTACATCATTATTTCTCAAGAATCCTGGTATCTCGTACTCGACTTTTCTCTTGAGTACCTCCAGGTTGAAGTATGCATGGGCCTTATGGAGCCTAAGCAATTGAGCCATTTGGGCGTCACCTGGCTTTGAGTATCCTAGAATCTCGTTTAGCTCTAT
>Ga0180437_10010245_pt1 | contig 11459 bp, 10 predicted proteins | sample SS_ome_4_FD_132410 | JGI IMG/M metagenome (GOLD analysis project Ga0180437, IMG submission 132410) | Hypersaline lake sediment archaeal communities from the Salton Sea, California, USA - SS_3_D_1 metaG | ecosystem: Environmental > Aquatic > Non-marine Saline and Alkaline > Hypersaline >... | reverse complement strand
GGAGGGGTTGAGGATAACCATGTTTGGGAGTGCCCTCATAGCGGAGATATCTTCCAGCGTGTGATGGGAGGGGCCAGCGTATCCCAGGGATTGGCCTCCACAGTGGCCGATGATTTTGACATTGGCTTTATTATAGGCAATAGATTGCCGGATCATGTCAAATCCGCGATGCACGGCGAATACGGCAAAGGTGTTGTAGAAGGGGATCTTGCCCATTAATGCCAAACCTGCAGCGAAGGTGGGGAGGCTTTGTTCAGCGACGCCAAAGTCAAAAGCGCGCCCCGGGAAGTGATCATAAAAAGGTTCTGTTTTACAGGAATCAGCGATATCCGCATCCAGAACAACGACTCTATCATTGGCTGCACCAATTTCTACCAGAACCTCACTGAAGGCGGTGGGAATATCCTGGATATTATCCATCTTGCAGCTCCTTTTCCACCTGATCTAAGTGGGTAAGGCATTCTTGATACTTATCCTCCGTGAGCAGGATATTCGGTTTGGTTGGATAATTTTCAACGTAGGGAATGCCTTTCCCCTTTGTCGTATGGCACAGCACAATGGCGGGATTTCCAGAAACATCATCAGCCTGCTTGAGGGCATGGGAGATGGAAGAAAAATCATGACCATCACACTCAAACACCTCCCAATTGAAAGCTTTCCATTTTGCGATCAGGGGTTCAATATCGTTGCGTCCAGCCATCCACCCATAGGATGACTTTTTATTCCAATCCAATAACACCGTGATTTTATCAATGTTAAGATTGGACGCGATTTGCGCCGCTTCCCAGATGGATCCCTCGTTACATTCCCCATCGCTCATCAAGCAATAAACGCGGAATGGGGCTTGATCCATTTTTGCAGCCAGAGCCATTCCACAAGCGACTGCGAAACCCTGACCCAAGGATCCAGAGGTACAATCGACCCCCGGAGTTTTGAGGCGATCGGGATGACCCTGCAGGATGCTGTTCAAGCGACGGAAGCCTATGAAGTGCTTCTCATCAAAATAGCCCCTCATCCATAACGCCACGTAGACTGCTGGAGCACCATGTCCTTTGCTGAGGACGAAACGGTCACGCCCTTCCCAATCAGGATTTTCGGGATCCACATCGAGCCAATGCATATAGAGCAAGGTGATCATCTCACACATGGACATCAAGGCTCCATAGTGCAGACGGATCTTGTTAAGATGCCCCATCTCAACAATTTTTCGCCTCATTTGAACTGCATTCAAGGATAATTCCATGATTCGCTTGCGATTTTTCTCTGGATGAAGGGTAGTTTTCATAGGGAACTTACTTCTATCTTGCATCTTGCCCGCAGACATACGCCCTCCTGAGGGTTCAGGTTAAGAAGCTCGGATGTTGATGATCTGGTCTTTATCAATAAGAGCATCCTTTTGATCTCTCGGAAATATCAACCAGGAACAGGGGCGGAACCATGTTCGGATTGGAACGCTCGGATCATGGCACTTGACAACCATCACAGGCTGAAATAAAATAGAAACATCGTTTCTAAATATTATATCATCGTTTCTAAATTTAATTAAGTCCGTTTCTGGTTTGCTGGCGATTGCGATTTTGTTCCACCGGAGAACCTCTTAAAAACAATAGCATAACTTACGATAGATGATGAATGATCTTGTAATGCACTTGATATAAGCAGGTTGCAAGGCCTTAAGTTAGTTTCTGTTGTTTGAAAACAGGAGGAGGTGACTGGAAACAATCTCTTCAAAAGAACGCCGAATAATCCACAATAAGCACATAAAGATTCATGAGGAGAGGGAACCATGAAATTGCGAGTATTTTTTGTCATGTTAATCGTTTTGTCGCTGACATTCTCTGCTTGTACAACAAAAGCGACAGAAACGCCCGTTGTTGAAGAACCACCCACGGAGGAACCTGAACCTGCAAAACCAACGGACAAACCCGTGGTAGTAGAGCCCACCGAGGTGCCGACTCTGGAACCGGTGACCTTAACTTTCTGGTCACACTGGGCTGAGGAGGATAACAAGAAAGCTGTCCTTCAATATGCCATTGATAAATTCCAGACTGAGCATCCTAATGTGACTGTAGATGTCACCTGGTGGCAGAAAGCCGATATGTTCCCGGCCATGCGCAATGCCTTTACTGCTGGGGAGGGCTTCCCTGACATTTTCTACTTTGATCGAGGTGGATTGGAATTCATCGATGCTGGGTGGTTGGCGGATCTGACCAACGCCATCGACTGGAGTGAAGTCAAGGAAGGCGCGATTTTAGGTTGGACGCGACCCGGTCCTGACGGAAAAGATGGTGTTTGGGCGATGGCCTTGGAGATGGCTACGGATGAGATCTACTATAACAAAGCCATGTTCGCGGATCTGGGGATCGACGTTCCTGATGATTATCAATTCACCGCGGATGAATTCTACGACATTTGTGTGAAAATCCGAGAAGCAGGGATCGATCCCTTTGCCAATGCGGTTGGCGATTACGCCATCATGGGCCATTACATTTACAGCTATGTGTTATTAGCCCAACTCGGAGCAGATGACCTGATCTCGCTTTGGAAGGGGGAAAAGTCGTGGAAGGATCCAGAGGTGGTTGAAGCGCTGGAATATATACAATCGCTCTATGATATTCCTGTCTACGGAGAAAGCTTCTCAACCATGCAGCTGGGTGAGTCCCATGTCTACTTCCACACCGAAGACGGCGCGGCGATGTTCCTGCTTGGCTCATGGTATACAGGCCGTGCTTTCGTCGATCCTGCTGAAGGTGGTCAACCCGAATCCTTCCAGTTGGGTTTCTTGCGTTATCCCGCCATGCCCAATGGGAAAGGAAACGACCTGAAGGTTTCCTTGGTCTCAGGATCCATCGCTGTGGCTGAGATGAGTGAGCAAAAGGATCTGGCCCTGGAACTGCTGCAGGTTATGGCTTCTACAGAAGTCGGCAACAAATGGGTTACGGATACCGCAGTGGCGACTGGTATTAAAACCACGGAGGTGGGCGGCAAATTCCAGTGGTATTTTGAGGAATTTGATAAGACCCACGTCGGACAGCAGTATGCCAATGCCTTCTATGGCTTGATTATGCCGGCTGATCTGAAAGATGCCTTCGAGAATATCCTTTGTGTCGGTTTGCCTCTTGGCGAGATCACGTTGGAAGATGCGATTGAGCAGATGGAGGAAGCCAGGTTAGCACTTGAATAAGCCAAGATAGGATGTGAGGGGTGCATCAGTGCACCCCTCACACCTACCCCGTGTTGATATTATAAATGGGAAATCAAGGAATTATGGAGATTAAGAGTCCTTTCCTGGCAAAAGAACACAAATACAAGCATGCAAAACCGAAGCGACCCTGGAGGACGATCCTCCTTTTCCTCGCACCTACACTTGTTTTGTATTTCGGTTTGATCTTTTATCCTGTAGTGCGAACGGTGTACAACAGCTTCCATACCCTGGATATGACGCGAGGGATGGAGGAACAATTCGTCGGTTTCGAAAACTATGAGGACCTATTTGGCAAGGACAAGACCTTTAAGCTGGCCACGCAGCATAGCCTGATTTGGGGCTTTGTTTCCCCTTTCTTAGAGATACCTTTAGCCCTTATCCTGGCACTCATCCTGTATTTTAAAGTCCCATTCGAGAGATTATTCCGGATTGCCTGGTTCAGTCCGATTCTATTATCCTATGTTGTTGTGGGCATCGTTTTCCGATGGGTATTCAACAATGAGTGGGGCGTCATTAATACCATCCTGAGCTCCATTGGTCTTGATGCTTTGACCCAGAATTGGCTAGGAACAACTGAGACAGCCCTACCTTCTTTGATCTTCGTCACCACCTGGATGTTCACCGGTTTTAACATGGTCATCCTGCTTGCCGCCCTGCATTCCTTGCCAACAGAATTGGTGGATGCCGCTCGAGTAGATGGCGCCAGCATTCCCCGCATGGTGCGGAGTATTTTTGTCCCCTTGTTGCAAAGAACCATTGCCAGTCTGCTCATACTGTGTTTTATCGGGAAGATGAAGATCTTTGATTTGGTGTGGGTGATGACCAAAGGCGGCCCTATGTGGGCAACAGAGACGGTTTCTACCTATGTCATAAAGAGGGCATTTCATTGGCGAACGCTTGATCTGGGTTATCCATCCGCGATTGCTGTATTATGGTTTATCGTAATTTTTTGTTTATCCCTGATTATCACTCGACTCTTGCGTAGGAGAGAGTTGGTAGAGTTTTAGTGTGAGATATGATGCGTAATCAACCTGCAGCTGCAATCACATCCTATCTGAATCGCCGAGGGTTCGTGCGGCTTGTGCTGCTTGTGCCGCTCTTCGGATACACCCTTTTCGCGGCAGGACCCTTCCTCTGGACCACGATTCTTTCCTTACGTAAAACACCTGAAATCTATCAGAACCCTTATGGTCTACCAACGACCATCGATCTATCCCATTATCTGGAAGCTTTTACCGATTTTGGATATGCGCTCTACATGAGAAACAGCCTGATCGTCACGATAGGGGCTCTTGTCCTTATTACTCTATCCGCTTCGATGGCTGCTTACGTCTTTGCTCGCGCTCGATTTGACTTTCCATTGCGGGAGCCCCTGTTCCTGTTGATTTTTCTAACCATCATGTTCCCACCCCAGATCATGATCCTGGCATTATTCCAAATCTTGATCAAGATTAATCTTTACAATACGCATTTAGGATTAATTTTGGTTTATGCTGCTACTGAGCTTCCTTTAGCGATATATCTTCTGCGTGCATTCTATGCTCAAATTCCACAAGATATCGAGGATGCTGCCAGGATCGACGGCTGTTCTGATTTCATGCTATTTCGTAGAGTTATGTTCCCGATTGCGAGACCTGCCGTGTCGACCGTTCTGGTTCTGAACCTGATCAGGTTCTGGAATGAGTTCCTGTATGCCTCGGTCTTGATCACCAAAAAAGAAATTCGCACACTTCCACTTGCCATCATGTTTTTTATGGGAGAGCAATATCAGGATGTCGGGATGCTGGCAACAGGCTTGATGATATCCAGTCTTCCGATCATCATCCTGTACATTTTCCTTTCGGAGCAATTCATCAAAGGGATGACTGCCGGTGCATTGAAAATGTAAGGAAAGGGTTCCAATGAAAATCTATATGTCCGTCGATCTGGAAGGGATTACCGGTATTGTGGGGAGCCATCAATGTCCGCATGAGGGTGGTCCTGAATATGTTAAACGGTTAACAACGCTGGATGTAAATGCTGCCATTGAAGGTGCTAAAGCCGCAGGAGCTACTGAGATCTGGGTTAATGAGAATCACTCGGGAAGGGATCTGCTCATCGATGAACTTGACCCCATGGCTGAAGTATTGTTAGGAAAACCAAAACCCCTGTACACCATGGAAGGTCTGGATTCATCCTTCGATAGTATTTTCATGATTGGTCTCCACGCACGCGCGGGGACGGCAAATGCGGTCCTGGATCATACCTGGACGACAAAGTGTGTCCTTGAGCTGCGCATCAATGGAAAGGCGGTCGGAGAATTGGGATTGAATGCCCTGGTCGCGGATCACTTCAATGTTCCCATAACCCTGGTAACTGGCGATCAGGCCATGGCTGAGGAGGCTAAAGATCTGTTGGGTGAGGTTGAATGTGCAATTGTAAAAATCGGTCTCGATCGCTATGCCGCCCGAAGCCCTCATCCTACAGTAGCCCGTGAAAGAATTAAAAATGCAGCTGAGAAGGCAGTTCGCGAAATTACGCGCTGCAAACCGTTTAAATATTCCACTCCTATCGTGATGGAAATTGATTATGAGAATACTGCCTACGCCCTGCGGGCATCCTATATACCCACGGTCGAAAGAATAGCACCACGCACAGTGCAATGGGCACCGGCAGACCCGATTGAGGGGTTTAAAACTTTCATCGCAGCAGCAGCATTGCCCCTGGGTGCTTATGATCCAATGTTCTAAAGCCTGTAATCGATAAGAATGGGGAAGGTGTTCCATTGAAAAAACCAAATTCGCCCGAAACGATATTGTCCATCGAGAGAGCCCTGGTCATTCTTAAACGCTTGGCAGCGTACAAGGAAGAGGTAGGTGTGCGGGACCTGAGCCGGGAGTTGGGTTACAGTCCGGCGGTGACTCAGAAAACACTGAATACGCTTAAGTCACATGATTTTGTCCACCAGAATGAAGCAACGGGGCGCTACTCTCTCGGTTTTGGGACAGTCAAGGTTGGACTGGCAATGCTGGATCGGCTGGATGTGGTACGAATTGCATACCCCCATATGGAAGCGCTAACAGATGAAACGGAGGAAACCACGTTTCTTGCCATCCGAGATAGTTTATATGCGGTCTATATCAGCAAGGTGATCAGCCCCAATGTAATCCGCATGGACGCAGAAGTAGGTTCAAATAGACCCCTTAACTGCACAGCCGTAGGTAAAGTTTTTCTAGCCTGGGGAAAGGATGACCTCCTAACCAAGATGTTTGAGGCAGAAGCTTTCGTACAAGCTACTGAAAACTCGATAACAGATCCTGAGATTCTTATGGACCAGTTGAAACTCATTCGCCAGCAGGGATTTGCTCTGGATCAACGAGAATTCCATAAGGAAGGCATCTGTATTGCTGCACCTATTCTCAATCAGACAGGCGATGTTATCGCGTCCATCACGACCTCCGGACTTGCTTCCAGAATGGAGGGGAGGCTGGATGAGTTTTCAGCATTCGTGAAAAAGAAGGGGGTTTTGATATCCAGGAGCATGGGGTATTCAGACTGAGTTTTGTACAAAGATCAATGAAACGGGAGAGCTCTGTGAAAGAAAGCAAGGTCGCTTGGGTGAAACAATACTTGGAGAGTGAATTAAAATCGATCCCGGGGATCAAGGGATCCTGGAAAAGGTATGTTGATCCTGAAGAAACAGGCTTGCACTTGATCTCTGGACTGGGTCGGCTTGAACCTGGAGAAGATATGGGCTGGCACAGCCATCCAGAAGAAGAAGTTTTTTTCATTATCTCTGGTAAAGGTCTTGTTCGATGGGAAGTGGATAGTGTTATTACGGAAGTCGAAGTCAGTCCAGGATTCGCTTTTTATAAAGAAGGGAATGTACCCCATCAAATGGTTAACACTGGATCCGAGCCATTGGTGGGGGTAGTTGCAAAAGTGGGATTCAATGGATGAATTAGAAGGTCCGTTTGTCTTAGGAAGTGATCTGGGGACAAGCGGTTGTAAGAGCATCGTGCTCGATGCGGGCGGAAATATCTGTGGATGGGCGATTGAAAGTTATCCCACTTCACGGCCATATCTGGGTTGGGCAGAGCAGCAGCCAGAGGATTGGTTTGATGCTTTCTGTAGGACGACACGTAAAGCCATCCAACAGGCCAGAATTGATCCAAAAGATATCGCTATGGTTGGTATTGTGGGAATAACCCACAATGCGGTGCTGCTTGATGGGGAGGATCATGTTCTACGGCCATCCATCCTCTATACAGACACAAGAAGCTTACCTCAGACCGATGCACTTTTGGCTCAATGGGGAAATCAGGTTTTCCAGAAGACCTGGAATCAAATTGGCCCAATCTGGACATGGCCTCAATTGCTATGGATCAGGGAGAGAGAGCCGTATATTTGGGATAAAATCCAGAGGATTCTTTTCCCCAAGGATTATGTTCGTCATCGCTTGACCCCTTCATTTGTTAGCGACACCATCGATCCAGTGGGCACCTTGCTCTATGATCCGATGCAGCTCCAATGGATTGATGAATTTGTCCATTCATTAGGCCTTCCCGTGGATGTGCTTCCTCCTCCAAGGAATCCGCTTGAAATTGCAGGGCGCGTGACGGATGAAGGAGCAAGCGCAACAGGACTAAGGCCTGGGACAACCGTTATCGTTGGGACCACGGATACAGCTGCAGAGGTTTTTGGCGTTGGAGCGCTCAGGCCAGGCCAGGCAATCATTAAATTGGCTACTGTTGGGCGTATCGCATCTGTAAGCCAACAACCTTTGGATCACCCAACCGTCTTCAATTATCCCCATGTGTTTCCCGGTTTGTGGTATCCAGGCACAGGGACAAAATTTGCCGCATCAGCTTTTACATGGGCACGCCAGGTTTTTTGGGATCCCGGTCGAAATCAGTACGATTATCGGGCGATGAGTGAGGCAGCCGAATCAGTTCCAGCTGGATCAGAGGGGCTTGTATTCCATCCATATCTGGCAGGTGAATTCGCACCTTCCTGGGACCCACACCTGCGGGGGAGTTTTTTAGGAGTGGGAATCAATCATCAAAGAGAACACTTTACCCGCGCTGTGATGGAGGGTGTGGCTTTTGCCATCCGGGATGCTTTGAAGAGTGTTCTGGAAATGGGATTGGAAGTCAGCGAAGTGCGTCTGATTGGTGGTGGATCTACCAGTATGCTTTGGGCTCAAATCATCACTGATAATCTTCATCGCGAAGTGCTTGTCCCTGAAGGAACGGACGCTGCTTTTGGGGCAGCTTTATTGGCAGGAGTGGCATCTGGATTGTTTGAGGGAACTCCTGAATCCCTGGATAGCCTGATTGAGATACGAACGCGGCTTGTACCAGATTCACAGCACACCATGAAATATGATGAGCTATTCTCCATTTATCAACATTCTGCGATAGCCCTGAAAGACATTTCACATCGACTACAAGCCTTTCAAACTATGTGAATTCTTAAGCAAGGAGGTTGCCCGTGGTTATGAGAACCCACCACTGGGATCAAATCAAACTTGAGCTTGGATCTATTGTCGGATCTGAAAACATCCTTTCAACGGAGACGGAGAGACTAGGGTATGGCGTAGATTACTTCTGGGTGCCGAGAATGCTGCTTGACCGAGGGATGACAGTCCCATTGCCAGATGTTGTCGTAAAACCAACGACGGTTGAACAAGTCTCAGCTGTGGTCAAATTGGCAAATGTCTATCGGATCCCCGTGATCCCTTATGGTGGAGGTTCAGGTTCACAGGGCGGGATCATGCCACTATATGGGGGAATCACCATTGACTTAAAAAGCCTGAATCAGATCATTGAAATCAATGAGACATCCCAGACGGTGACTGCCCAGGCCGGGATCAATGGGTATCGATTGGAGCAGGCTTTGAACAAAGCCGGCTTCACGCTTCCACATTATGCTGCTTCGGTTCATTCAGCTACGCTGGGCGGTTACTTGGCTCCTCGTGGTTCAGGAGTGCTTTCAACCAAGTATGGGAAAGCGGAGGATATGGTCATCTCCCTGGAAGTTGTCTTGCCGAATGGCGATATCATCCGTACCTTGCCTGTCCCTAACCATGCTTCGGGTCCTGGCATCCTACAGATCTTTGTTGGTGCAGAGGGCTCCTTCGGTATCATAACTGAGGCGACCATGCGTATCGAACGGATGCCGGAAGAACGTCGCTTTCAAGCCTTTTTATTCCCTGATTTGCACAATGGATTGGAGGCGGGAAGAAGGATCATGCTGGATCGACTCAATCCATGCGTAATCCGCCTCTACGATGAACCAAGCACACGAACTCGGATTAAACGAATCTTGGGATTGGATGTGCAAGGATCGTATATGGTGATGGGTTTTGACGGTTGGCGTGAAATTGTCGATTGCCAGGAAAAACGCGCCTTTGAGATTTGTTATGAGCATGGCGGTGAGGAGCTTGGCCGTGAGCCTGGGAACCTCTGGTGGGAGCATCGTTATGATTTCTACTTTCCACCGGGTACATTGGATTTTCCATGGATGTTTGGAACCATGGACACAATGGCGACGTACGACAAAATTGAGAACCTTTATTGGAAGAAGAAAGTTGCCATTGAGCAAGCTTACTCGGAATGGAACATCCAATATATCGCACACTTCTCACACTGGTACCCTTATGCGGCGATGGTATATGATCGTTTTATTATCGAGGAACCTCCCCAAGATCCCCAACAAGCACTGCGTCTCCATAATGAAATATGGGATCTGGGTGTGCGGATTTCTCTGGAGTGCGGGGGTGTCATCAACGAGCACCATGGAGTCGGGCTTAAACTGGCACGTCATGTTCGACGGCAATATGGTTCGGCATTCCAAATTCTCGAAGCGCTCAAAAATGGGTTGGATCCACATCATTTATTCAATCCAGGCAAGATGGGCTTTGGTCCGCCTGGATAGGAGTACGTTAATCATGAGAATCTCACAATACGAAACGTATCTTAAAGGTTGCAGATTTTGTACGATGTGTACTCCTTTTGGCGAAGTGTGGGAAATCGTAAAAGACGAACCGCATTGCACCCGAATTCGAGCATTGATCTTATGGCAGATTCTTAGGGGATATGCAGAATGGAATGAAGATGTGGCAAGACTGCTGTATGAAACCACATTGGATAGCGTGAGCCAGGCCTGGTGTATCAACCATTACCCGGTTCCCGAATATATCCTGGCTGCCAGAGCGGATATTTTCGAGGCAGGATTTGCGCCAGAAACAGTCTCAGATTATTCCGTCAAAGAAAACCTATCTTGGGCACATAGAATAAAATCTTTCGCAAAGGATGATTCTGACACTGTCCTTTATCCAGGGGATTCAATAGCCGCGAATGATGTTGCTTCAACAGAAGCGATCTTGAAGGTATTTCTCCAGAATGATCAGCATGTCTCCATAACACCGGAACTCCTTTCATGCGGTGGTCTGGCATATTGTCTGGGCAAACATGAGCAAGCAAAGCATTTCGCCAAGAAGGTGGTCCATTGTCTGGAGGGATACTCAAAAATTATCGTGGATGGACCTCTATCCTATTGGATGTTAACCCAAATTTATCCAAGCATGGGGATCGAATTTCCGGAGGGAGTTGAAATCAGCATGATCTATGATTATTTGAATGAGTTTTATTGCAACCGGGATATTCACCCTACGCTAGATGGGCGATATATCTATTTGCTTGGGAGTGAATTCTCCCGGTTGACAGCGGTGGGGTATGGTCCTCTCAAGAAATTATTTGATTGCGTGAATGGATTTGCCCTGATTGAACCCAAGGATGGGTTGGAGTATGCAAGTGGGAGCGGGGTGGGAGGCGCACTTCACATAGCTTGCCCAGCCCTGGCAAGGAGAGTCTCCCAACAAAGAATTGTTGATGCCATTCAATCAGGGGCTGATTACATGATATGCGATTCGCCTTTAGATGCGTCCCATCTGAGGAGTGTCTCGAAAGGAGAGCTACAAATCCTTACGCTTCCAGAGTGGCTTCAATTATAGAAAATTTAACAAGGTTCTCGTCAGAATCTTTGCGTAGTTTTTTTGTGATGCGATAAATAAAGGCAGCCCTCTCAGGGCTGCCTTTTAAGTCATGAGCGCCCCTGCGGCGACTCGAACGCCGGCATCTGCCTCCGGAGGGCAGCGCTCTATCCTCTGAGCTACAGGGGCAGGTATGTGTGCATTCTAACGTAACCCATGCTGAAGTTCAAGTGTCGGTGGGCGGGAGCGGGGGAGCGCGGGTGCAGGGGAGCGCGGGTG
>Ga0180437_10010244_pt1 | contig 11459 bp, 13 predicted proteins | sample SS_ome_4_FD_132410 | JGI IMG/M metagenome (GOLD analysis project Ga0180437, IMG submission 132410) | Hypersaline lake sediment archaeal communities from the Salton Sea, California, USA - SS_3_D_1 metaG | ecosystem: Environmental > Aquatic > Non-marine Saline and Alkaline > Hypersaline >... | reverse complement strand
GGAGACCTGAAGCGGACCGACGGAGCTCTCGTACGTCTTGGGGGGCAGCGCAACCATTTGAGGCCGATAGAAGAAACCCGACTTCGGACCGGGCTTGCTCGATCCGACGCTGTACTCTTGTACGTCCTGTCCGAGAATCGAGGGAATCCCCTGGCGCCGCATGTCATAGGCAATGTCAAAGGCGCGAATATAAACGACTTCGCCCGTCAAAAACGAGCCCTTCACCGTCTCCCTGTCCACCGACTCCCTTGGCGATTCCATTCTCCACTCCCTTCGGGCCCAGAGGCCCGTGACAGTTGAATGCTACGCTTTTACAAGCCGTTTCCCCGGGCTGCCGTCGCTGCGGATGGCTTCGAGGAACCTTCGCTCGATATCTTTTTCCAGTTCCTGACGCTCGCTCCGGGTCCGATCCCCCATCGGGATTTGTCCGCCCGCGTAGGTCAGATGGCCGCCTCCCGTACCCTTTCGAGACACCATGTGCCTGATGACCTTCTCCGCCAGATTGCTCTCTTCCGAGGTCCGGATGGAAATCAGCAGCTTGTCGTTCCAGTAGCCGGTGCACATGGTCCAGGAGGTCTCGTCGTCACGAAGCAGCAGGTCCGCCACTTCCGCGATCATGTCCGGGTTATCGACTTTCCCCAGCGCGGTGATAATGGCGGGGCCTCTGACGAAGGCGTTGCACAGGGCGTCGGCCAACATCTGGTAATACACCCTCGGCACCTTTCCTCGCTGGATGATGCCGAGCATCCGCTTGTTGGCGAAGGGATAGAGGAACTCGATGGCCTCGATATCGAACCGGCACGCCTCGCGGCCGAGGTCCTGGGTATCGGAGCGAATTCCGTACAGCAAGGCGGTGGCCAGCGGGGTATCCGGCGTGATCCCCGCTTCGATCAGATACTCGACGAGAATCGTCGAAGTCGCACCGTATCCGCTCCGGACGTCGGTGAACGCCGCCGTTCGGGTCTGGCGGCGAATCGGGTGATGGTCCATCACGATATGGGGCGTGACGGCCTCGGGCAGCGAGTTGTTCCCCGTGCCCGGCTGCGTATCGACCATCGCGACCAGATCGTACTTCTCATAATCGATCTCGTCGCAGGGCCGCAGGTTCAAACCCAGGTACTTGACGAGGGCGCGGTTTTCCCCCCGTCCGACGGTGCCGCCGTAGCCAATGGAGCACTGGACGTTGGCCAGACTCTTGGCCAGTCGTCGCAATGCCACGGCGGCCGCCAGACTGTCCGGATCGGGCGTGTCCTGCATCACGACGAGCAGATACGCCTTGCCCGTGAACAACTCCGTCAGCTTCTGCAGCTTCAAACCGGTTTTTTCCGCAGCTTTCATATGTGAATATCAGCCATCCAATCGTCTGCGTCAGGATCGCGGAATCACCACCCAGTGGTAACCATCTCCGTCGCGTACATCGCATCGCGTATGTTGATCCCGCGGCGCCCGCCGCGGAAAACCACTATTTTATCGACCGACATCCGTGAAAGATAGCCCCTTGTCCCTATTTGCCCTTTCGAAAAGGCCGCAGCAGACGTAGGAATGAGAGCTGGTGCCACCCCCTCTGGGCGGGGAAAACGCCGCTTTCGACGAAGCCCACCTCCTCAATCGAGTAGAACGCGCGTGGATTGAACGTCTTGACAAGTCCCACGACCCCAGCCACCTCACGCCGGCGCACGATGGTGAAGACGATCTGCACGGGGCCGCTGGAGCCCTGCCCATCCACCACGGTCACCCCATACTGCTGATCGCGAAGCTGCTGAATCAGCTCGCCGGCGTCCCGCTGGGTGATGACCCGAATGAGCACGACGCCCAACGATAGCCTCTCGGCGACCGATAGTCCGATATAATTGCCCGCAGCAAACCCACCGGCATAGGCCACGTAACAGACGGGATTGGCCAGGTTCTGCATGATCTGCCCTATGACCAGAATCCAGATCAGCACCTCGAAGAAGCCTGCCACGGGCGCCAGGAACTTGAAGCCCCTCGAGACGAAGATCAGGCGCACCGTGCCCAGGCTGACGTCCATAATCCTCGCCAAAAAGATGAGGATGGGCAAGATGACCCAAGCATAGATTGGCGAGGTAGAAAACGTAATAGCAATCATATCTTAGACCAAGATCGTCTCAAACGATGAACGGCACCGCTATGTTGCAGCGCCTCGGGTCGAATGTGGCAAGGGCTTGGCCGCCACGAGGCGGTCCGATGCGTGCTGATCGCAGAGGAGTGACCATACCTGTCCCGCCCATACCCTACGCCTTTGGCTCCGTCGCCACGTGGAGCGGCGCGGCCTGTCCCGTCTTGTCCTGTCCCATGTACAGGGTCACGTGCGGGAACGGAATCTCTATATCCTTCTCGTCGAACCGCTTCTTGAGCCGGCGATTGAACTCCCGGCCCGTACGCCATTGCTTGATGGGCTTGGTCTTGGTCCGGGCCTTGACGACCACCGCCGAGTCACCGAACTGATCGAGCCCGAGAATCTCGATCGGCTCGAGGATATCCGACCCGAACTCGGGATCGCTTCGAAGTTCCTCATCCACCTCCTGGATCACCCGGATGACCTCGTCTACGTCCTCGCGATACGCGACGCCCACGTCGAATACATAGCGGGAGTACTCCTTCGTCATATTCGTCACCACGTCGATCTTTCCGTTCCGCACGTAGTGGACGTTGCCCGCCAGGTCGCGCAGGACGGTCATCCGGAGATTCAACTTCTCGACCAGCCCGCCCTTGTCGGCGATCTGGACGACATCACCCACGCGGATCTGATCATCCAGCAGAATGAAGAATCCGCTGATAATGTCCTGGACGAGATGCTGGGCACCAAAGCCCACAGCCAGTCCGACCACACCGGCGGCCGCCAGAATCGGACCGATCTGGATGTTCAACTCGGTGAGGATCATGAGTGCCGCCACGGCGATCACCGTGATGCTCAGCAGGTAGGCAATGACGCCACTGAGCGTGTCCGCACGCTTCTTGTACTCCTCGTCCATCTTCCTGCGACGGCCGATCACCGCAAAAATACGTCCGGCGACAGTACTCGACAGCTTGATTCCAACAAACATGAGGGCGAGAATGATTACGACCTTGGGTCCGCTCTTGACGACCCAATCCACCGTACTCTCAATGTACTTCTGGAAATCGATGTCCATCTCACATTCTCCTTTCTGCAAACGCCATTGCCGTTAGAGATTGGGAATCGAACAGACCTGGAACGGTAGGGCATCCTGGCAAGCACCTACCCCGACCTCGGACTATGACTTGGCCGGCTTCTTCCGCCAGAACTGCGTCGTGGCCAGAACGCCGGTGAGGAGACCGAGGACAAACGTCAGGATCAGCAGCAGCGCCCGGGACATCGTGACGGTGAGGAAGAGGATCTGAGTCTCTACAACCTCGCTGTTCTGCAAAAAAATGATCACGGCGAGAATCAAGGTGACGACGGCGGCAATCAGTTTGGCCTTCTTCATGAACGCACTCCTTTACAATGCCCGCGGACAACCCTTTCGCGCGTGGATTCTACCGAATGCAAAGGCAAAGACGAAGAAAAAAACGGTATCGAGCAGCGTCCCGGGAGCGGTTACGGCCCCTTGACAGGCTGGTTCTGCGGCTTCTCGAATTCTGCACGGAGCCTCGGCAAAGCGTCCGGGTACTTGTTCTGGATGAATTCGACCAGCTTCTCGCGGACGTGGCAGCGGAGATTCCACGCAATGCTCGCATCCGCCGCGCTCATCAGGGCCCGAAGCTCAATCGTCCACTCGGATGTATTCGTCACCTGAAGCACGTTCACCTTGCGGTCCCAGAGCTCCGTGTCCTCCAGGATTCGCGTCAGCTCGGCCCGGACGGCAGCCACGGGTACGGTGTAGTCCACATGCAGGAAGACGGTGCCGAGGACATCCGCAGTAACCCGGGTCCAGTTCTGGAACGGATGCTCGATGAAGTAGGTGATGGGCACCACGAGACGCCGCAGGTCCCAGATCCGGACCACGACGTACATGAGGGTGATTTCCTCGATGCGACCCCACTCGCCCTCGACGATCACAACGTCGTCGATCCGCATCGGCTGGGTGAACGCAATCTGCAGCCCGGCGATGAGGTTCCCGAGCGTTTTCTGCGCCGCCAGGCCGAGGACAATGCCGGCGATGCCGGCGGAGGCGAGAATGGCCGTGCCAAGCTGGCGGACCCGCGGAAAGGTCATCAGGATCGCCGCCACCATGACCGTAATAATGACCGCAACGGCAATCCGCCGCAGGACGTTTACCTGCGTATGGACCTTCCGCGCGACCAGATTGTCCCGCGCGTCAACCGTGAAACGAAGCAAAACGATATCGCTCAGCACGTGGGCGATCCGAATCAGCAGCCAGGCAACGAGCGCGATCACGACGATACTGAAGACGTGCTTGATGAACTCCTCCACGGTGGGAGGCAGGCCGAACGGCTCGGTGGCCATCCGGACCGCGAGTGCAACGATCACCCACCGTGTGGGCCCACGCAAGTGCTTGAGCAGAAGATCATCGGCTGCAGGGGCGCTTCGCTTGACCAGAACCGCCAGTGCCCTCACGAGCACGTAATGCAGCACGAGAGCCGCACAGACAGCGGCTGCCATAACGATGACGAACTCGCCCAATAACCGCCAGTCGCTCAAGAACTCCCACATGCGTCTATCCTCCTTTGCATGTCGTCGTCACGTTGCCATCCCTTCGCAGCGTGGTACCGCGTCTCCATGCTATCACTACCCGAAAGATGTGCAAGGGCTATCCGAAGATCGGCACATCCCGCCGCATCCGGGCCGTTCCGGCCACAGCGACAGTGGGTGATCGGGCGGAAGGATCTGCCCCGAATTCGCCGCATGATGAAGGCCGAAAGGCAGGTAGTGGTTCACTCTCGTTCGACCCATTCGGATACGCTCATTCCGCACGAATGGCACATCAAGACCGGCGAGAACACGGGAAATCCTGCCGGGACTCAAGGCTATTCCCCATTGTATCGACCTTCCAATCTGGCGGACATTGGTACAGATGGCGAGGAGACAAATTCCATGGATGGGGGCAGTTTAAGGTTGACAACACGTCATATAGGGGGACATATTCGGGGACTGTTGGGATGGGCAAGCATGAAAGCACTGGCCCTGTTCCGAATCGGATTGGAGATCTGCACTGGGAAGAGACCAAGGGGAAGAGGTATGAGAACCGCGCCGAAGACGAAGGAACGTCCAGGTGATTATGCTGGCCAGTATGTTGCTTTCGATCCGTCAGCGAACAATACGATTGTTGCCCACGGCGCGAAAAGCAATCGCGTTGCCGCAAAGGCCCGTCGCGCTGGTGTTGAGGTGCCAGTGATAGTCTATGTCCCAGAGAAGGACACAGCATCCCTTTATTAGATGCCGATCCGTGATTATCCATTCATTACCGTAGACCCCCGCGCCACGAATCCGCATGAGGTGGTGCAATTGGGTGGGCCATATGCCAGGCCGTACCTCTGGGTACGAATTAGAAATCCAGCTACCCATGATGCAATGATCGTCTCGGCTGCCGTTGACACGGGTGCTGATGCCCTCGCGGTTCCAGATACGGATGCGAAGACCCTTGGGCACCGTTTAGAGGCTACGCCCCCAAGAAACATAAGAACGGCTAAAGGGCTCACGAAAGCATATCCTCATACTGCTGCGATAGAAGTGTTGGGCGCCCTTCCCACTGGCCATGCGGATGAATCGAGGGCCCTCTATTCCATTCCCGAGACAACGATATGGTTCACTGTTGGTCAGAAAGCGCACCTGATTGGTCAGGGATCATTCCTGTCCCTGTGTGTTCTTAAGATCAACTACCCCGAAAAGACGTTCTCTATATGCCTTTCCGATCACTCATAGTCTTGGCATAATGGCCACATGGCCGACAAGAAGATAAAACAGGCTCATCCGGTTTTTGCGTACGTTGCCGGTTCGCGAACGCAGGCAGGCGGAGGTCTCCCGGGCAACGCTCCCGAGACACCCGTCCCTGCCGGGGAGGATGGCTGTGAAATCGCCTCGGCGAGGCCCGGAGACGACAGAGACACGGCCGAAGCGACCGTGTTGGGGGAGTTTTCCGCTCATGTCATTGCGAGCGCAGCGCGGCAATCTCCTCCTGGGGCCTCCAGCATAATAGCAGGCGAACCTTGCGCGGTCATCGTAGTCCGACCGCACGAACTTCGCGATCGGCGTATTCGCGATCTGGTCTGTTTGGAGTTCCGCGTTTACGTGGTCTCAAGCCGCCTGAAGGCGGAACTCCGAGCGGCGTTCTCGATTTGCACCTGCCAGATCAGGATGGTCGCGGTCACAGGTATGCGTTCGCATACCCCCTTGCTGGTGGCCTCAAGGCGATAAACTCCCGGCCGAAGGCCGGAATCCTTGTCCGGGAAGAAGTACGCGAAAACCGGATGAGCCAAATTTCTTGTGTTGGTCCGCCCAACCCGGTTATATCGGCCGCATTATCCTTGCCTCATAGCAAGTGGCGAAACCACGAACACGCAATTGCCCTGCACTGCTTCGTCTACAACTTCTGTCGGAAAGACATGAGCTTGGGGGCGACCCCAGCCGTTGCAGCCGGGATTTTCAGTAGGCCCTAGCCAATCGAAATGCTGGTTGCTCTGCCGGTAGCCAGAGAAGAACACCAGAACTATTGCGGGCAAAAGGCGCAGCGTCCGGAACGCTGACTTACAACCCCTGATTGGGCTCGGGCGCAGGTACAGGGATCTCCTGAACGTCCGCCGTGACGTCCACCATGGCGTCCTTCTGCAATTGCTCGATCAAGGCCTGTTGCTCTTCGACGAGGGCCGTCAGGTCGGCCACCTGTTTCTCCAGGCCAGCCGTCACAGCCGCCTGACCGCTGTCCCGTGCGGTCAACTGAGTAATCGCCTCCTGAGCCTGCTGCGCGAAGGAGAGGGCCTGATCCCGCTCGTGGATGAACTGGTCCACCTGCGACTGAAGCTCCTCGCGGCTCTGTTTGACCGCATTGAGCTCGGCCTTGAGCGTGGATATCTCTTCCAACGCCTTGGTCATCCGCAACTCGAGCTTGGCCACCGTCGCTCGGGCCTCCCGTACTTCCTCTTCCTGCTTGGGGTCCGTGCAGCCGCTGACGGCCAGAGACCCCACCGCAAACACCAGTAAAGCGGCTGTCGGAGCCTTGCATATTGCCCTGGTCATGTGCGCTCTCCTGCAAGGACTGATTCGGAGATCCCTCTCCGCCGTCCATGCGTCCAATCGTGCCGGAGATACCTGCGGTACACCCAGTCCACGACCACCTTGACCGCGCCTTCGCAGACTTCGAGTGGCTCCCATCGGCTTATCCATCCCACGTCCCGTCGATGGGGAGCTCTCCAAGCATGTTATCGTCCACAACGGCGGTGCTTCAATAGTGTGGAAAGCCGAGAGCCTCAGAAAAAAAACTCATCCGCGAGCGGAAGCGGACTCTCAGAGGATTGCTCCCTCTTCCAGAGCAACCTCACTCGCCTGGAGAACCTCGGAATCGGTAGCTCAGTATCTTGTAGATCAGCTTCGCCGCCAGGAATTCGGGGGCCCAGTTCGTCTCGACCGGGCACATTTCAACGACGTCGAAGCCGACCACCGTCCGCCGACGGCACACCTTCCCCATCAGGGCCAAAACGTCGTACCAGAGCAGGCCGCCCGGCTCGGGGGTCCCGGTCGACGGCATGATCGACGGGTCGAAAACGTCCAGATCGATTGTGACGTACACCTGCTCCGTCAGCCTGGCCACGACCTCATCGATCCAGCCGGAGCGGTCGTGGATATCCTCCGCGAAGAAGACCCGATCCTCATCGAGTGCGGATTTCTCCGAGATATCCATGCTCCGAATCCCCACCTGGACAATCGGACAACGTTCCCGGACGCGGGCCATCACGCAGGCGTGGTTGTATGTCGATCCTTCGTATTCGTCCCGCAAATCGCAATGCGCGTCAAGCTGCAAGACGCTCATGCCCGGATAACGCTGTGCGTGGGCCTGAACCGCCCCGATACTGACCGAATGCTCGCCTCCTATGACCACGGCCAGCCTGCCGTCCGCCAGGTGTTCCCGGACCTTTTGCCGAACGGCATCAACCATGTCGGCCGGCGAACGATCCGTGGAAACCGCCTCCTCCGTGAAAATGCCGTTCAGATAGACCTGTGAATCCGTCTCAATGTCGTACAACTCCAGGTTCGCGGAGGCTCGAAGGATCGCTTCCGGGCCTTTGTCCGCGCCCTTCACCCACGTGCTCGTACCATCGTAGGGAACGGGAAGCAAAGCGATTCTGGAAGTGTCTCGCCCGCTGTATTCGGGCGGCAGTGCCCCAAAGTTCGTCGTTTCCGCCATCGTCGGGGTAGACTCCTCTACGGCAGTGACGCCGGACTCCCATTCGCGTCAATCGAACAGAAACATGGCAATCGCGACCGTCGTGGTCCACAGCTCCCTCTTGCCACGGGCCGTCTGCGTGATGTTCGAGGTCCGAATAATCAGACCGCTCGACCGGTACACCTGCTCTTTCTCCGACCAGGCCTTGTTCGGATCCACCTCCAGGCCCAGGGTCGTTCCCAGCATCCCGGCGGCGAGGTCTTCCGCCAGATCGGCCGCCTCCTGTTGGTTCATCCCGTGCCCGTGGACCTCACTGAGATACCCCCACTTCGACACATCCTTGGGAACCGCGATCCCCACAGAAGAGCCGACGAGGCGACCGTTCTCATTCGTATCCGCTCGCGCCATGACGCAGTAGCAGACCTCGCCCGGTGTCAGTTGACCCAGTCCCTTGTCCCGGCTGATGATCTTGCAGCGAGGCGGCAGGATGGAAGAGACCTGCACCAGGTTCTGCTGGGCGACACCGGCTTTGCGCAGAGCTTCCTCGAACGATTTGAGCTGATACTTGTGCCGGCCAACACCCTTCGTCAGAAAGGCCTTCGTGGGAACCAGGTTCTGCATGATCACCTCCCGAAATCTGCGTTGCGCTGTCCGTACATCGGCCCTGCGCCATTCCAGCTTGCGGATTATATAGACCGGCCGTTCGTTGGCAACAAAAAATATTCAGAACGCAAGGTATCGTCGTGCCTTGGCGAGCCGGGCGCCCGCCTTTCCGATCTCCTCGAACTGTACGATCCGGTGCTCTCGCCGCAGTCGCAGGATCCTCCCGACCGTCACCGGGCCCAGACCCGGGACACGCAGCAGGTCCAGGCGGGATGCCCGATTCACGTTCAGCGGAAAGAATTCCGGGTGATCCTGCGCCCATGCCTCCTTGGGATCGATCTCGCGCGACAGAAAGCCCCGTTCATCGAACAGGATGTCGGTTTCCTTGAAGCCGTACCTGCGCATCAGGAAATCGACCTGATAGAGGCGATGCTCCCGCATGAACGCATCGTCCGACACATTCGGTTCGGCCGGCCCCGACGAGAGGGTCGGATCGCCCAGGCCCTCCTGGTAGGCACTGAAGTAAACCCGATGCATGTGAAGCCTGTCATAGAGTCCCCACATGTACTTGACGATCTCCGCGTCGGATTCGCCGGCGGGCCCCACGATGAACTGCGTCGTCTGCTTGACCCTCTCGAACCGCGAGCCGCGGGCCGTCAATTGGCTGATGCGCCGGATGGGCTCGATGATGTCACGGATGTAGTCCTTGCTGCTCGAAAGCCTCGCGAGGTTCTTCTCGCCCGGCGTCTCAATGTTGAGCGACACGGCGCTCGCCAGCGAAACAGCCTCGTCGATCGCGGCGTTATCCGCGCCGGGGATAATCTTCAGATGAATATAACCCTTGAAGCCGTGCCGCTGTCGCAGAAGCCGGGCCGTCGTGTTGAGACGGTCCATCGTCGCATCGGGCGAGCCGATGACGCCCGAGCTCAGGAACAGGCCGAAGACCTTCCGCCGATCGAAGTAGTCGAGAAAGACGCGAGCCGTCTCTTCCGGGCTCAGAGTGCAGCGGCGGATGTCCTGCTGCTCCCTGAGCGGGCAATACCTGCAGTCGTTGGCGCACACGTTCGAGATCAGCGTCTTGAAGAGCACGCTCCGGCCGCCGTTCGGCAGCGTCACCGGGTAGATCCACCGCCCGTCCCCGCCGCGCCGCCGCCGGTCGTCGGCCTGTGTTCCACACGCGCAGGCCAGGTCGTACCGGGCATCATCGCTGAGGATCTCCAGCTTCCGACCCGTATCCGGCTTGGAGACGATTCCTACCATGTCATAAGCATACCCTCAGCCTCCCGTTCTTGTCATGCCCGGGATCAAACAAATGCAGGAGTGAAGCGGACTTTCCTCTTGAGCCCCGGGGGAACTTGTTATATCGTTATATCAATACTGACAGCATCGGAGTGCTGATTCCATGAACCAGATAGATCGTGACGCCAGATTGCCCCTGTATTACCAGCTCTACGAGATCCTCCATGAGAAGATCTTGATGAAGGACTGGAAACCGGGGGATCGCCTGCCGACGGAGGCGGAACTCGTGGAATTGCACGGGGTCAGCCGCATCACCGTGCGGAAAGTCCTGGATATGCTCGTGAAGGAGGGCCTGATCTACCGACAGGCGGGTCGGGGCACGTTTGTGGCTCATGTCACGCTTGAGCACGGGCTTTCGCACATCATCAGCTTCACGGAAGACATGCAAAGGCGAGGCTTCGCGGTGAGCACGCGCGTGCTGTTCTCCGGGCTGATCCCCGCCCCGGACTACATGGCCGAGAAGCTGAATATCCGGGTCGGCGAGGAGTTGGCCCGACTCGAACGGCTTCGCCTGGCCGACGGCGAGCCCATGTGTATCGAGAACTCCCATTTCGTGCACAAGTACTGCCGGGGCATCCTGGACCACGATTTCTCGGAACGCTCCCTCCGGGAGATCAAGATCCAGGAATATGGAATCCGATGGATTCGCGCCAGGCAGACGATTCGGGCGGTCAGCGCCCCGCCGGAAGTCGCCGATCTGCTGAACATCCCGAAAAACAGCCCGATGCTCGTCTTCGAGCGAGTCTCCTTCTCCCAGGACAACATCCCGGTCGAGTTCCTCCAGGCATGCTACCGGGCCGACCGGTATACCCTCTACAATGAATTGCAGGGGGGAACGGGGTGATCGAGGTCAAAGGCCGACAAGTCCATCCGGGAGCCCGGTCGAAGTGGCCGGACCCCGTACCCGTTACGACTCGTGAATTGCCGGTGTGCTTCGCACGCCATTCCATTCATCTATCAGGAGGTCAGTCATGATCGGCAAATCGCCAAATGAAAAAAAGTCACGATGCGTGCGTTTGAGCGTACGAGTGTTCCCGATGGCCGTTGTGGTGGCGGCTGTCTTGTGCACGCCTGCCTTCGCCAAGGTCACCTGGATTCACAAGAGCAGCACGACGGCGGATCTGCCAGTGCCCTGTGAGGGTCAGCAGCAGACGTGTTGCGTCGTGTTCGACATCGATAAGGACGGCGTCGATGACTTCATCGTCGGCGAACGGACCAAGACGCCCTCCGTCGTCTGGT
>Ga0180437_10010243_pt1 | contig 11460 bp, 7 predicted proteins | sample SS_ome_4_FD_132410 | JGI IMG/M metagenome (GOLD analysis project Ga0180437, IMG submission 132410) | Hypersaline lake sediment archaeal communities from the Salton Sea, California, USA - SS_3_D_1 metaG | ecosystem: Environmental > Aquatic > Non-marine Saline and Alkaline > Hypersaline > Sediment... | reverse complement strand
GCGGTGTGGCAAGGAAACCGTCGTTGCCCGCCGAGTCGTGGAACTCGGCATAATCGGCGCCGCCACCCGCCCGGATGGTCGTAGTCTCGACGTTGGCCAATTCCACACGATAGCCCGGTCCGTTCAGCCCGGCCGCTCCGACGCGCAACACGGCCCGGTCGTTGCCGTCGCTGCCGTGGAGCACGGCGGTGTCGGAACCGGCCAGCGCATCGAACGTGACCGCGTGAACCGAGGCCGAGTCGAACGCATAGCCGACGTCATTGATCGTAACCTGGTGCGTCGCTCCCTCGGCGAAGGCGAAATCGTCGTTCCCGCCGGTTCCCGACACGTGGACGGTCGAACCGTTCTGCGAGACGAGGTTCGTCACCCGAAAATCGACCTGGTCGTTCGCGCCGCCGTTGTAGACGTAGGCATGCAGATAGAGCCTCTCGCCGGCAGTGACGGTCACGTCGATCCGTTCCGAATCGGTCATCCCGTCGCTGATCCCGACGGTCCGGCGTCCGGCGTCGAGCAATTGCAGGTCCACGTCACCTGCGGCGTCGGAGAAGAACGCTTCGACGGTCAGGATGCCGTCGGCCGAAGCCGTAACCGAGAACCACCGGCCGGCTGAATCGATCCGGTGGCCGTTGAAGCGCCGCTGATCGACGGCGCCCCAATCCGTATATGCAAACGCCGGCTCGATGGCAAAATCGAGCGCGTAGTGTCCCACGCCGTGTTCCGCGCCCAGTCCCACGCGGTAGGTCTGTCCGCCCACCACGTCCCAAGAGATCAGATTGCCGCCGGGACCGATTGTGCCTTGCGTACCGGCGGGAAGTCGCCATTGGGGCCGCAAGCTGCCACCGGCGTCGACTTCCACCGTCAGCGTTCCGGTTTCGCCTGCGCGAAACGTGAACCAATCGCAATCGTCCGGGCTGCCGATGGTCCCGGAAAGCGACCGGCTCTCGGCGATCGTGCCCAGCGGGTGTGCCGCCGCCTCGGTCGACCCGAAATCGTCGGCCGGCCGGATCGCCTCCAGGGCGCGGCCCAGGTTGAGCCGGCCGTAGTCGGTCCTCGTAATCGGGTCGTAGATGGTGTCGGCCGTGGCCACCATCAGGTCGTAGAGCGTCTGCGGCGACACGTCCCTCACGCCGGCGAACTCGTACGCCTCGCGCAACGCCACGCCGGCCGCCGCGACGTAGGGAGCAGCCATGCTGGTGCCCGAGAAGCGGGCATAATCGTCGTCGATTCCGTTGCCGTTGCCGACGTAATCGGGCACGGTGCTGCGGACGTTGCGTCCGGGGGCGACGAGCATCCGCGGATCGCGCTGCGAGAAGGGACTCAGTTGCCCGTCGTTGTCGACGGCCCCCACCGGCACGACGTGCCGGCTGACGGCCGGGTAGCTCAGCACCGGACTCTCTCCACCCTGAAAGCCATTTCCGGCGGCCGCGATCACGAAGATCCCGTCCGCCTTCAGCTGGGCCAATTCGTCGTCCAGCACGGTCCAGTCCGACGTGACCCAGTCGGGCGGCGCGTCGAGGTTCCAGTCGGTACCCAGCGAGAGGTTGACCGTGGTGATCGGGTTATCCAACGCGTTGCGATTGGCGTGGACCCATTGCAGGGCCTGTTCGACCTCACGGAAGTCGCCACGCCCGGCGTCGTCAAACACCCGCAAGGCCACCAGATCCACCCCGGGGGCCACGCCCGGAGACGTGCTGCCGCTGCCGCCGATGATGCCGGCCACGTGCGTGCCATGGGCGCCCGCGGGGCCGTCGTCGTAGGGATCTGCGTCCTGCTCGGCGGTGAAGTCGTAGCCGCCGACCACGCGATACTCCGGCCCCAGGCCGCCGCCCAGCGCCACATGGGTATAGGCGATTCCGCTGTCGATCACCGCCACGGTCTGCCCGCTGCCGGTGAAACCGTAGGCGGCCGGCTCGGCCGAGAGGAAGAGCCGAGGCTCCAACGCCTCGAAGCGTGCGACGCGATTTGTATGGCGACGTCCGTGGAAAGGGTGCATAACAACGATCGGGGCAAGTCGTCGGTGCCGTCCTTCGGCAACCCTGCGATTCAGAAGCTGCGGATAAGTCGTTTTATTCTGTATAAGCGGGTCGAGCAGATCCTTCAAGCCCCTGGGAGCGTTTTCAATGACCAACGTGCGGGAAATGAACCATCCTGGCAAACGAGGCGGACATTTGCGGTTACGGAGAATGGGAGGACGCGGAACCCTGACGCGAGTTCGAGCATTCGGACTTGACAACCCCGGACGATCTTGCCAGACTCCCGCCCGATTCGGCAATCCCAACCAAGCGGCTGACTCGGGAGTTCTCCGTTGAAATCCACCGGCGGCCACCATCCACCTCCGACCGTCTCCACGCAACCGCTGTCGCTGCGATGGAATTTCTCGTGGATCGCGGCCGGAAACGCCGTCGAGATGGGGTGCCAGTGGGGGCTGCTGGTCGTGCTGGCCCATTTGGGCAATCTGGAGATGATCGGCACGGTCGTGCTGGCCTTTGCCATTTGCGCCCCCGTGTACGCCCTGGCGTGTCTGGGGCTGCGCAGCGCCCTGGTCAGCGACGCAAGACGCGAGTACCAGTTCGGCGATTACCTCGCCTTGCGGCTGGTCACCTCGACCCTGGCGCTGGCCGCGATCGTCGCCCTCGCATTGACCGGCGGGTACCAGACCGAGACGGTCCTGATCATCCTGGCGGCCGGCCTGGGCGAGCTGCTCAAGTCGATCAGCGACATCTTCCACGCCTTGCTGCAGCAACGCGAACGCATGGACCGCATCGGCGTCTCCCTGATGCTCCGCGGCCCGCTGGTGCTGGTCCTGTTGGGACTGGGGGTGTACCTGACGGAGAACATCTTGTGGGCAATGCTGGCGTTCCCATTGGCCGCGGCCTTCACGCTGTTCTGCTATGATCTTCCCGCCGGATCGCGCATCCTCCGCACGGCGCCGGCCGGAAATCGCGGCGCGTCGGTCGAGCCGCGGGCGCGCGACGCCGGACTAAAGCCCCGCTGGCACTTTCCCACGTTGCTGCGGCTGGCCTGGCTGACCTTGCCGCTGGGCGGCGTATTGATGCTGATTACGCTCACCGCCAGTCTGCCCCGCTACGCGGTCAGCTACTACCTGGGAAACCGTGCCCTCGGGCTGTTCGTGTCGATCTACTATCTGGCGATGGTGGGAAACAAGGTGGTCACCGCGATCGGGCAATCGGCCGGTCCGCGGCTGGCGAAGTACCATGCCGCCGGCAACACGGTCGCCTATGTCCGGCTGCTGGGAAAACTGCTGGGCGTGACCGTCGGCCTGGGCGCCCTGCTCGTCGCGACGGTGGCATTGGCCGGCGGACCGATCCTGGGGCTCCTCTACGACGCCGACTTCGCGCCCTATCAGAGCCTCGCCGTATGGCTTATGCTGGCCGGAGCAATGATGCACCTGACCATCCCGCTGGGAATGGCGATCGAGGCCACGCGCCGCTTCAAGACGCACATGATCCTCCGCGCCGTCGGTGTCCTGGTGTTGTTGGCGCTGTTGCCGCAATTGATCCCAACCTACAACCTGCAAGGAGCGGCCGTCGCGATGTTGATCGCTTTTGCGTGCACCTTCGCGGGATGTCTGGGCGTGGTCGTGTGGTCGGTTCGAGACAGCCGGCCGTCTGCAACTGAGGCGGAACATTCGGCCCCACAGCAGCCCGCGCGAGGACGCGTGCCTCCGCCGCGTTGGAAGCGGGGCGCGGCACGGGAACGACTCAAGACCCCTTGATCAGGACCCCTACGTATTTCATGGGGCCCCGGAGCACGACGGGCTCGGTCTCCACGTGCCGGCAGAAATCGCGGAAGGCCAGATTATCCGCCACGTCGTCCGAAATGAAGCAGCCTCCCGGGCGCAGCGCGCCGAACAGCCGCGGATACGCCCACATCCGCCCTGCGTAGCTCTTGTCGCTGTCGTAGTGACACATATCGAGCGACGGCAGCTTCTTCAGCGCCGCCGGCAACCCGTCGCGATCTGCGCGGCGGATGATTTGCCAGTGCGGGCGAAGCTCGTCGGGCACCACGCACCCGACGTATCGGTCGTTGTTCCGATTGGTGTAGGGCATGTCCGTACTGATCAGCAGCGACCCGCCGCGCTTGGCCAGCGACAACAACAGCGCCAGCGACGACCAGCCGTATGCGACGCCCGTCTCGATGACGCTCCTTGCCTGAAGATGCTCGGCGATCCGGTAAAGCAAGTCCAGGTTGGCGGGACCGCCCATTTCGACGGGGCACTCGGCCGCCGTCCGTTCCGCCCGCGCGAACACGGGCCCGAATTCATCCCTGACGGACCCGGCTGCCGAGGATCCCGTGATCCGGGCCAACGCCTCCGAGAGATCGACAACCCGTTGTTCACACCATGCTTCGGCTTCCCGGCGGGTATCCGGCGTAAGGTCCCGGCGGAGGAGTCGGGATCTTACGTTGCGAACGAACTGCGGATACAGCCGGGGGCGCTTCAGGTACCACAGCAGAGATTTCACGCGCCAGGCAGGCGTTCCGGGTACGACGCGAGCGGTTTCCATACTTCACCGTGAGGGCGGAATCGCGGATCGGCGGCCCTTCAGCAAGAGGACGCCGGGCAGACCGGTTCAGCGGGTGGGCGGGGATTCTAGCGGGTCGCGCGACGGCGGACAAGATCAGCGAAGACAACAGACGCCCCCGTTCGTAGTGCCCCGATTCATCGGGGCTGCGCGACCAAATCGCGCGGCGGCAAGATCAGCGAAGACAACAGACGCCCCCGTTCGTAGTGCCCCGATTCATCGGGGCTGCGCGACCAAATCGCACGGCCAGCCGCATGAATGCGGCCACTACAAACGGCCCGAGACGGGTCCGGCGAACGCTCGCCGAAAACGCGACGCAAGCCGTTTCCTTTCAATTACTTACGGCACACGATGGGGCCGGGTATTGGGCTTGACCCTGCGCCGGAGTTCTGCGAAACTCCGGCCGCGTCTGAAGGGATCATCCCCGCGCCAGGATGCCCGGGAAGTCCTCGCAGACACGTCGACAATTCCCCGTGACCGGTTCCGGTCGCTCCCCAACACTCGTCCTCCAGGTGCCACGGATTGCAGCCCGCCCAGCGGTCGACAGATCGCGACGTGACGTCTGCCGTTCGCCATGGTCTGTCCCGCGCCGCGTGCCGTTGCCGCACGACGACCTGCACGCCGCGGCGACGGAGCCGCAGGCCAACAGTCACAACAACCGGCCATGTCTGAACCGACCAAGATCCTCCACGTCTTCAGCCGCCTGGTCCGCGGCGGGGCCGAAATCCGCACCGTCGAGCTGCTTCGACGCGTCGACCGCCGAAAATACCGCTTCCATTTCTGTGCCCTCTCCGGCCTGCCCGGCGAGCTTGACGCCGAGGTCCGGGCCCTGGGAAGTCCGGTACATCTGTTGCGTCGAGGGGGGATCGGGTTTGCGCGGCGCTTTCGGGCGCTGTTGCGGCAACATCGATTCGACGTGGTCCAGTCGCAGGTGCTCTACTACTCGGGCGTAATCCTGCGGTTGGCGGCCCAGTGCCACACGCCGATCCGCGTGGCCCAATTGCACAACACGCACCACGGCCGCCGCGCCGGCCTGGGGCGACGCTTATATTGCCGCCTGATGCGGCACTGGATCGATCGCTACGCGACCAACATCGTGGCCGTCAGCGAGGGCGTCATGACCGGCGTTTGGGGACCGGATTGGGAGGCGGACCCGCGGTGCGAGGTGCTCTACAACGGCCTGGAAACGTCGCCCTTCGACGGCGAGCCGGACCGTGTCGGAGTCCGGCGCGAGTTCGGCTTCGCCGACGGCGCGCCGCTCTGCATCCACGTGGGCAGCATCACGCCACAGAAGAACCATCTCCGCCTGGTCGACGTCTTTGCCGAAATAGCAGGGCGTCTGCCGGCGGCCAGATTGCTGATCGTCGGCTGCGGCGACCCACGGCTCGAACAACGTGCCAGAGAACACGTGGAGGGACTGGGGATCTCTGATAAAGTGGTCTTCTGCGGGAGCCGGACGGATGTACCGCGGCTGCTGAAGGCGGCCGACGTGCTGATCTTCCCGTCGCGGTGGGAGGGACTGCCCGGCGTGGTGCAGGAAGCCTGCCTGGCCGGTCTCCCCGTGGTCGCCAGCGATCTGCCCGGGGTGCGCGAAATCGCCGCCCTGCTGCACGGCGTTCACATCCTGCCGCTGGACGCCCCGGACGGGCAGTGGGCCCAGACCGTGAACGTCACGTTGACCAACCGGGCATCGCATCCTTCCCACGAAGAAGTCTGCCGCGATTTCGCCGCCAGTCCGTTCGCCATCGAGCGGTGCGTGGAAAGCAATTGTCGCATCTGGCAAGGACGCATCCCCAAGGCCGCCAAAGGAGACGTGATCCGTGAGTGGGTCCTCCGTGAGACCAATACCGGTACCTGATGGAGCCAGCCGCACCCGCGTCCGGCCGATCGCCGCCGGGTCGATGGTTGCCGGGCCGGTCAACGTCCTGCACGTGCTGGGCAGCACGTCGCGGGCCGGGATCCAGGTACGCACCCTGGAACTCTTGCGGCACGTGGACCACCGGCAATACCGCTTCCATTTCTGCCTGCTCTGCGGCCGACCGGGAGAGTTGGACGACGAGATTCGCGCGCTGGGAGGAAGACTGCATCCGATGCGCGTGGGCCTTCCCCGCTTTCCGCAGCGATTTTGCGAGCTGCTCCGACGCGAACGGGTTAACGTGGTTCATTCCCACGTCCACTACTTCTCCGGATACCTGCTGCGACTGGCGGCGCGTTGCGGCACGCCGGTCCGCGTGACACATTTCCGCAGTTCGCACTCCGATCCGCCTCCCGATCCGGCCCGCCGCTTGCTTCGTGCCCTGCTGCGCCCCTGGGTCGATCGCTACGCCACCGAGGCCACCATGCGCGCGTGGTTGGACCGCTACGCCACGCATATTCTGGGTGTGAGCCGCTGGGCATTGCAGGCTGCCTGGGGACCGCACTGGCAGTCGGATCCGCGATGCCAGGTCGTTTACGACGGCCTCGAACCGGGCGACTTCGACGGGGCGCCGGACGGCGCGGCCGTCCGACGGGAGTTCGGCTTGCCGGCCGAGGGTCCGCTGCTGATCCACGTCGGCCGCATGACGGAGGCCAAGAACCACGTCCGCCTGATCTCCATCTTCGCCGCAGTGCTCCGCAACCTGCCGGAGGCACGGCTGCTGCTGGTGGGGCGCACGTCGGTCGACCCGGACGCCGATGTGATCGAAAAGCGCGTCCGCGCTCGGATCGCCGAACTGGGGATCGGTCCACGGATCGTCTTCGCCGGTCAGCGCAGCGACGTACCTCGGTTGATCAAGGCGGCCGACCTGCTGATGTTCCCCTCGCTTTACGAAGGCTTGGGCGACGTGGTGCTGGAGGCCTGCGCCGCGGGAACTCCCGTGCTGGCCAGCGATTTACCCAGCATACGCGAGATTGCCGCGCAACTTCCGGGCGTACGATGCCTTTCGCTCGACGAGCCGGACAGCCAATGGGCCGCCCTGGCGGAGCAGATGACCCGCCACCGGCCGTCTGACCCCGCTCGGCGCTCGGCGCTGGAGTCGTTTGCCACCAGCCCGTTCACGGTCGGGCGGTGCGCCGAGACGCTTTACGAAATCTGGCACGGCGCCGCAGCACGATCTTCAGGGGGAGACGTTGCCAATGGATAAGCTCGCCTTGAAATTGGCGTTTTTCGGCGCCGGCATGAATTTTGTGGTCATCAAACTGGGCGACACCTTCCGCGTCGAGGCGCCGTTGCTCTACGCCTTGGCCATGTACGTGCCGGCAATCGTGCTGGGTACGGCCGCCTGGTTCATGGTCCCTTCGTTCGCCCGGTCCCGCACGATCGTCGCCTGCGTGCTGGTCGTCGCGGCGGGCATTTTCTACGCCACCGACGCGGAAAACCATCGCGGGTCCGTAGCGTTCTGCTACATCGTGATGGCGCTGCCCATCGCCGCCTTGATCGTCAAGAATCGATGTTGGTGGCTCTGCGCCAGGGTCTACGTCCTGTCCAACGCCTTGGCGCTGGGATTGGCCCTCTACTTCGAGTACTGGGTACACGGCGTCAAGATGGTCGGCCGGTTGCACCGCCTCGGGATGCTCGTCGGCGAGGACGGGTCCTATCTGCTAGCCAACCCGAACATCATTGGCGGGCAATTGGCACTGGCCGCCGTGTTGGCGTTTATGCTCTATCTGCGAAGCCGGGCACCCCGGGCCACGTCGAACCGCCCCATGGCCGAGTTGCAGCCGTTCGGCCTCGGCTGGACCGTCTTCCTCGCGTTGGGCTGCATCCTCACCGCTTCCCGCGGCGCCTTCGTCGCCTTATTGGGCGGGCTGGGACTGCTGTTGCTGCGGGGCACCCGGTCGCAACAGTCCAGCAAGCTGAACGACCTGGTCGCCTTTTCGGGCGTGCTGCTGTTGATCCTCGCGTTCACCGCCGTGGCGATCGGCTTCACGCCCTGGACGTCGCTTTTGGACCGTTTTGACAGAAACAACACCCTCACGGGTTCGGGACGGACCGTGATCTGGAGACACGCGTACGACATCTGGCGATCGAACCCGCGATACTTGCTGGTCGGTACCGGCACCGGCGTTGCCCCCGAAGTCATCGGCCGATACCTCGGGCTGACCAAAGGAGACGACTACGAGACGGCGGCGCTGACCGCCCACAACGCGTTTGTCGAATGGGGGCTGACACACGGGCTGCTCGGCATGGCCGCCGGAATCTGGATGTTGGCGGCCATTTGCCGCACCGCGCGCAAACTCGACCGCCGCGATCGAAGCGTCTATCGGCAGACGCTCCTGTTGTGCTTCTGCTTGGCGTCGATGAACTTCGTCACGTTCTACTACCAGTTCTTCGTGGCAGCCGCGGCCTTGATCCTCTCGGGCATGTCGCAGCCGCCGCCCCGGGTCCGAATCGTCCGCCGCCCGCAGTCGGAAGCGGCCCGGCCGGCGACCGCGGGCGAACCGCACGGCCACCGTTTGCGGCCCAAGCGGCGCGCGGAATACTGCAACCCGGTTTCGCCAGGGGGGACCTCATGATCGTGCTGCACGTGGCCCCCATCAACTGGCAGGAACTCGGCGGTCTCTCGGTGAGCATTCCCGCCCTGGTCGCGTCGCAGAACCGTCTCGACGGCGTCGAGGCGGCGTTGGTCGTCTCCGTGGCCAATCCGGCAACGCCGCCCGAGATGGTGTTCCCCGTCTTCGATCAGAAAATCGCCCTGGATCGTAACCGGCGGCTCAATCTGCCGGCGCCCTTCGACCGGCCGGACCTGGTCGCCTTCCACAGCACCTACATTCCCGCTCATGCCCGCATCGCCGCCGCCCTGCGGAAAGCCGCCATCCCCTACGTGATCTGTCCGCGCGGCGGCATGACCCGCCGGGCCCAAAGACGCCGGCGGTGGAAGAAGCACCTCGGCAACCTGCTGTTCTTCAACAAAATGGTCGCCCATGCCGCGTCGCTGCACTGCCTGACCACCGGCGAAGCGGAACAACTGGGACGCTGGAATCGGCCGGTGTTCATCGTCGGCAATGGCGTTCGCGTGCCGGACCGTCCCGCGTCGGACCACGCCGGGGTCGCTCGTCCGCTGACTCTGCTGTTTATCGGTCGCCTGGCCATCCGGCACAAGGGGTTGGATACGTTGCTTCAGGCCTGCGCGCTGGTGCGTTTCGGGATGCTGCAGCGCGGCGCCCGCATCGAACTCTGTGGACCGGACTGGCGCGGAAATGCGGCCCGGCTGTCTGCGATGATCGCCGAATTGAACTTGGAAGACGTCGTCGCGTTGCGTGGGCCGGTCGTAGGGGACGCCAAGACCACAGCCTTCGACCGGGCCAACGCGTTCATCCACACGTCGCGCTGGGAAGGACACCCCATGGCCGTGCTCGAAGCGCTGGCCCACGGCGTCCCCTGCCTGGTCACGCCGGAGACCAACGTGGCCGACGAAATTGCCGCGGCCCGTGCCGGCTGGAAGGTCCAGCGCTCGGCCGCCGGAATCGCGGCCGGGCTGGCGAAAATCCTCGCCGCCGACCACGAGTCCCTGCAACGGGCCGGCGCCAACGCGCGACGATTGGCGTTTGGGCAGTACGATTGGGGCCACATTGCGGCCCGCACCGTGCAGGCGTACCGGAGACTTGCCGCATGACCCCGAACCGCGACCGCAGCACGCTGCGAACCCCCGGGAGAGAAACGTGAGGATCATCTACCTGCACCAATACTTCAAGACGCCGCGCAACAACGGCGGCACCTACTCCTACGAAATCGCCCGACGGCTCGTCCAGCAGGGGCACGAGGTCCACATGGTCACGGCCGACTGCTCGGGCCATTTTCGCGGCTGGTACGAAACCGAAGAGGCCGGCATCCACGTCTCCTGGTATCCGGTCGAGTACTCCAACCACATGAGTTATCGGCGGCGGATGCGGGCGTTCTTCGCGTTTGCCTGGGCGGCGGCCCGCAAAGCGGTCACGCTGCCCGGCGACGTGGTCTATGCCAGCAGCAGCCCGTTGACCATCGCCCTGCCCGGCGTTCGCGTATCGCGGAAAAAATCGATTCCCATGGTGTTCGAGGTGGCCGACCTCTGGCCGGAGATGCCGATCGCGATGGGCGCGCTGAGGAGCCGGCCCGCCATCGCCGCCGCCCGCTGGCTGGAACGGTTCGCCTATCGCAACGCCGCCCATATTGTAGCGTTTTCGCCCGGAATGAAGGCCGGCATCGTGGCCACCGGCTGCCCGGCCGAAAAGGTAACGGTGATCCCCAACGGCTGCGATCTGGAACTGTTTCGCCCCGACGACCGGGCGGCGCGCGAGTTTCGCAGCCGGCACGCCTGGCTCGGCGACCGGCCGCTGGTGGTCTACGCGGGCACACTGGGGCCGATCAACGGCGTCGATTACCTCGCCCGGCTCGCCGCCGCCGTGCGGACCCGCGATCCGGAGGTAAGGTTCCTGGTCGTGGGGACCGGGCGCGAGGAAAAGAAGGTACAGCAGGTGGCTCAGGAACTGGGCGTGCTCAACGAGAGCTTTTTCATCCACCCACCCATTCCCAAGACCGAAATGCCGCCGATCCTGGCCGCCGCCGACATGGCCACGTCGGTATTCGTCGACATCAAGGAAATGTGGAACAACTCGGCCAGCAAGGTCTTCGACGCCATGGCCGCCGGCCGGCCGATCGCCATCAATCACCAGGGCTGGTGGGCCGAGTTGATTCGCCAGGCCGATTGCGGGCTGGTGCTCGACCCCCGCGATTTCGAGTCGTCCGCCGACCGGCTGGTGGCGGCGCTGCACGACAAGTGGTGGCTCGCGCGAGCCGGCGCCGCGGCCCGGCGCATCGGAGAAGAACGCTTCGATCGCGAGAAGCTGGCCGAGTTGTGGGCGTCGGTCGTGTTGGGAACGGCCGGATATCAAACAACGCGCAAGGCCGCATGAGGAAAAACGTGAGTTATTGTGCAAAGTGTTCTAACACCGAAGCAAT
>Ga0180437_10010240_pt1 | contig 11463 bp, 10 predicted proteins | sample SS_ome_4_FD_132410 | JGI IMG/M metagenome (GOLD analysis project Ga0180437, IMG submission 132410) | Hypersaline lake sediment archaeal communities from the Salton Sea, California, USA - SS_3_D_1 metaG | ecosystem: Environmental > Aquatic > Non-marine Saline and Alkaline > Hypersaline >... | reverse complement strand
AAAGGGCATACTCCAGCCTATCATTTCAATAAATTCTGTAGGCTAATAAGCTCTGGCTGGCAAAAATGAAATACGGTAAGATTCTATGTATCTTAGTAGTAGGAATTATCTTTTCTTTACTAATGGTAGTATTGCCAGTTGCGCCCACCTATGCCGCTGGCGGCGTTATTAAACTTCACCCTAACGAGGGTAAGATCGGCGACACGATTGAAATTAATGGCTATAGTTTCGATGCCGATAAAGCGGTGCGCCTCTACTTCTCCAGTGACAAAGTTGATGAGGGTGCTAGTATCGATTATAAGGTCACTGCCTATGAATACATAGGTATGGTGTCTATCAATGCTGACGGTGATTTCAGCACTGGCTTTAATTTCAGGGTACCAGACGAACTGACTGATGGCAGCGAGAGGGAGTATGTGCATGGCGGCCACTACTACGTTTATGTTGTCTACTACGGTCAACAAACAATAAGCGCCATTGATAGATTCACCGTAATCAACGGCGAAATTCAGGTAGAACCCCAGCAGGGTAGGGTAGGCACTAAGATTAATATTAGTGGTGATGGTCTCCACGACAACCAAAAAATTACCATTGAGTATGATGGAGAAGATGTTGACATTACCAGTGGTGATGAGCAGACTGATAGCAATGGCAAATTTAGCTGTATCATTGTTATCCCAGAGAGCACCAGTGGTAACCATACCATACGCGTCACTGATGAGGTTGGCAATAAGCCCGAGACTGAGTTCAGTGTAGAACCCAGCATAAGCATAGACCCAACCTCACAGGCTGTAGGCGAAACAGTAGACATCAGTGGCACCGGTTTTGGCAAAAGGGAAAACATAACTATTGTCTTCGAGGGTTTGGGGGAAGTTGCTACACTGAGACCTATACGTACTACCCGCCGAGGTAGCTTGACAGGTAGTTTTGTCGTACCTTCCGATGCTGACTGTACCACCTGTAAAATAGAAGCCCATGACGAAAGTTCCAATGTAGCCAAAGCACAATTGGCTACCTTTATTTTACCTACCCCAACTATACCGGCTGGCATCGGTCTAGCCCCAGCTACCAGTGTTACCTCCCCCGGTCATGTCAGTATGGAGCTTACTGTCACTGGCAGTGGGTTCACTGCCAACACAATGGTCACCGTCACTTATGATAATGGTCAGACTCCTACAGTAACTACTATCACCACTGATACCAACGGCGATTTCTTGGCGACCTTTACTGTACCACCCAGCATCGCTGGAAGTCATACTGTATCGGCTACTGATGGAGCTAACATGGCAACAGACGTATTTACCATGGAATCAGAAGCGCCGCCAATGCCGGTGCCATTGTTACCAGAAGTTGCCACCACTACAAAGGCAAAGGCATACTTTGATTGGGAGGGGGTTACTGACCCCAGCGGTATAACCTACACCTTACAGATAGGGAGTGATGCTGATTTCACTACCATAGTGCTGGAAGAAGCCGGCTTGTCCAATTCAGAATATACCCTTGATGAAGAGGACAGACTAGAGACAACTGACAGGGAAGCTCCCTACTACTGGAGGGTAAAAGCAGTAGACGGGGCTTCCAATGAGAGTCAGTGGACACCTTCGGTACTATTCTATGTTGGCTTTTCTTGGGCGGCGCTACCTGATTGGGTTCGATATACCTTTTATGGTCTCGGTGTATTGCTACTTGCTGCCCTTGTTTTTGAGGTGCGAAGAAGAGCAACCTCTCACTAACATATTCGATAGTCTCACCGGTAAAATCACGTTGATACAGGTATATTGGTTACTGATGGGGCTAATCCCCTTCCGTGTTCCCCGTTTATATCAGGTACTGCTATCCCCCAGGCACATGCTGACTAGGCTAACCCAAATACACACACTAGCTATTAAAGCTAATGCGCCTAGTACGAATTACTATAGTCTATAGCCCATTTGGGTCATTGCTTTGGGAAATAGGATAAGGTATAGTAGCTTTAAGATAGCTTAAGAGAGGAATCAAGATATGGCAAATCAAAGAGAGATTGACCCTATGTTGACAACCAGTGATGTAGCTCGTCTGCTTAATGTCCATATCAATACGGTCAGGCGGTGGAGTAATCAGGGAATACTAAAGGGATACCGCGTTGGTTCCCGGGGTGACCGGAGATTCAGGCAGGAGGACATTACTCATTTCCTTTCCCGAGAAGCAAAGATAGGCAAAGGGATTAAGGTAGAACCCTCCCTTAATCGAACAAGTTCTGGAGGGTGATAATAAGCTATCAGGCGACAGCAAGATGTAAAAGATACAATACTTAAGTGGGAGGTAGTTGTGGATAAAATCAAGGTGATGATAATTGATGAGCAAGCGTTTTTCAGAGCTGGCGTGCGTCAATTACTGTCTCAACAAACCGACTTGGAGATATTTGACTGTGACCCGGCGCAGGACCCATTGGGGCTAATTGACACTAGTCTTCCCGATGTTGTCCTTTTAGGCTCTGACCTTGCTGCTCTAAGCGGACTTGAGCTGGGGGGAAAAATTGCACGATATTACCCAAATACTAAGGTAATAATGCTAAGCCCTAACCCCAATGACGAGGAGTTTTTTGAGGTTATTAAAACCGCAGCTGTAGCCTGCTTGAGCAAAAACACCAGTGCCGAGGAGTTAGCTGGTACCATAAGACGAGCCCGCAATGGCGAATATCCCATAAATGAAGGCCTTATAACCAGACCTGTAGTTGCCCAGCGTGTATTAAACCAATTCCAGCATATGGGAACAACTATGGAAGCTGTGACTGCCCCCTTAACCTCTAGAGAGACACAGATTCTGAACTACATTGCCGAGGGCAATACCAACAAACAGATTGCTAGTATTCTGCAAATCAGCGAGCAAACGATTAAGAATCATGTTAGTGCTATCCTGCGCAAGCTAAATGCCAATGACAGAGCTCACGCTGTGGTCTTAGCTATACGCCACGGTTGGATTTCAGCCGAAGGAAAACCATGAGTGTATGATTTTTAATGGGATTAAAATGCCAGTCTTATCGGCATTTGGTCTCAGTAGTCTAAAGTTGAGGATGGGTAAGTAACGGGCGGATTCAGAACATAGGTGTAATGTTGACTTGTACCAACTGGCAAATGACACCTAGTTAGGATACCCATAAGAGAAGGATGAGGAGGACTCATTGGAAATTAGTTCGAAGCTAAGAGCCCAGGTCAGGGAATACCTGCGGAAGCAGGGTTATGAGATAGCCGAGGAGGCTAAGCTCCACGGGAAATCAGGCATTGAGCATACCTTCGATATGCTAGCTCAGAAACATAACGGCTTTGCCGCCCATACCATTGCTATAGGTATTGCTGCTCAGGGTGATAGGAGAACAATAGTCAATACTATTTTTGACCTTGCCAACAAAGCTTATGACACCGGCATTCGTGACCGGGTTCTTATTAGTGATGTCAGTGAGTTTGGTCAGGAGGTAAGGCAGTTAGCTCAGAAGCAGCGAATAAAGGTCATTGAGCGAGACCGAATAGAGACATTGCTGGACCTAAAGGACTCAAAACCGATACAGCCAATTGCACCCAGTGAGCCGGTTAAGTTTGAGACAAAGGAGCAATTAGTAGACTATTTAACCAATTTGGGCTACAGGGTTGAGGAAAAAGCCAAAATTCGGGGTAGGTCGGCAGTTGAATATACCTTTGACATATTGGCTCATAGCGATATTGACCAGGTTGGTCACAGCCTAGGTATAGATTTACTAAGTGGTGACAAAGAGGTAACTCTGGAACAGGTAGCGCTATTTGATACTAAAGCCTACGATGTTGGCATTGATGACAAAGTCATTGTAGTATCACCCGGAATTAGCCCTGAAGCACGGCAGTTTGCCGAGCAACAATGGATAAGAGTCATTGCCCTGGGTCAAGAATGGCTCCCCGAATCCTATGTGACCGAGGGAGTACCTGCTCAGCCAGAGGAGAAGCCAGCTAAGCCAAATAAGCCTCATACCAAATTACTAAGGCAGATGCCTGAGGCTGAGGCACTACAGCTGATTCCTGAGGTAACAGCAAGAAGGTATAATGCCATACCAGTGAGTATATCTGGTAACACACTGCAAGTAGCCATGGCCGACCCAACTGATATCTTTGCCTTAGAGGCTTTTGCCGCTCAAAGCCGAATGAGGGTTAAGCCTATAGCTGCCAGCGCCAAGGAAGTCAGGGAAGCCATTGACTTCAACTACAAAGCCTATGGCGAAATTGAAGAGCAAATTTCTCGTATCTCAGTCCCGGCTGAGGCAACTGATGAGGGGCTTGCCCTTGGTGCGGCTGTTGATACCCCTCTGGTTCAGGCTCTCAACCTTATTATTGAAGAAGCAGCCAAAGCCCGGGCATCCGATGTCCATATTGAGCCAGAACAAGATAGGTTGAGAATACGCTATCGTATTGATGGCACTCTTCAGGATATGATGTCTCTGCCGCTAAATATACATCGGGCACTCATCTCCCGAATTAAAATCCTAGCCGAAATGAATATTGCTGACCATCACCGCCCCCAAGATGGTCAGTTCTCAACCGAGACTAAAGGGCGGCAAATAGATGTTCGAGTAGCTACTGCCCCCACCGTCTATGGTGAGATGGCAGACCTGCGCCTTCTGGACAAGTCAATGGCGGTTCTGGGATTATCTGAGCTTGGTTTTCTATCCGATAGCCTGGCAAAGTATGAGGCTATGCTCAAAGTTCCCTACGGTATGATTCTGGTTAGCGGTCCTACTGGAGCCGGTAAGACTACTACCCTATATGCCTCAATCAATTCCCTTGACACTATGGGCAGGAACATTATTACCGTTGAAGACCCGGCTGAGTATCGGTTTAGGGATATTAATCAGATTCAGGTCAACCCTCAAGCCGGCATCACCTTTGCCACTGGCTTGAGGTCCATCCTACGTCTTGATCCAGATGTAATATTGGTTGGTGAGATACGTGATGCTGAGACAGCGAGGATAGCCATTCAGGCGGCTTTTACCGGGCACCTGATGCTATCTTCCATTCATGCTAATGATGCTACCGGTGTCCTCTTTCGCTTACTTGACCTAGGTACAGAGCCCTTCTTGATAGCCTCAGCAGTTATTGGGATTGTGGCTCAGCGAATGGTACGCCGCGTTTGTCCTGATTGCAGCCATCCTATTGAGGCTCCGGTGGTAGAGCGGATGGCTTATGAAAAGGAAATGGGGGAAGAGCAGACTGAATTCCTGTATGGCACCGGTTGCAAATCATGTGCCTATACCGGTTACCTAGGTCGAACAGGAATCTTTGAGATTCTAACCATGAGTGACACAATTAGAATGATGCTGTCTAATCAAGGTGGCAGTAGTGATATTCGAGCCCAGGCGCTTAAGGAGGGGATGGTATCTATGATGAACGATGGTATGCGTAAAGTAAAAGCTGGGATTACTACTCCCTCTGAAGTGCTGCGCAGCGCCTACTCTGCAGATTAATGCGTTTGAGGTTTAAAATGGATTATCTTTATGTGGCTTATACTGAAGATAAAAGACTGGTTAAGGGCAAACTCTCGGCTACCAGCACAGAAATGGCAGCCAACCTATTGAGCTATGGTGGCTACCGGGTGGTCAGCCTGAAGTCGATCACTCCCTTTTTCAATAAAGAAAGGCTGCTAGCCGCCTTTGCTCGGATAAAACAAAGGGAAATGGTAATGTTTTCCCGTCAGCTAGCTTTACTTGTTGAATCTGGTACCGATATCGTTACTTCTTTAGACTTATTACAAAGCCAGATAACCAATCAAACCTTGAAGAGAATAGTTGGCGACGTAGCCGCTGACATTCGTAACGGTAGTTCATTGTCGGCAGCTCTAAGCAGGCACCCGCGAGCTTTTTCTCAAATGTACTACCGGGCAATAGCTGCCGGTGAGCAAGCCGGTAATCTAGAGGTGGTACTGAGGCAAATGGCGGATCATATAGAGAGAAGTGCCGAAACCGAGAAGAAGATCAAAAATGCCCTGACTTACCCCATTATTGTTGCTGTTGTAGCTATTATTGTGATAGGCATATTGGTCACCTTTGTTTTGCCCACCTTTGTCGGCTTTTATGGTCAATTTGGGGCTGAGCTTCCGTTATCGGCAAAGATACTTACCGGTGTGACCAACTGGCTCAGCCACTATGGACTTTATCTCATGTTAGTAGTAGTAGGGGCTGCTGGATTAGGTCTTGTTTATACCAGAACCCCGGCCGGGAGGTATCAGTGGGATAAATTACTGCTCCGCCTACCCATAGTCGGGCGTATTAACCTCCTTAGTGGGCTGGCCCGTTGTTGTCGAACCATGGCACTTTTATTCAAGGTTGGCTTGCCTTTACCAGAAATTCTAGCCCTGGCTATTCACGCCTCTAATAATAAGGCTATGGCTGAGGCTCTGACCGAGGTTCAGCAGGAGTTGATTAGGGGTGAAGGCTTATCTCGCCCTATGGCAAAAAGGAAGCTCTTCTTACCCCTAATGGTGCAGATGGTCGGGGTTGGTGAAGAAACCGGCAACCTTGACAGCACACTGACTACTGTAGCTCAGAGCTTCGAGGTTGAGGCCGATGATAGGACTAGCTCAGCAGTAGGCCTCATTCAGCCGGCGGTGATTCTGATTATAGGCTCAATAGTTGCCTTTATCGCCATATCTTTGGTTTCAGCTATGTATGCCGTCTATGGGCAGATAGGTATCTAGGGGGTAAAAGCAATTGCTTAAATGGCAAAACTTTCATAGTTTCTTGGCATATAACTCCAAGGGCTTCAGCCTAATCGAGGTGGCAATGGGTTTGGCTTTGATAAGCATAATTGCCCTCACCTTTCTAAGCGGACTATTTACTGCCGCCAAGGCTATCTTCATTGCCGATGAACGAGCCACTAGTGAAAGCCTGGCTAGAAGCCAGATGGAATATGTGAAGAATCAGCCTTACGATGACCTCAATAATCCTCCGCAATATATATTACTCTCAGGCATTCCTGAAGGCTATGAAATTGTTATTAGTTCTGAGCGATTAGATCCCACTGGCGACGGTACCGGTAACGACGACGGCGTCCAAAAGATTGCCGTGACCGTCAGCCACCACGACGAATCACAAGTAATTGTATTAGAGGACTATAAGGTAGACCGATGATATTTCACAGGCTTGGATTAATAACTAAGAACCAGAAGGGTTTTACCCTAATTGAGGTACTGATAGCCATGGTCATCACTGCTTTCATTACTGGTGCCATTGCTGTGGCTATTTCCCAGGTGTTCACTGGAAATGCCCGCACCTCCAGTCATATGACTGCTGTTAGACAGGTGCAAAATACCGGTTATTGGATTAGCCAGGATGCTCAGATGGCTCAAAATATCGTTACTGAGGATAACCCTGACACTGCTAAGCTTGAGTTGGTTGCCTTAACCTGGACCGAGTATGGCGCTGATGGCGATGAGCATCAGGTTGTTTATAGTCTAGAAGACAACGAACTGTCACGAGAGCATTATACCAATAGAGAGCCTGACTCATTGCCCGATACCACTACCGCTGTAGCTCGGCATATTGACTCAATTACTCGTCAGTTTGTCGATGGCAAGCTTTCTTTAACGGTAACTGCCTATGTAGACGGTTGGAAACCAGCAAGTGAAACGAGAACATATGAAGTTATACCTAGACCTAGCTCATATTAGTGGGGGACAGAGAGGTTGATGAAAAGGCTAGCCAAGAAATTGATAAGGGAAGAGAAGGGGCAGGTATTTGTTTTAGCTCTGGTTCTGCTGCTTACGGGCGGGCTCATCATTGCTCCTCTTCTCAATTATGTGACTAGCGGGCTTACCGTTGGTCAAGTCCACGAGGAAAGGATGGATGAGCTTTATGCCGCTGACGCTGGGGTAGAGGATGCTTTATACCAGATAAAGATGAATTCTGCGGAAGTACCGCTAACTAAGGAGGCTGGCCCGTGGCAGTATAGCATACCTGACATGAACGGCAAAACCGTCACCGTAGACATTGAGGCAGCCGAGGACACGATAGACTTTCTTTCTGATATCATTGGTGGGCCGAAGAATAGCCCCCATTCTGGCTGGATGGTAGTTGAACATTTCCCTGGAGCTGGCATATGTGAAATAGAAATAGAGTACAACGGAGTAGCCGAGGTTAAGAGGGTTGATAGCATTGGTGCCTGGTTGCAGGGAGACTATGAGTATGTGCCGTGGGAGGAAGGGGAAGAGCCAGTAGACAACATAACTTATGAGTACCCGGGTTATGAGAAGCCGATTGAAGGCGAGGAATACAAACGAGGTACTGCCTTTATCTGGGAGTGGAAAGCGGAGCAGCGCCCAGAGTTTCACCAGGGCGAGACCAAGACACTGACCTTTAAATTTGCGCCGGCCGAGGAGCCCCCCTTAAGCATGAGCTGGGTATTGGCTGGCTCGGATGATATTTGGCTTTCTTACGTTGGTGAGATTGTTACCTGGAAAGTCGTGGCTACGGCTACAGATGACGATACCAGCAAGCAGACCGAACTCACAGCGTATGTGACCAGGTCAGGCGATGGTACTGCGGAAAACCCATATGAGGTATTTGTCGTAGCCTGGGAAATAAGCTTGCAACAGGAGTAACCATGAAGTTAGGCAGAACAGCACGGTTTATTCTGGGAATTGGCATTTTCGTTATTGCCTTCGGCAGCTTATGTTTGGTCTACTTTCGACAGGTTAGTGAGCAGAAGCAGCTAAACGATAGCCTGGTGGTAGCTCAAGACACTTTGCCCAAGGTTGTTTCGGAAAAAGAGGACTGGGAAAAGCAACTAGCCCAATGGAAAAGCCAGCTAGCCCAAGTGGAAAGTGAGCTTGCTCAGGCCAAATCATTGCTTGCCGAGAGTAAGGCGAGCTTTCCAAAAGCGGTGGAAAGCATTGAATACGACGAGGAAATATTTACCATTGCTGGTAACTGTGACCTGGACATAATTAAGCTTACCTCGTCCGAGCCGCGCAACGAAGAGGTGGAGGATAGTACTCTGCCAAAGCCGCGCGACAAAGAGGCGGAGGTCATTACCTTCTCCGTTACTTCATTTGTGGTGGATGTTAAGGGTGAAGTGGCTAATATACTTGATTTTATTAACTCAATAGTAACCGGTGACTATTTTACTGCGGCTACTGTTGAGCTAGTAGATATAAAGGTGCCTAAACCTCTGAGCGCGAAAGAAAAAGCAGGATTAACCAAAGAAGAGATAGAGGAAAGAGAGAAGCCGTCAGCTACTGTCAAGCTTGCTATCTATGCTTACGAAGGTGAATAAGTATGGCTAAAAAGATTGTCACACTATTTATTAGAGACACCAGCATTAACCTATTGGTAATGAAGGGCCGGCGGGTAGATAAGTGGGGCAGCTTACCGCTGGAGCCGGGATTGGTGAGCCGAGGGCTTATCCTTGAAGAAGCCCAGGTAGCTGGTAAGGTTAAGGAGCTGTTTAGACGGGAGCGGGTAATAACCAAAAAAGTTATCGCCGGTTTAAGCGGGCTTAATTCTCTATATCGAATGATAACTGTACCCGAGCTACCCGAAGCCATACTGCCCGAGGCGATAACACATGAGGCAAGCAGGGCCATACCAGTATCTCTAGACGAGGTCTACCTTTCATATCAACCAGTCCCTGCCCCTAAGGGAGAAACACGTGTTTTCTTAGCCGCTTTTCCCCGCAATGTGGCTGATGCTCTGCTCAGGACGCTGCAGCGGGCTGGTCTTGAGCCACATATTATGGACTTAGCCCCTTTAGCCTTGTGCCGGATCCCAAATGAACCCCGAGCCATCATTGTGAATGCCAGGTTAGAGCATTTTGACATTATGGTGATTGCCGATAGGCTACCTCAGGTAATCCGCAGGTTATCCCTGCCCAGTGAGGCTGAATCTTTATCGCAAAAACTACCAGCTATCACTGAAGAGTTCGGTCGAACCGTCACCTTTTATAATTTCGGCCATATGGAAAAGCCTTTAGATTTGACGGTGCCGGTGTTTGTCTGCGGTGAGTTAGCAGAGGCACCGGAGAGCTGGCAATCACTGGTTGACAAGTTAGACTTTTCGGTATCACCGTTGCCATCGCCTGTGGAATCCCCTGAGGGCTTCAACTCGAACGAATTTATGGTCAATATAGGGCTGGCTCTCAAGGAGCTGCCGCCAGAAAAAGGCGAAAGCAACTTTTCACTAATAAATTTTAACACCCTGCCTAAGGTCTACCAGCCTAAGCCTCCATCTTTGGCCCGAATCTTGGTTCCGGTAGGTATCGTAGTTGGCATTGGTCTACTTGCCTACGCGGGCTCGCTTGTCCAGAACAGTGTTGCTCATACTTCGGTATTGCGTTCCCAGCTAGCCCTTACCGAGACCCGTATTATTGAACAGCGGAAAGAAATAGCCACCGTGAAGGAGCAGATTACCCCGGTGGAAGCTCAGATTCCGCCGGTGGAAGCTCAAATCGAGCTGGTGGAGACGACTACAGGTATTTTCACCACTACCTTTACTGGTCTGGAAGCAGGGCGGGAAAAGGTTGACGGCGATTTGAGCCAGATTGCCGCTCTGGTACCAGATGATATAGCCCTGCTCTATGGGGGCGATAAAATCACCATACTTACCCGACGCCAAGACCCGGCTGAGATTAATCATGATGCTGAGCAAGCAACGGTAAAGGGTGTAGCTCCCGGTGAGGAAGGTTATAAAAGTATTCTTAAATATGCTAGAGAGTTAAGAAGTAGCGGCCGATTCTCTATGGTTATTATCACATCTATAGAGGCTTATGAAGAAATTGTAGGTGAAGGGGAAGAAGGTGAAGAGGAGGAGATTGAGAAAGGATTTAACTTTGAGTTCCTCCTTATAAGTAAGACGAGAGAGTAAAGATATGGATGTTTTAGCATTGCTTCGTCTAGCCAGGGCACAGGTTGCCTCTGATTTGCACCTAGTTGTCGGCAGCTCACCATTGCTCCGTGTCAACGGCTCGTTGCAGCCGGTGGATGGTGCAACCCCGCTAACCGCTGAGGACATAGGCGAAGCTTTTTTCCAGCTAACCAAGCCTGAGGAGAGGGAATATTTCCACCGCCATCTGGAACTTGATTTTGGCTACACCTTACCTGATGTCGGTCGCCTCCGATGTAATGCCGCTCAGCAGCGTGGGGCTATTAGCCTCAATGTGCGGCTGTTGCCACCAAAAATCCCGACTATAGATGAGCTAGGGCTGCCCGAGGTATGTAAGGAGCTTACCCTAAGGCCAAGGGGGTTGGTAATAGTCACCGGACCAACTGGTAGCGGTAAGACCACTACCCTGGCAGCGATGATTCAGCACTTGAACACAAATGCAACCCGCCATGTGGTTACCATTGAAGACCCTATAGAGTATGTTCATCCCAGCCTTGGCTGTGCGGTAACCCAGCGTGAGTTGGGCAGTGATACTCTGTCCTTTGCTGAAGCCCTCAAGCATGTGTTGAGACAGGACCCGGATGTAGTTT
>Ga0180437_10010238_pt1 | contig 11464 bp, 8 predicted proteins | sample SS_ome_4_FD_132410 | JGI IMG/M metagenome (GOLD analysis project Ga0180437, IMG submission 132410) | Hypersaline lake sediment archaeal communities from the Salton Sea, California, USA - SS_3_D_1 metaG | ecosystem: Environmental > Aquatic > Non-marine Saline and Alkaline > Hypersaline > Sediment... | reverse complement strand
GAAGGGGCTCTTGTGGTGAGGCGAGCCGAACCCACCGCTGACGCGGTGGGCTGACATGTCCCGCCCTCCGGGCTTCCGAAGCCGCCGCTGTTGCACTGGACGCTAAACACGTACCGGGCTTGCGCCCGTGGCTACCATCAGTCGGGCCTGCGGCCCGGGGGGTGGGCGGCTTCCCACTGGGCCTCGTCGGGGGCGAACAGGCGGATGCGGCGCTTCTTGTACTCGGCGGCGGTCCAGAGGACGGCGCGGCGGTCGAGGGCGGCGGTGGCGGCGATCTGCTCGACGGTCATCTCGCAGTCCTCGCGGCTGCGGCCGTGGATCATCGTGTAGAGGCTGTACGGCCAGTCGGGTCCGGTCGGGCGGAGGTAGCAGTGGCTGACGGCGGGCAGTTGGGCGGCGCGCCGTCCGGCGACGTCGGCGGCGGCACGGTCGACGGCCCAGGCGACGAGGACATTCGCCTTTGCCCCGGCGGCGCGGTGATGGAGGACGGCGGCGTAGCGCCTCATCCATCCGGCGGCGAGGAAGTCGGCGGCGTGGACGAGGAGCATGTCGGGCTCGAGCGCGTAGTCGGCGGCGACTCGGGCGAACGGATCTCCTCGGCAGGGCAGGTCCACCTGGAGCGCGCCGACGGCACGGAGCTGCTCGGCGGTCAGGTCGGGGGCGGGCAGGCGTGCGGGGACGTCGACCGCCCGGTCGCCGCCGGCCCCGTCTTCGCCCGGCGTCTGGTCGCCTTCCACGCCGAACCGCACGCGCAGCTTGTACCGCCGCAGCGTCGGCAGGAGCATGCTCTCGGCCGCGCCGGTCAGCTCGGCCAGCAGCCCGGCCGTGCCGGACAGGCCCAGCGAGCTTCGCGGGGAGACGGCCAGCGTGAACCACAGGTTCACCTCGCCGTCGCGCCCGTAGCAATGGGAGACACCCGGATGGGTGGCGACGAGGCGCCCGGCCTGGTCGAGGCGGTCGGTCGGCACGCGGGCGGCGACGAGGGCCTGCTCGTAGCCCAGCGCCGTCGCGTCGAAGATAGCGGAGATTTCCCGGATGACGCGGCCTTCGCGGAGGCGGTCGATCCGCTGGCGGACGGCGGCCTCGTCACATCCGAGCCGGGCGGCCAGCTCGGCGAACGGCTCGCGGACCAGCGGCACGGCGCGCTGCATGAGGGCCAACAGGTTCCGGTCGCCGTCTTCCATTTCTTCCGTGTCCGATGCACGGGCCGAACGGCAGGGCCGAAGGGGGGTCAGGCGACAGGCGGCGTCACAGGTCCCACATCTCCCCGCCCTGTCGAAGGGCCTTCGGGGCCGAGAGGATCTCGTGATAGATGATCGCCTGGCGCGCGCGTTCCGCGTCGAGCGGGCCGACGGCGCCGACGGGGGGCAGCTCTCGGGCCGGCGCGGGGGCCCGGGCCGTCGCGGCCGCCCGCTTGGCGGCCGGCCTCCTGCCCGCCAACGACGCGCCGAGTTCGGGCAGGCGGCCCATGTCGCGGGAGACTTCCAGCTGCGGCAGCGCCTGCCCCGCCGGTTGCGGCGGAGCCTTCGGCGGGCGGGGCCGGGCCGGCTGGAGCACCGGCTGGGCCTGCGGCACGGTTCGGGCCGGCGCGAACGGCTGGGCGGCGGCGTCCGCGATCGGCGAGGGCTGGACGGTCCGGGCAGCCGCCGGGGTCGGTCGGGCGGCGGGCGGCGGCGAGGTCGCGGGGGGGGGCTGCTGGGCGGCCTGCTCGCGCCGAAGCCGCTCGGCCCGCTGGCGGCGGATCTCGTCCCATCGTTCCTGCTGACGCTGCCGCTGCCCTTCGCCCTGCTTCTTCTGAAGGACGGACGAGAGGATCTTCATCAACACGACGATGGCGATGATCACCAGCGGGAAGATGAAGTCCGTCAGGTCCTTGCCCGGTTCTTCGGCCAGGATGTTCAGGGAGGCGGTCAACCTTTCTTCTCCGGCGGCTCGCCGCCGATGGAGTCCCTCATGCGGGTATCGGCCTGGATGTTCCTGAGGCGGTAGTAGTCCATGATTCCGAGGTTGCCCTTGCGGAAGCTGTCGGCGATGGCCAGGGGGATCTCGGCCTCGGCGAGGACGACCTTGGCGCGGTTTTCTCGGACCTGGGCCTGCATTTCCTGCTCGCGGGCCATGGCCATGGCGCGTCGTTTTTCGGCCTCGGCCTGAAAGCGTCGTTTATCGGCCTCGGCCTGGGCGGCCTGGAGTTCGGCGCCGACGTTGCTGCCCACGTCGACGTCGGCGATATCGATCGAGAGGATCTCGAAGGCCGTCCCGGCGTCCAGGCCCTTCTCGAGAACCCGCTTGGAGATCAGGTCGGGGTTCTCGATGACCTCCTTGTAGCTGTTGGATGATCCGATGGTGGTGACGATGCCCTCGCCGACGCGGGCGATGATCGTCTCCTCGGTGGCCCCGCCGACGAGCCGCTCGATGTTGGCCCGGACGGTCACGCGGGCCTTGGCCTTCAACTGGATGCCGTCCTTGGCCACCGCGTCGATGGTCACCTTGCCCGACTGCGGGCTGGGGCAGTCGATCACCTTCGGGTTCACCGACGTCTGGACGGCGTCGAGGATGTCTCGCCCCGCCAGGTCGATCGCCGTGGCCGTCTGCCACGTCAGGTCGATGTTCGCGCGGTTCGCGGCGATCAGGGCGGTGATGACGTTCGGCACGCGCCCGCCGGAGAGGTAGTGGCCCTCCATCTCGCCGGTGGCGACGTCCAGGCCCGCCTGGACGCCGCGAATCTTGCTCAGCACGATGATGCGGGGATCGACTTTCCGCAGGCTCATCCCGATCAGGTCGAACATGCTCACGTCCGCCCGCGCGAAGTACGCCTGGATCCACAGCTTGATGAATCGCCCGATCAGGACGATGAACACCAGGGCGATCACGGCGGCAACGGCCAGGAGAATCCACCAGTAGCTGAAGCCGTCGTCCTCCGGCGTAGCCGAATCCATATCGGCGAGAATCCGAAACAGGTCTGTCATGGTTGTTTCCCTTCGATCATGTCACGAGCGGATCAGGATTCGACTTCGCGCACCACCACGTGCGTGCCGGCGGCGCGGATGATCTTGACGGGTCGGCCCTTTTCGATCATGGCGGACTCGGCCTGCGCGACGATCCGTTGGCCGTCCACGCGAACCGTCCCGCTAGGCCGGAGGATCGTCTCCGCCGTCGTCCGCCGCCCGACGAATCGGCCGAGGTCCTCGGCCTCGGGCGTGCCCTGCCCGGGCGGGGTCAGCTTGCGCCGCAGCGCCAGGCGCCGGCCCAGAGACGTCTTGGGGATGATCTTGACGGCGGCGATGGAGAAGGCCGGCAGCAGCACGACGGCCACCACCGTCGCCACGATGCCCGCCACGGGGTCGATGGTATAGCACAGGTAGATGGCCCACCCGACGCCCGCCACGGCGAGCACGGCCAGCAGCCCGAACGTGGGCGTGCAGATCTCGGCGACGATCAGCGCCATCGCCGCGACGATCAACACGACGATCAGCAAGATGGTTTCCGTTAGTCCCATGTCATCTCGCCCGCAGCCCGGGGCCGACGGGCCCGTCAACGGCTCAGGTCTCCACGGGCGTCACGAGGACGCGGTTGCCTTCGTTCTTGACGACCTTGACCTTCGCCCCGGCGGGGATGAACGCGCCGTCGGCGACGGCGTCGACCAGCTTCTCGCCGAAGCGGACCTGCCCGACGGGGCGGCAGACGCTGGCCACCGTGCCCGTCTGCCCCGGGCGTATCGAGCCGATGAGGCTCTGCTCGGCCTGCCCGACCGCCAGGGGCGCGGCGTTCGGCGAGCGGATCAGGCGATTGGCCACGGGCAGCCTCGGCAGGAAGCGCGCGAGGACGACCGCGCCGACGACCCCCCCCAGCAGCCCGAGCCCCATCGCCAGCAGCCCGCTCCTGAAGATGCTCCAGTCCAGCTCCGTCGTCGGGATCGGCAGCTTGTCGGGGGCGTTCGGGATGATGATCGCCAACATCGCCACGAAGCAGCACAGCAGCCCGGAGATGCCCATCACGCCGAAGCCCGGCGTGACGAACAGCTCGACGCCGATCAGCACGACGCCCACGACGAACAGGGCCAGCTCCCACCATTGGGCCAGGCCGGTCAGGTATCGGCTGCCGAGCAGCACGGCCAGCGCCGCCAGGGCCACCGCGCCGGGCAGCCCCACACCGGGCGTGTTGAGCTCCGCGTAGATGCCCAGGATCAGGATCAGCACAAGGATGCTCGTCACCGTCGTGGACGTCAGAAAGCCCACCAGGTGCTCCGACCAGCTGTCGGACAGCACGGTGGGCCTCCCGATGACCGTGTAGTGGGCGGCCAGCTCGTCCATGTCCTCGAAGACGTGCTTCGCGAAGCCCAGGCCGATCGCCTCGGAGGCCGTCATCGTCACCAGGTCGCCGGGCTTGTCGATCAGGCGGACGTACTGCCAGGGCTCCTCGAGCGGCGGCCGGGTCCTCGCGCCGCCGTCGTCCTTGGCCTTCGCGACGTACTTCGGGTGCTTCTCCAGGTTCAGGTACCTCAGCTCGCGGGTCTTCTCGTTTCGGATCAGCCAGATCTCGATGCTGAGGGTGATCATCGCTTCGCAGAGGTCGATGTTGTATCCGTTGCGCTCGGCAAGCGTGCGGACCTGGACCTTGACGTAGGACTCGATCTTGCCTCGCTCTTCTTTCGGAATGGGCAGGTACCCGCCCTGGGGGGAGAACTGGACGGGCATGGCGTCGCCGATCCGCGCGCCCGGGCCCAGCACGATCTCGTCGCACGCCAGGGAGATGATCGCCCCGGCGCTGATCGCTTCGGGGTTGACGTAGGCGACGGTGTAGATATCGGCGAGGTCGCGGGTGATGACCTGCGTGATCCGGTCCATCGAGTCGACGCGGCCGCCCGGGGTGTTCATGTCGAAGACGACGAGCTTCGCGCCCGCCGTCCGGCAGCGGATGGCCTTCCGCTCGACCACGTCGGCCATCGTCTCGGTGATCCCGCCGTGGATGGGGATGACGAAGGCCTTGTAGATCTTCTCCGGCAGCTTCGGCTTGGGGCGGGCCTTCAGCGGGGCGAACCAGCCGTCCCGGGTGATGCGCGCGTCCGGCGGCGCGGCCGCGGGACGTGTCGCCGGACGCGCAGCGGAAACGCTTGCCGGTCGGGTCGCCTTGGCGCCGGCGGCCGTCGGATCGGCGGCCCGCCCGACACCCGGCAGGCCGATCGCCGCACAGCCGAAGAAGGCGACGAGAAAGGCTGCTCGCCGGCCGGCCGACTTTCGTCGATCTGTTCCCGTCCCGCGCGTGTCCATCTCATCGAATTCTACGTCACCGCCCGACCACCACACAACCGTCATCCGCCGCGAAAGCAAACGGACCCGCCGAGGCCGCGTTGTCCCCGGCGGGTCCGGATTCCGTCAGACCGGCGAACGCCGCGCGCTGCGCCTCGCGGCGGCGCCCGGCTACTTCACGGCCGACAGCTTGACGGGCGCCTTGGTCTTGGCCGAGATGGTGACGGCCTCGAGAACGCGCTGGGTCTGGTAGGCGTCGGCGAAGTCGGGGATCGGGATCAGCGGTTTCTTGCCGGCCAGGACGCGCAGGATATCGTAGGCCATGTTCGTGAAACCGTGCTCGTAGCCGATGATGTGTGCGTCCGGCCACCACGCGTCGACGTAGGGGTGGTCTCCGCCGTGGGTGACCATGATGGGCGCCCAGCCCTGGACGGCGCGGTCGGCGGTGGCGTCGTAGTACTCCAGCTCGTTCATCCGCTCGAAGTTGAAGCGGATCGAGCCCTTCGTCCCGTTGATCTCGAAGCCGTTGCGGTTCTGGTTGCCCGTCGCCTGCCGGGCCGCCTCGAAGCTCGCGACCGCCCCGCCGCGGAAGCGGGCCAAAAACAGCACGGCGTCGTCGACGGTGACCTTGCCTTTCTTGCGGGCCTTCTTGAGCCCCGCGGCGATCCCGCCGGCCACCGTGCCGGTCATCAGGCTCCGCTCCTTGATGAACGTCTCGGTGACCGCGCCGTTGATCTGCGTAATCTCCTCGCCGGTGACGAATCGAGTCATGTCGACGATGTGGGCCGCCAGGTCGCCCAGAGAGCCCGAGCCGGCCAGCTTCTTGTCGAACCGCCAGGCCAGCGGGACCGACTCGTCGGCCCAGTCCTGGAGATACAGCGCCCGGACGTGCCGGATCGTGCCGATCCTGCCCTTCTTGACGAGCCGGTGGGCCAGCGCGACGGCGGGGCAGCGTCGGTAGTTGTACCAGACGAACGTGGGGACCTTGGCCGCCTTGGCCGCCTCGGCCATCTCGCGGGCCTCCTTGAGCGTGCCGGCGATCGGCTTCTCGCAGGAGCAGGCCTTGCCCGCCGCGATGGCCGCCTTGGCCACCGGCGCGTGCATGTAGTTCGGCGTGACGACGTCGACGAGGTCGATCTCCTCGCTCCGGACCAGGGCCTCCCAGTCGGTCGACGCGTGCTGCCAGCCCCAGTTGTTGGCGAAGCTGCGGGGCTTCTCCTCCGGCTGACCGAAGGTCGAGTGCATCACCGGCTTCAGCGGCGGGGAGAAGAACTTCGCCACCTGCCCCCACCCGTTCGAATGGGTCCGTCCCATGAAGCCTTGCCCGATCAGGGCCACGTTAACCGATCTCTTCTTGGCCATGGTGCGCGCTCCTTTGTCCGTACGTGTATCGCCTGTTGTTGACTGATCGTGAGCTGCGAGACGCCAATATAGGCTTGCGTGCGGCGGCGTGCAACCCTAAGAATCCGCCTCAAGCATCCGCCGAGGCGCAGACAGGGGCGGGTAGAAACGGGACGCCGGGATGGAGCTGCTGGACGTGTTGGCCGTTCTGATCGTGCTGTCGGCGGCGATGGCGTATCTGAACCATCGGTTCTTCCGCCTGCCGCGGACGATCGCGTTGATGCTGATGAGCCTGGCCGTCTCGGCCTCGCTGATCGCGCTGCGCCACCTCCACGTGCCCTTCGGCCCGTGGGCGCAACGGCTCGTTCGCGGCATCCCGTTCGAGAAGGTGTTGCTCGAGGGGATGCTCGGGCTGCTCCTGTTCGCCGGCGCGCTGCACGTGAACCTCGGCGACCTGCTGGCCAGCCGGTGGTCGGTGGCGACGTTCGCGACGGTCGGGGTGGTCGGCTCGACGTTCGCCGTCGGCGGGATGCTGTGGGGCCTGTCGGCGGCGCTGGGGCTCGAGCTGCGGTGGATCCACTGCCTCCTGTTCGGCGCGTTGATCTCGCCGACCGACCCGATCGCCGTCCTGTCGATCCTGAAGAAGCTCGGCGCGCCGAAGGCGCTGGAGACGAAGATCGCGGGCGAGTCGCTGTTCAACGACGGGATCGGCGTGGTGGTGTTTCTGACGCTGCTGGACGTCGCGGCCGGCGGGGGGAAGCTGGACTTCGGACACGTCGCCGCTTTGTTCGCCGCCGAGGCGGTCGGCGGGGCCGCGCTGGGGCTCGCCCTCGGCTACGGGGCGTATCGGCTGCTGAAGAGCGTGGACAACTACGAGGTCGAGATCCTCGTGACGCTCGCGCTGGTGGTCGGCGGCTACGCGCTGGCCGGGGCGATCCATACCTCCGGACCTCTCGCCATGGTCGTCGCCGGGCTGCTGATCGGAAACCACGGACGCCAGTTTGCCATGTCCGCCCGCACCCGCGAGCGCCTCGACACGTTCTGGGAGCTGGTCGACGAGATTCTCAACGCCGTCCTGTTCGTCCTGATCGGGCTGGAGGTGCTCGTGCTGACGCTGTCGGGCCGATACCTGCTGGCCGGGCTGATCGCGATCCCGCTGGTTCTGCTGGCGCGGCTGGTGACGGTCGGCGTGCCGGTGGCGATCCTGAGCCGGTTCCGCCCGTTCTCGCCGCGCGCGGTGCGCGTGCTGACCTGGGGGGGCCTGCGCGGCGGGATCTCCGTCGCCCTGGCCCTGTCGCTGCCCCACGCGACGCTCGAGGCCGCCGCCGCCCGCGAAACGCTCTTGACGATCACCTACGTCGTGGTAGCCTTCTCCATCGTCGTGCAGGGGCTGACGATCAAGCACCTGCTGAAGGGCGCTCGCGTGCCGACGGGGGGGGAGCATCACTAGAGCAATGGATCCCGAGGATCCGCAGAAGGGAACAGCCAATGATCATCGGCGTGCCGCATGAGACGAAGGACGACGAGTACCGCGTCGGGATGCTGCCGGTCGGGGCCGAGCTGCTCACCGGCGACGGGCATACCGTGCTGATCGAGAAGGACGCCGGTGTCGGCAGCGGGTATGCCGACGCCGCTTACGTCGCCGCCGGGGCCGAGCTGGTCGGATCGGCCGACGACGTCTACGGCCGCGCCGATCTGGTCGTCAAGGTCAAGGAGCCCCAGCCGGGCGAGATCGAGCGGCTGCGCGAGGGGCAGATTCTGTTCTGCTACTTCCACTTTGCCGCGTCGCGGCAGTTGACGGAAGCGTGCCTGGGCGCGGGGATCGCGGCGGTGGCGTACGAGACGCTCGAGGACGCCGCGGGCCGGCTTCCGCTGCTGACGCCGATGAGCGAGGTGGCGGGCCAGATGTCGATCCAGGAGGGGGCGAAGTGCCTCGAGCGCCCGATGATGGGCCGCGGTGTCCTGCTGGGGGGCGTGCCCGGCGTCGCGCCGGCCAACGTGCTCGTCCTCGGCGGCGGGGTGGTCGGCACGAACGCCGCGCGCATGGCGGCCGGGCTGGGCGCGAACGTGACGATCACCGACATCAGCCTGCCGCGGCTGCGACATCTCGACGAGATCATGCCGGCGAACGTCACGACGCGCTACAGCGACCCGCACGCGATCAGCGAGCTGCTCCCGCAGGCCGACCTGGTGATCGGCGCGGTGCTGATCCCGGGCGGGCGGACGCCGATGCTCGTCCGCCGCGAGCAGCTTGCGACGATGAAGGCCGGCTCGGTCATCGTCGACGTCTGCATCGACCAGGGCGGGTGCATCGAGTCGGCCCGGGAGACGACGCACCACGACCCGACGTACATCATCGACGGCGTGGTGCACTACTGCGTGACGAACATCCCCGGCGCCGTCAGCCTGACGAGCAGCCAGGCCCTCTGCAACGCCACGCTGCCCTACGCCCGCGAGCTGGCCCAGCTGGGGCTCGACGCCTTCGCCGCCGTCGACGCCGGCCACGCGCTGGCCATCAACATGCGCGACGGCAAGCTGACCAACCCCGCCGTCGCCGACGCCTTCGAGGACCTGCCCGCCGTGTAGGGCAGAAGCTCAGCGCAGAGACCGCGGAGATCGCAGCAGGGATGCATGGGGGGCAAAGCCGCTTGCGGCTTCGCGAGGGCAGACCCGCCAATCCCCGCCCCGCGCCGCCGTCGCCCGATCTGTATTGACCCGATCCCGGCGGTAGATCCCCTGATCGCTTTCACTTCGCCTCGTCGATCTCGAGTTCGAACGTCGCGTAGCCGTCGATCTCGAAGTGCTCGACGACGATCTCGACGGTCCGGCCGGCGGGCAGGTCGAGCGTGCCCTCGTTGCGCGTCGGGCCGTGCCAGGTCCAGTTCTCGATGACGGCCTTCCCGGCGGCGGTCACGCGGACGCCGTCGTCGCTGAACGTCCGGAACCGCCACTTGCCCGCGGGCAGAGGCAGCTTCGTCTTCGCGATCATGCCGAAGTGGTCGCCCCCGAGCTTCGCGTCGGTGAGCCTGGCCGACAGCTTCTGCTCGCTCGGGCCCCCGTAGCCGTAGCTGAGCTTCATCTGGCCGATCTCGACGCCCACCGCGCCGGCGCCGGCCGCCAGCTTCCGCCAGCCGGGCAGGTCCTTCCGCGGGTCGATCGTCGTCGGCCACTTGAAGAACGTCGCCTGCCACTTCGCCGCCAGCAGCGTCCCGGTGATCGTCTTCTCGAACGCCCCGGCCCGCACGCGCATCGCGTACGGCCGGATGCCCGGCTTCGTCGCGCGGATCGTGTAGCGCGGTGCCGCACCTTCATTCGCCGCCGGCAACAGCTTGCCGGCCACCGCCGCCCCCTCCAGCGCGACGCGAACGCGGCCGGGCATCTTGTGAAGGTCGTACGTCACCGTCTCGCCCTTGCCCTCCACCAGCCTCACCAGCGGCGAGGCGTGGTCCCACGGGCCCCACTCGGTCATGACGATGTTCTGCCGCCCGCGCAGCTTGGGCCTCGCCCCCACCGGCCTGGTCCGCCCCAGCGGATGGTACTTCGGCTTCTCGAACGCCGCGAGCTTGTCGTCGGCCCCTCGAGCGGTGACGGCCGCGCCGCCCTCGGCGATCTGCTTGCCGCCGCCGCGGACCGTGTTGCCCGCCACCGTCGCGTCGGACCGCCCGCGGAAGTGCAGCGTCACGGGCACGTCGATCAGCTCGTTGCCCGCGATCAGGTTGCCGGTCGAGTCGGGCCGATTCGCCGCCGCCCAGACCTTCTTCAACAGCCCCGCGTCGTTGTCCCACCACAGGTGCACGCCGCACTTGTCCTTCTCGAATCGGTTGCCCACGATCCGGTTGTCGCGCCCGTGCTCGATGTTCACCCCGCCCCGCTCGAGCCCGTAGCCCATCTCGCCGTTGCCGCCGAAGCGGTTACCCGCGACCAGCGTCTGCTGGCTGTAGCCGCCCCAGATGCCACAGATCGCGTTGCCCACCAGCCGGTTGTCGATCACGCGGTTGCCGAACGAAAACGTCATCTCCAGCCCGTGGGCCGCCGCGTAGGACAGGTCGTTGCCGACGAACAGATTGTCGTTGTTGCCCCGCCTGCGATGCCACGCCCGCGGATGCTTGCCCACGTCGCCCAACGCCTCGAGCCCGCCGAAACCGAACACGCCGTCCCCGCCGTGGGTGATGGAGTTCTCGGCGATCACGTTGTCGTTGTTCTGCTCGAACATCAGCAGCCCGGCCGAGTCCTGCCCGCGGTTGTAGACGCCGTGGCTGTAGCCGCGTATGCAGAAGTCCAGCGCGTTGCGGCTGACGAGGCACTTGCTCGACCGCCACATCGCCACGCCCCAACCGGAGTTGAACGAAAAGTCGTTGTCGTACACCTTCGCCGCCGTCACGCGGTCGAGGCACAGAGCGTTCTGCCCGCCGCGGACGCGGCAATTGCGGACCACCACGCCGGAGGAGTCCTCCACGTAGATCGCGGCCGCGTAATGCGCCAGCCACTCGTTGCCGTCGTTGCGGTGCGGGTGCAGCCAGTCCGCCCCGTCCTCGGCCAGCGGGGTCGACTTCAGAAACGCCCGGCGGTTGTCGGACGCATCGACGCCGTCGAGCGTCAGCCCGTCGGCCTTCGTCGCCCACAGCCCGCACCAGTAGCCGCCCAGCTTCGCGCCGCGAATCGTGACGTTCTTGTGCCCGTCGACGCGGATGCCGTACCCCTTGTACTCGTCCGGCCGAACGCCCGCCTTCGCCCCGCGAAGCACCGACCCTTCGACGAACTCGATCGTCACGTCCGACGCGCCGACGACGATCACGCCGTTGCCGTTGGTGTCCTCGACGACCGCCCCCGGCCGGATGCGCACGCGGCACGATCGCGAGATCACCGTGTCGTCACGG
>Ga0180437_10010237_pt1 | contig 11466 bp, 9 predicted proteins | sample SS_ome_4_FD_132410 | JGI IMG/M metagenome (GOLD analysis project Ga0180437, IMG submission 132410) | Hypersaline lake sediment archaeal communities from the Salton Sea, California, USA - SS_3_D_1 metaG | ecosystem: Environmental > Aquatic > Non-marine Saline and Alkaline > Hypersaline > Sediment... | reverse complement strand
TCTAATTAGGCACTGAATTCCGATGCCTAACGATAATATCCACCCAAGAAAAGGTCTCCACCCTGCTATGAATATACTAGAGTGTTTGGCCTCTTCCTTGTTGACTTCCATCTGCCCCCTGTCGAGATCAGCTTCCAGCTTATTAAGCTGCATCTCAAACTCTGCCTGTTGGTCGGGTGGTAGGTTCTTGGCAAAGGTATTGCGTATATTCCTGACAGCTTTAGAGGTAGATTCGATAGTCTCACCTATCGCCTTACTACCTCCTCCAGATAGCCAGCTTAAAAAGCCCATCTTTAACCCCCTTCCAGCGCCTAACAAAAAACAACTCCACATCCGTAAAGACAATGATAATCTCAACTATAATCCTGGCAATAAAATCCTTCATTTTTCTTCCATTATAGTAAATATTCTGGACATACCTTTCTGTCTTTCCTGTCCATATTCAGCCAACATGCTACAGTCCCTACGGGTTTTGGTTTGGCCCCGCGACTTGCTATATAACTGTTAGGTCGACCCATGAAATGCCCTGTCATCACGTCATACACCACACGATTGGTTACTGTCATATTGTAGGGGTCTATCGAGTACACTTCTTTTCCACAGTCAAAACCCATATCATGACTATGCCCCCGGAATCGGATATCAGTGTTTACCCAATTGAAGTTGTTTTCCATCCAATTCAGCGCTAGGCCCGAAGATTTGTTGCTGGTATTCGTATGGGCTGCATAGATCGTATAGGCCATCTTGACCGTTTTATTGTCAAGCGAAACAATCCCAAAGAACTCCCACCCACAATAGGGTACGCCAAGCTGATTGGCTATAATCTGCATAGGATCTATGCCAGTATTCTTGAAAGCCCTTTCTTCGTGGTTCCCCTTGATAAGTCCCATGCATGTATCGGCGATTGGTTTCAGCTTTTCGATCAGATAATCAATCTGCTTTTGGGGCTGCATAACTTGCTCGAACACCCCCGCTCCCGGACTACCCTTGGTAGCAATCTCCATGAGATCGCCTATGCCTATCCATAAAGCATTATTCTTCTTTGTCCATTCAATTACTCTATCAAAGGCCGGTTCATCAAAGGTACTACTTCCCACATGAGAATCCCCTATCGGCACAATTGGTACATTGATCCGTTTTTCCTTCACACGTACCACAGGATATATCCCCCTCTTGACTTCCCGTATCATATGTACTCCCCATTAGTTCAGGTCTGTCCCAGAAGAGATATTTCACCTCGTTCTCGGAAATCATTCCACAGTCCGCAAATGGTCGATACCATTTCATAGCCTGCTTCGTCCTACTAAATCAAAAATACGTTTATCCCTAAGCTCCCCCTCTCTCACGGCCCTGGATATGCCATACGGATCATAAGCCACATGCCCATGCCCATCTCCCGCGCAAAAATGCTTCCAATGTCCTATCTGATAGCGAAGTATCTCTATCTCGTTATCGCGGCAGAGTATCCAGGGATCTTCGTGCTTGTCGTGGAATCTGGTGTGTAGGCCCATTTCGGCAAAGATTCCGTCCGCATCGTTGATATAGCAACTTTCGTCCATGAAGCCGGAATCTACGCAATAATCATAGAAATTGTTGATCTTTTTGGTGCCTAACTGATAGCCCGTATATTTGTTACCCAAGAAAAGGATGGAAAGAAAATAGCAACCCCATTTATTAATGGGATTTACTAGGCGCTTATCTGTTTGCAGAATCATAGCAAACTCCTTCACAGTGTATACTAGGTGATATGAATTGTCAAGTAGATAAATCTATGTGATAAGTATGTTTATCAAACGTATGACAGTGTATATGGTACTAGGCAGGCCAAACAATGCCCCTATGATGATCCATTTCCACTTTTCCCTGCTAGCCAGAGCCTTGGTTCCCGGCTGATCTTCAAGCCGGTTTATGCGTTTGTCCTGAATCTTGTGGTCTTCTTTCATCTCTTTCAGGTCTCTGGACATTGTGAGAGCTACGGTTTCTATCCGGGCCATTGTCTCGACTTCGCGGCCTAACCGATCTTCCATTCCTTCTATTTTACGGTCGAAGTCTGCTCGTAATGCATCCCTATAATGACTACACGTACCATCTCTGGTGTTCAAAGCTGATTCATGCAGTTCCATTACCACACCTTTTAGCTCGGGCGTGACTTGTTCTTTTACAGCTTTGATAACTTCTTTGCGAAAACCGTTATTAAGAACACTTTCGAGTTCTGTGAGAAGAGATTTTGATAGGCTGTTATGTAGTTTTTCGTGTAATTGAGTATAGGTCATAGGTAATATCCATATATATACATTATTGTCGTAGTCATGGTTGTGTCGTCTATTTTATATTTAAATTGCTTATCATCATTAACGGGTACTTTAAAAGTACCACTTATAGTTACTCCGGCTGCTTGTGTCCTAAAAACTTGCCAATTAACATTTGACATATCTTTTATAAAGAAGTATTCTCCCGCAGTCGGCGCTCCTATTATCACCCTTCCCCATATTCCATTAATTCCTTCAGGGTATCCTGCACTTAATGTGGCGACTACAGCGGCAGTACTAGTAGGAGGGGAACTTACAAAATCATTGGTGATTTTCTCATAAAATTCCCCCCAAGAGGGGCCACTTGTTAGCTTGGGTGTACAAACCTCATAATTGCCATCACCATCTATATAGGTACGTCCTATGCTGCGATAATTGCTAATTGAAGGATGATAATAAGCATTAAAATCAACATCATAGGTAGGCGCCAAAACATCCACATGGAAATTGGCAGCATCATCTATATATATATAGTACCAATATCCCCCCAATTTGTTGCCTACAAAATCCCCATCCACAATCGTATAAGTGGCTTCATAAGCTACTCGCTTGCCTTTGATATTTATAATCAACGGGTCGATATCTACATAATAAGTCCCACCGTTCTCTACTAGTGTTAGGCCCCCGCCAGCGATATATCCTGGAGGTAGTCCCTGAACTTCAGATTCGAGTTGTTTGGTTTTTAAAGCCATTACATTTTGGTAGGTTCGTGCCATTACAATCCCAACTTCTTTTGTCTTATCATACTTTGCCGGATATAGTCGGCTTTACGCCTGGCATATCCAGGTAGTTTCTTTCTTTCTTCTGCCCGTTCTTTTTGGGCTGCTTCGATAATATCCATACCCTCATACTGTCTTTGCTGTTCTACGTCTAGTTGTTTCTGTTTGACACCAAAATAGAAAGCAAGTATCTGGAACACTTCTTCTGTCTGTTCATCTGCCTTCTCATAATCACCTACAGAGCCTATTTTGTGTTTGGCCTCTTCGAGTGCGGGTAGAATCACTTCGGGTAAATCCCAATATTGGGGGATACGTTTCAGAAAGAGGATGTTATTCTCTAGAGCTTTTACCACTTTCGGGTTAAGGGTGAGTTGACCTTCCTCGTTTACATCTGGGTCTATTCCTTTTTCAAACCCTACTTCTCGCAAAAACCCATCTATCCACTCTAGTGCTCTAGCATCTCCCTTTTTACCGGCCAAGAATCTAGTTAGGCGCGGGGCTGTTAGGTTCTCATCTAAAGGCATATCATAGAACACATCTCTCTTGCCAACTAGCTCCACAGCAGTCTTAATCAGAGGATGGGCATTAGATATAACATCCCGCAATATCTCATCCCCTCCCCATCGAGGTACGGGGATACCCGCTTCGGTCATCTGGAACTGAAGGGGGATTTTGTTCAGGTCCAAGTGGGGCAAGTTGGGCCAAAACATCCTGATCTCGCCATCTTTCTCTTCGGAAACCGGGATATATCCTGTATCACGCATCCATACCGGAATGTCGCTTTGGGCGACATCCACACCAGGCTTGATAGCTTTCGGGAGCATGGCATACATCTCGCGGAAATCAAACATACCTTGAATCTGATTCGCTATGTTTTTTCTAAGCCAAGTATAAAAAGGAATTGCCTTCTTTAATATCTTCTGCTCGAATGCGGAAAGGTCCGAATAGTCGATAAACCATTTCTTAGCTTCCAACTTGGCCCATTCCATAGCCGATTCAGGACTGGCACCCTGTTTGACAGCCCTCTTGTAATCGAGCAAGAAAGAATGAAAACGGGAGACATTTTCTACATATTGAGATAGTTGATAACTGCCCTGAAGGGGAGCGAATTGCTTGCTCATGGGGTTGAGCTTTTTAAACATATCCCCTTTCTTCATGATTTCTTCTAATGTTCTAGGCGCATCAAACCCCATCACGTGCCTAGCTATCACTCCCGTTCGAGCAGCGTAGTCAGATAGTTCTTCTATAGTCTGCCCCCCATACTTTTTCATCAACACAGCATTCGCCGTGGCAGGGTCTACTCCCTCCCCTACCAGTTTCTTGAAAGCATCTTTCTTGTTTAACGCCGCTACCGTCCCTGCCCACGCTTCAAAGTTTCCCCTGGCATTTAACCATTCGATACCATGCTTTTTGAATCCGGTCACGTTGTTGCTATAATGGTTACGAAAATGGAAACCTGGTGAGGCGGTTGCCCATGCCTTCCACCAAGCGGTAAACGAGCCAAACGCATTCCAGAAGATATTTAAAGACTCGTCACTATCGGTCATCTTTATGACTCGTTCCAGAATGTCAGCCGTTTCTTTGTCGAACAGCAGCCCTTCTAACGCTTCGTCGGGTACTGATCTTAGCCCAAACTGCTGTAATACAGTGGCATCATTCACCATCACCCTAGCTATCTCATCATCCATCTTTGCAGCATCGGTAAGATTAAATCCCATTTCCCTGAACTGTCTGATGATAGAACATCTCTGTTCTAGGCGGGCCTGAGCCATGCCGCGACCCATTAGCATCTGGAATAGATCAGTCTCTACATCTCCCGCACCCGCTTTCACTAAGGCAGTAGCAGACTCTTCTGTGATCTCAGGAAAGATAAACCGAAGTTTGGCGGCCTCAGAAGCAAATTGTTCAGGGAATGTGGTCTCACGAGGGAGGATAAACCCCGGACGCCTACCTGATATAGCCGTTTGAGCTTGTTTATAAAAACCCGTTCCCCCTCTTCTAATAGGAAGATAGTTATTGATTATACCAACATCTCGAATCAAACCCTCGGCTACTAATCCTTCTAATCGTTGCTGCCATTCTCTAGTTAGGCGGTTTATTCCTGCGATGGTCTGTGTTATTACATCTATGCGATCTGCGGGTACGCCCATATCAACAGCCATCTTGCGAAAATCAATAGCTTGTCCCTGTCCTGTAATCATAATTTCCCGCACGGCATGAAGGTCGTTCTCATCAAGAGGCTTGAACAGTTCTATCAGACCGTTCTGTATTTTGGGGATTGTGTTGTCTGTGGCCGATCTGGCTTCTAAAGTAATCTTGGCAAGAATATCTTGATATGGATTACGGATATTGAACAGCTTTTTGAGTTTACCCACTACCCCCTTGTTCATGATGGACCACCAGGCATCGGTAAAATACCCACCTAGCTTGCTTTCCTCAGTCCACCACTTACCCAACTTATCCCATGCCCGAAGTATCTGGGGATAGCGTTCACCCGTAGCAAATTCTTTCCGCATAAATCGAGCGGTACGAGTACCAGCCCCGCCGTATCGTCCAGCTTCTATAGATTTGGCTAAATCATCTAAATACCTTAATCCGGTAGTAGCTGTTTTCTCGGAGACATACTTACCTACTTCTTTTTCTATGAGTTCAGTTAGGCCCCCGCCTTCTCTATAATCAGCATATTTCTTTCCTACTTGAGCTATCTTTCTGGCTGTTCCTTTTTCTACCTGCTCGGAGGCAACAGAACGAAGCTCACCCACTTGTTTGAGCATCTTCTCGCCGAGTTCTTTTGATGGTGTACGTAAAGCTTCTTTCTTCGCGGCCCGGACAACCTTATCCATGTGTCGGGCCATATCTTTGCCTACATGCTTTTGAAGCAGATTAAGAGCTTTTGGTAAATCGGTAGCAGAGGAAGCGACAAAATCCTTTACAACTTTCTCCCCGCCTTCTCTTGCGAGTTTAGCCAAGACTTCAGGGTTCTTGGCAAACTGCTTCATGGCTATCTTTACTACGTCATCTGCATATCGAGTAGCAGCAGACTTGGCAGCACTCGCCGATCCGAAACTCACATAGGTAAGTGGGTCCAATAGCACGTTAGCAGCAAATCCAGTTAGGCCCCGAGGTGTTGCCCCGACTACAGGCTTACCTCTAGCCCATTCGCCCAAGACGGGTTTTTCTAATCTTTCCTTGCTTACTCCCGGGAATAACCCTTCAAACTCTTCTCCCCCTACATCTTTTCCTCCCCATAATACATTTTCCCAATCGCCCTTTTCTTTTCCAGTTAGGCCCTCTAAGGCTTCGCGGCCTACCCCTTTTAATACAGGCGCTCCTTCTCGCACATTCCGGGTAATTTGTTCTGCCGTATTAGCCGTGACATACTGCCCCCTTTGGAGAAGATCGAAGATCATCTCTATAGGTTTGAGCCAGTTTATGCGTTTTTCTCGTTTGGCCTTTTCAGCTTGGACGTAGGGGTAAAGGTCTTTCTGCGCCGGGGTTAATCCCTTGCCAAGTGCGGGAAGATTCGATTGCGAGTATCTCCGTATCTGGGCCTGTATTTTAGATACGGGGCTGATATAATTCATTTAATGCTCCACTTAGAAGCCTTGAAGTGGTTGGAATCCAAACTCTCTTGTGCCAGCGTATTTCTGAATTAACTCCTGTAATTGTTGAATGATCTTATTATAATCTGCCGATCCGGGGCTAGGAGGGTTTTGTTGTATTTGGTCAAGTATTCGAGAGACAATAGTACGGTCCTGAAAAGACATATTAGATGCAGAGCCAGCTTTTTTAGCCATATTCTGTAAACCCCTCATGGCAGGGTCCACCGGCTCTGGTGACAATTCGGTTTCAGCAGCCCCGATTCCCATGTCTTTGTCTGTCTTGGTTTCATATCTCTTACCGGCAATAAAACTATCAACAAGTTCTGGAGGATAACCAGCCCCAATCATACTTGCCCTGAAATTATCCCAAAACTCATCGGGTAGAGACATATCTTCCACTTCTCCCATTTTATTCTTAGGGGCATACATCAACCAATAATCTTCACGTTCTTGCAAAAAAGCTTCTTGTAATGCCTGTCTCTGGGCGGCAGCTTCACCCCCACCAGCAAAAACATTCTGTTGTGCTCGACCAGCTGCTTGTTCTTTCTGTCTTAGCTTTGACTCAAATTCTGCGATCCACTGTTGTACCGGGTAATCCTCGGGAATGTTGTATTGTGTGCGTAAAATAGCTTCATTCTCTTCCGCTAGGCGTTTGATTCTATCTATTTCCTGTTCCAACTCAACAGGACCTAACGCTTTTACCCTGGCTACCTCTGCATCAAGTTCTTTTTGAGCCTTCTGGTCTAAATATCCACCTGGCTCAAGCTCCCGCATTTTGCCTTTATATTCAGCCTCTTCATACAATCCAGGCATTCTTTCGGCAGATTCCAGCCGTTCAGCTTGCATCTCTTTTTCATGCTTGCGCTGTCCAAACTCCATCAGAGTATTGGTAAGATTCCCAAACATCTGCGTACGTCGATTCTTACGGGCTTCGCGTAGAGCGGCAATATCCCCAGCTGTACGAGAAATATTGCCAGTTATGTCGGCAATATTCCGGCGTCTTGCTATGTTTGCTTCTGTCCAACTCATCTTATTCTCCTATGTAAATAAACCGATTAATCCCCCACCTATAGCCCCGATAATTGCACCGATAGTACCGGCAATACTGGTTCCTATTGCGGCTCCCGTCCCTGCTCCCATTAAAGCTCCACCCAAATCAAGTCCTCCACTTTCTTCAAGCTGCTCTCCAGCTAACCAAGCCTCATGAGATTGAAGTTTCATTGTAAATTGATCTAAATATGGAGTTACATATTGTTCATAAGCCTCTTGGGCCATCTCCATAGTATGCTCGTCAAAACCTATATCTGCCATAATGGATTGATACACTTGGTTGACATGCTGTTTATACAAATCTATATACTGAGCGTTTTGGGTAACAAGAGCCGATATCTCTGTGGCATATCCTTGCAAAGCTTGTGCTCTGTTGTTGTAAAGCATGTCCAAATACTGTTCCGCTCCCTCTGCCCCAAGAGAAACCATGCTTTCGTATTGTCTTTGGTAGGCGTCAAACTCTACCTGAGAGCGAAGCAGATTGCTTTCCATATACTTCAGTTTGCCCTGAATGTATATGTCTGCTATCTGGCTGGATAATTCATCTGCTTTATAAAAAGCTGCTGCGTGACGACCTTCTGCTGCTATAGCTTCTATCATCATCATGTTTTCTCGACGTACATTCTGTACATCAAGAGCTAAGGCTCTTTTCTGGTCTTCTGACAATTCTCCTGAGAAATCTATTTGTGTTAGGCGCTGATTTAGGCTCGACAGGGCATCGGTCATTTCCTGTCGAGACCCAAACCCGAGGGCTTGAGCCGCATATCCACCCGCCCCTTCTATATCAGTTTGGGTTTGTTCCGGACTTTGCCATTGTTCGATCAACCCCTGAAGTCCCCGGTAAGGTTGACTCTCGGCTATATCCTGATAATCGTATCCTTGTTCTCTCCACCAATCTTGGGGAGATTCAGTGCGAAGCTGGTGCAATTGATAGGCTTCCGGGTAAACCTTCTTTATATTATATTCTTCAGGAGTGTCTTTATAACTCCAAACCTGTGCAACAGGAGTTCCGCTATAAACACCATAGTCGAAATCCTCTACACCTTCCGGGTTTAGAATGCTTTGATACTGATCCCACCAATTCCCTTGGTTACCTTGCTGAGCCCACCAATCAGCCATTTGCTGACCTGTCCAAACATCATAAATCTGTGGATTTTCTAATTCCGGATAATCACTTAATTGGGGAATCCCCCCCGTAATACCACCAGTGACACCTTGCCCGGGAAAGTTTTGCTCGGAAGGATTGTACTCCCAAGTAGGATCTGTATATTTTGGCTTTCTATCCTTGGGTCGTGTAAAAACTGTCATTAAAAACTCCTCGGTTCATAATCCAACGACAATCCCGCTACCTTAAAGGCGCTTATCTGATTGTGTTGAATCTTAAACCCTATTGCTTTTCCATCTAATTCATAGGGGATGGACACGTCTGTAGACCACCACCCACTACCTGTAGCCACTGTAAAGGTAGTGACTGCTGAAGACGTGCCATCCTGACCATATATAGTGAACACACAGGCCGCATTAGTTGGGGAGGCTACTTCACCCAACTTAGGCTTAACCCGGCCATAGTGCTTTGCTTCTTCAAAGTTTTCCATCGGGAAATAGGGGGTCTGCATTTGCATGTCTATAGCAACCGTGGCCGATATATTATCATACGTCTCATAAACCGCACTATTACATCTCTGTAACATGGGTGGTGCGAAATTAGCTACAGCAATCAAATATCCGTTATCCCCAGCTCCATTATGATAAGAAAAAATATCCGCTCGGTAGTTGTCAAACTTATAGAAACTAACCCGTCCATCTCCGAAATCATCTATTCTGCAAGTGTCCGGGTCAAATATCAGAGTAGTCGAATTAGAAGGAAAAGATATATATATCCAACCTTGATAATCTATTGCGATCACTTTTTCACCCGCAATATCCATAGCTACATTAGAAGCTACAAGAGAATCATAGTCATCTTGGATATGTTTGCTTATCTTTAGACGCTCAGTTCCGTCCCATCGGTAAATACCGTCCTTATTAGCCATGAACAAATTAGTACCTTTAGCTATAACCGACCGGCCTGATATTGTCCCCCCTTTGGTTAGATACTTTTGATAGAAATTGGCAAATGAATTACCAAATACACCATGTATCCCACCATCTTTTACTACAGCTAAATACTCACCATGAGGTTCGAGAGCGTTTATACGCGTACCACCCTCTTCAAAATAATACACATCTCCCGCTCTCCATCCTGTAGCCTGATGATAGGGAGAATGATTCAGTGTATTTTCAAAGCCTAAAAAGAAGTGATTCTTATGAACCCGAACTGTTCTCGGTCGTTCGTCATCAAATATCTGAGTTAGGTATTGGGTGTGAGCAACATCAAGATAGTCACATACGGTCGTGGCCGAAGGATTAGTAGTAAAGTACATCCGAAATACATAACGGTTATCCAATTGATCAGTACTTAGGCTCGAATCTGCTACAGCCCAATCGGTGGGATAGTTCCACTCTACAGTTAAAGTGCCGGTGGCGACATCAAGAGAAAGGGAAGTAACCATAGAGCATGTACCCCATGTGCCACTACCTTTATAATACTCATAGTTAAGCACCAAATCTGAGGCCAAAGTATCAACCCCATACAAATAGAGCCGATTGAAGGTGTAGTCACATGCTACCCATATACCATCACTGGCAACGTTCTGGTTCAGATCAAAGTCGTCTGTACCTTCATCTCTGGCATCGGTCGAATCGTCTATGTATCCGGTAGTGACACTGGCCGCCACGCCACTTGCATCTAAATATCCTGCAAACCAATTAGTAGTAGCCCTTGTTCTGGTATCGTAAATCTCTAAATCATCTATAACCCAGCCTGACCCATCATGATATATATATGCCGGTTTATCTGTACCATTAACGGCTATAACCTCTCCATCCATAGAATCCATTTCTACTTCATTGCCGGTGGTCCATGTATAGGAAGTGTCTATGGCTGTAGCGCCGGTAGATGTACTATAATAGAAGATAACTGTCGATCCGTCATCAACGGCCATTACCGCATACCAAGCCGTATCAGTGGACACGTAAAGTCTGTGATATCCTTGGACAACATCAGCTGTGGCCCAAGAATTAGTAGCATATACACCAATTCCATTACGCTTTCTTAAATGACCATCCCAATAACAGTTTTGGGCAGTCAGAAGATCGTAGGGTTTTAGGTGCTCGGAGTCTACGTTGGTGTAGTAACCTCCTTGTCCCGGTGTTAATACGGCTTGCCTCATTTGTGTGTCATCCCTGATACGATAATTATTTTGTGTACCATAATATCAATTCTATAATACATAAACTAACTCGTACTACACGTTGCCCATGTTACGCTGATTTGTGGTACGGGTGGATGTTTGGGAAACATCTGTGGGTTTTGATTGCACTGTAACCTGTTATACTTCCGTACCTGATCTATATATCTTGCATGTAGGCGTTGGGCTATCTTGTCCTCAAAGTTCATCTCCGCTTGGAGTGCAGCGGCAAAATAAACAGGAGCCATATGCCATTCGGTATCATATTGTATGGAAGAGGCGGTTTGGGAAACATCTGTCCAATCGGAGGGGAAATATTTATAAATAAGGTGGAGTCTTTTCTGTTGGGTGGGTGAAGGGAATAGACGTAGCTTTTTGTCATAGACCATGTAGTGTCCAGGAGTCCCTTCGTAGTTAGGCGACCAAAACATATCCGGGGGTGCGGGGGAGAGGGCGTTTCCGTCCCATTCGACGTGATAGAGATACAGTAGATCGG
>Ga0180437_10010236_pt1 | contig 11466 bp, 7 predicted proteins | sample SS_ome_4_FD_132410 | JGI IMG/M metagenome (GOLD analysis project Ga0180437, IMG submission 132410) | Hypersaline lake sediment archaeal communities from the Salton Sea, California, USA - SS_3_D_1 metaG | ecosystem: Environmental > Aquatic > Non-marine Saline and Alkaline > Hypersaline > Sediment... | reverse complement strand
GGGATTGTAGATTCCGTAGAGGTTCCCAATAGTTCCGCCCGCCTGATTCAACCACGTGTCATTACGTATCCCGTATAGATGAGCATCGACACCCGACGCGCCTGCTGTCTTCACGTGGTAATTCCGTAAGCCATAGTAGGTGCTTGTAGTGTCCACGGCATCATTGTATATATACAGATGACTATCCCCTGGTGGTGCCACCCCAATCCCTAGGCTATCCACCACGTACAGTCCATCGCAACTCAATTCCATCCCCAGGCACAACGCACAACCATCCGCTACCCAGAACCGCATTGTGGACTCTGTATCGTACCACCCCGTTTGCACTACATCTATCTGACCACCTACGCAAGGAGTGAAAGGGAACTCCACACCGCCAGAGAGCCACCTCACTGTCCCCAACACATCCCCTGCCATCATAAAGTCATCGTACCGATACAGTTCCAGTGTAGGTGCTCCCATATCATCCGAGCGGATTGTCACTGCCGACCGTTCCCCCATCACATTCGGAGAATCCGTTCCCACCCCTAGTGCAGGTGGGGAACGGTCGAAGAAAAAGACCGGGTTGTCCTGTCCCAACCGCGTCTGTCCTGTTATCGAGGTGATGAACAACACAGACCCCTCCGTCCCCGTCACGTAAGTCGTGTTGCACAGCAGTGGTCCACCTTCCCCGTTCGTCGTATGATTGTGCACCCCGTCCCCACCCGCTGCGATGATCTGGTTGTCCCAGTCGAACTTTTGCCACGCCGGTAGGTCTGTGGCCGGGTTTATGGTCAGTATCCGATAGTCTCCCCCAGCATTCAACGTTCCCCACACATTCCCGCCTGCCCCTCCGCCCGCTACAATCATATCCCCGTGGGCAGGTGTGGTGGGGAATGTGTCATAGTGCATACTCCCCAATAATGCGTGTGGTCCTTCGCTATCTATTGTCCCCAGAAACGTGCGCAGGTCGTACAGTACATCCCAGTCTACCTCGGTCATCCCGTTGGGACAGTAGACCGCTGCCAACGGAATATGTCCCTCCGGTGCGTCGGGAATGCGCTGGATACGAAATGACGCTGGGATACCCATGGAAAACTCTTCGCTCTCTGTGTACGAGAGTGTCCCCGATGCTGCATTCAGGCTGATGAGGAGCATAATTGCCGCCCCTGCTCCCGGTGCATACGCTGTTATATCCCCCGTCTGTCCTCCGGAGTATATGCATATTTCCCCATAATACTTGTACACTCCCGATTGTACGTCCAGATATTCGCTGACCGGGTCTGTGACTTGTACTAGGAGATACATGAACTGTTGAGTACGTACCCACACTACGTCGTCCCCGCCGTATTCGTTTAGCAACTCGTGCTGGAAATGGTGTCGAGGCATGTACGAATAATACCCTCCGTACTCCTCCATCTCCATCCAGTCCACTTCTAGTACCTGCATCTCGTCAGGTCTTTCCAGGGAATAGCCCACGATAACCGGTAGGTTGTTCCTGGGAGAAACACGGGTGCATAGAACACGGTCCACTCTCCCTCTCCCCGAGTGGCGTACAAATACATAGTTCGGGGTCGTCTCCACAATCACGTTCCCCGCCCCATCCCCCATCACAGCCTTGAAGCGAGTGGGCTTGGTCTCCTTGTCGTCCAACCGCTTTTGGAGTCTGTCTCTTTGTTTTCTGACTTGTGCTCTATATCCCCGGGTCATTACAGAAACCTATCTTAGCGGTGTCTCAAAGCTGGAAAACCCTACGTTGTCCAGGCGATAGTCATAGTTCGCGATGCCAGCCGCTGAATCCCCAGTCCCCCACCAGTCTCCAGCCACTAGATTCCCTGTCTTGTCCTCCAGATTCAATGCCAACCCTGTAATAGTCAGTGACCAAACCACACGGTCTCCATTCAACCCCGCGTTCTGGTCATTCCGATTCTTTCGCACTAGGATGATCTGCCGATTTGTATCCCACACCGCGCGGATGTGCCCGATGATCCCCCTCGTCCCTCCACCTGCTGAGCCGAATAGAAACTCGCTACTCAGACTAGTATCTGCTCCATCCTGATAAAGATGGTTGTACTCACCCACCTGCCCGACACACCAATAAATATGTTCCGGAGTAGAGCACATGTTGCAGAAGCAATAATAATTGTCCGCTCCGGTCTCAAGGATGGACCCGTGTGTATTGTATATCAACCCCGACGATCCGCCAACAGTAGAGTTTTCCGTCTTACCGTACCACTGTCCGCGCCAATAGACGGCATGTCGTGCTCCCTGAAGGGAAGTGGTGGCGCTGGGCCACGAGCCCGCATGTAGGTACATGTCCGGTGTAGGCGGAGGCCAGGGAAGTCGCCAGTTACACGTTCCCCAATCGCACGATATAGCAGTACACCAATCCCCGTGTTTCCAGGCGATATACCCCACCGGGGAGGCTAACCAACTTCCCCGTCCGTCCATCACCTGATGGCAACTATAAAGATTGTATTGAGTTACAAAGTGGCTCTTCTTCCAGAAGTAATCACCTTTGTTGGCAGGTGCAGACTCTGGACAATATCCGCACTCCGGTCTCCAGCCCCTATGATAGCAGTCCCGATCAGCCCCGTAGCAAGATTCCCGGGCATCTTCGCTTACCCCAGCCGCGTTCACAAGGTACACCCGTGTCCCCGTACCCTGAGTGCCTGGGGTGATGCCGTGCCATCTCGCTTCACACGCAATTACCTGCCCTGGCCCGACAGGGACAAAAGTGCGCATCACTCCCCACGGTTGATTCCCCGCTCCTTCACAGTTCTCCGAGTTAGGGCGATCAATTTCCCCTTGAGCCTGGGAATAAACCAAAGTCCACACTGGGGCGGCCACGGTCACATCGTCTGTCCTCCATAACCCTGTGCTTGGACTATTATCACTCCCCATACTTCCGTTTGTCACGGTCATCGCCCACGCCCCTACTCCATCGAAGTAATCACACTCTGCCCGACAAATATACCCATTAATTCCCCCCGTGACGTCTCTCCAAATAGGCAGAGCCTCGTCAAAGTTGTCGGTCGCAAGAATCACATGTCGGTCATAGATCAGAGCAAATTCAGGAGGTGGAACGGGGTAGGGAGTGATGGGAGGTGGAGGCGGTGCAGGCAACGGCTCGGGCGGAGGCGGTACTTCCAGCATACTACCGGCTCCAATAGAGGCTTCCATCTCTAGGGTGAGTATAGTCCCCGCTGTTCCATCTTTAGCAGAGTCCTGGAACTCTACCCCACGTACAATAAACCGCTGTTCGTTCCACGGATTTCTCCCCAACGGGTCGGTAGTGGTGAGACGCACGTATTCCTGGAAAGCGGGGTCGAATACAGGCCAATACCCTCTCATCTCCAACACTAGTTCCGGATAGAGATTGTTCTCCTTGGCTAGCACGCAAGCGGCCCAGAAGTTGGCCTCGGCCTGATTCACAAATATATACCCCTCCCGTCGTATCTCGTCCTCCTGCTGACGAGGAGCATCCCCAGGAGCCTGAGAAAGCAAGGGTGTGTCGTAGGCAAACCCACCCAACCGCACGTATCCAATTCGGGGTGCGTGGGATTTGGTCTCGTCTATGTCGTTCACCCAATCCCCTCTGTCCAAGGTACACACAACCTCGATCGCGTTTCTATCTGTCGCATCCAGAAATTGAGGATCGCGGGTAACCCTCAAACTACCCTGCCGGTCAGACAGAAGAATCAGATTAGCATCTCCTAGCAGGTGTTCTTGAGCCTGAGTGTAGATGGAGGTGTCGGGGAACGGTTGCAAGTCCAGAGGTCTGCCAGCTCCCTCTCCGTAGGGAATGACTGTGCAAACTTGGTTGACTGTGGTCCTCCGTTCCAGGTGAATATGGAGTGCGCGGTCCACGTTCAGGTCGTTCACCTCGTACCAATCGCCCGGGTCGTCGTTGTCCTCTAGTGTGTACGCAAATCCTGGCAAACGGGAGAGTATTAACTCGTGTGAGATTGCGGAGAAGGTAACCCATCCCGAATCGTAATCGAAGGAGATGGTTTCCTCCTCCAACCAGCCTACGAAACGAATAGTGGGTCTGTGACACTCGCCTCCAGTGTCAGAACTCCCGTCCGGGTATTCGGTCGAGGTAAAAAGTACGCACAATGCTCGCTCGGGAAAGTTGTTAAAAGCCTGGGTGACAGTAGCGTTGGTAATGAACGCTCGCAGGTTCAATCTCCACGAAGGTTTCCCCTGCTGGCCCAACGGCTCCACACTCAAGGGGGGATGGTTGTCATCGAACACCCACACGGGCACGTACACGGCCCCCGACCTGTTCTGCGCAGTGTCGTCCGTCACCACCAGGGAAACGTATCTAAATCCAGGGTTGGAGAAGCGAACCACGACCGGGTTGTCACACGTACCCATATCGCTCGATGTATGACCCCCCCCAGGGACTACTTCCCCATCCCCAAAGTCCCAGGAACAGGAGTCTATATTCGCTCCCACCTCAGTGGTGAAACTATCCTCTCCTACAAAGGAGATGTCTACATATCCCCCGGCTCCCAGAAAAGCGCATACGGGAGGGCCTGCGTTCGCCTTGGGGGGCAGTACATCATCCAAAGGGTCAGAATAGGTCTCGTCATAGTCCTCGTAGAAGGTCACTACCCCACCCGCCTCTGTAATCCTGGGGATAACCGACCAGAGTTCCCGAAACCCGTCCTCGCCAGGACAACAGATGTATAATCCGTCCTGCCAAGGAATGTCATCGTTCTCAGCTACAGAGATGACGTTGGCCCCAATATCTATGTCCCGTATCCGCACTGTACCCAGGGAATTATCCCCTTCCTCACTACCCACCCACAGTGTCATGCCAGGAGAGACGTTCAGTTCTCCCACGTCATTGTTGTAGGTGATGTCCATCTCGCCCTGAGCGATGGCCGGGTCATTGACACGCGCGGTGAAACAGGGTTCGCCATACGGGGCCAGGGCAAGGTACCAAGTAACTCTGGCCGTGTGAGGAGCCTGGGAACGAAGAGCGGTGAGTTGGGTAGGAGTGAGTTCGGGCACGCTACAGGCCTCCCTTCACTTCTACTCCACCCGAACCCTGGTCAGTAGAATGTCCACCCCATTCGCCGCTGCCATGCATACGTCTCGGGTGTCCATCCGAGGTGCAAAGTCCCCCACGTAGCATTCGTATTCCTCTACCAGGAACTCCTGAGCAGGGTGAGGGAGAGAGATCTCGTGAACCTCCCCGTCCTGTGCAGCCGCCCACCACTGGTGAAACTGAGGAACTGTCATCCTCTCAAAGGCCAGAGAACAGGAACGATAGGGTCCGTATACAGGTGCACCGTTTCCATCATGCCCAATCTGCCGAGGTGTATCCCAATTCACCCCAGTGGGTTGGACTTCAGCTACTATACCATCGAGAGTGATTTTCATCCTCCCCCCAACATATCTCCCATCACCCGCAGCACCTGCTGGGAAATCGCAGCTCCCAAGCGCCCTTCGAATCCAGCCATCGCTGCCGATACTTGCCCGGAGATTTGATGGCTCATCCGGCCCTGAAAAGAGACAGGAGCGGCAGAACCGGGTCCCAACGGAGCAGCTATTACCATCTCTCCGTAGGTTCCATGGCCCACACTGATCATAGTAGGCTGGTCGTAAAACTCCACTCCACCGCCTTGGAATCGCTTACGAGGAGCACCCCTCCCCGGTGCAGGCAAAGGCTGACTCAATGCTCCCAACAGCAGTTGATGCTCTGCAATCATAGTCCGGTATGTATCTTGCAACGCGGTTAGCTTGTTTCTCAAGTGGGTATTCCATTCACTCTCATCTAGCAGGTAGTGGGCTCTTGCTGTGTTGATCTCCCACTGGTATTGGGTCTCAATGTCCTGCTGCTTGCGGTCGAAATACATATCCAGATCGTCTAGCTTACGCTTCTGGTCTTCGAGGATGTCCTGTCTCTCTCGCTCCTGATCCCTCTCCAGGTCCTCCAAAGCCCTCTGCCGTGCTCGTCTTGCATCTTCCCGCATTCTCTCCAACGCTCGTTGCTGGTCATTGATCTGGGACTCATAACCAAGCCTCGCCAGGGTTCTAGCATCGTCTCGTTCTCGTCTCGCCCTACCTTCGTCCCGCTGTCTCTTGCGGATAGCAAGCAGGGCCGCGGTCGCATCTCGCTTTGAGATCGCATCATACATCGCATCCTGGAAGTTCTCCTCGATTTGAATCAAGCGTTCCCGGTAACGCATCTCGATTTGAATGAGCTTGAGCCGATACTTCTCCTCTGCATCAGCTCGTCTCTCCTGGGCTGCGGCCTCTACATCCTCCAGTTTCCTCTGGTAAGCAAGCTCAATATCCTCGCGTCTGCGAGTTCCGGCCAGGGCCAAGTCCTCCATCGCGCGTTGAGTTTCCAGAGCAATGTCACGGATTTTCCTTTCATAATCCTCAAAGAGATCGAGTAAACTCTTAATGCGTTTCTCCTCCGCCTGGATGAGGTCTTCCAAATATCCCTGGTACTTCTTCTGGGCATCGGTCAGTCCCTCCAGGGCCTTTTCCCCTTCTTCTCCTCCTTCGGTGATCAGGTCAGAGTGAGCTTGCATTTCCTGCATACCAATCCGGAATCTCTCTACAAAGCTGTCTATCGCCGCCTGGGCGGCCTCAGCAGCAGCTTCCCAGTTCTTTAGATTCTGCGTTTCTGCATCTACGCCTGGAACACCAGGATATTTTACTTCACCCTCTTTCTTTGCTTCAGACATTGCCTCGATGAAGGTCTTAACCCCTGTGGCAACGGCGGCTAGGTAAATCAATCCCTCGGCTATGCGATTGATATAATCTGCCACTGTGTCAAAGTATCGTTTCCAATCCTCGTCTGTACCTAGGAACGCAATGATAGCCCCCTTCAGATTATCCTGAGCTTTCTGCATCTTCTGGTATTCTTCTGTCTGCTCAAAGACTGTCTCTATAGTCTCTTCCAGTGCACGCCGGAGCTTCATTATCAGACGGTAAGTACTTGCAGCGCCAATCCCGTACAGAGCCAGGGTACGAATGGTACTATACCAGTTGATAGTGTTCTGTTGAGTTGCTTGGGTCTGTTCTCTCTTCGCCTCCGTGTTGCGCTTCGTTGCTTGGGTTGATTCATCCTGAGCAGTGGCCCCCTCCCGAAGAGCTGCTGTTTCCTCTCGGACAGCGTACATGGCCTCGGTCTGAGCCCTCACCTGCTCTCCCAGGACGACCGCGTACTGTCTAACCGCTTGCTCCTGCTCGCGTAGCAACCCGGCCGTTGCCCGAGTCATCTCCGCCTGTTCACTCAGGCCCCTCTTGGCCATGAGGGAAGCTTCCTTCTCCGCTTTCTGGATCGCGGTAGCCAGTTGCTTGAGGGCACTGATGTTTTTATTGACCTCTTTGGTCAGAGCAGTGAGTGCTTTGTAATCGACTTTCCACTCTACTCCGACCTTCTTTACTTCATCTGCCATATTGGGTCGCTTCCGGGTATGATTGCCGGGTATGCCCCCGGGTATGAATCAGACGGTTTCGCACCCGGCCGCCGGGCATGACTACGTGTTCCTATTACTCTTGCTGTCCTCCACCAACCAAAACTCTATATCCCCCTCTGTCTCCGACTGAGCCATCATCGTCGCTCTTGACCATCTCGGTTCCTGTGCCCATTGGGACGGTGTCAGTCCCCAGTCCTTTGCCACCTTTGCCTCCGCATACAACATAGAGTACTCAATGTGACTCCCCGGTCTCCCCGGCAACGGTCCCCCATACCTCGTCACCCGGAAATAACCCGGAGGCCGCGTCCACCTCCCCTCGGGAAAGTGGGCTACTCATCCCGTACATGGCCATCTGAACCACTTCCATATCCTTAGCCCGAGTAACTAGAGCGTACTTGATGTAGTCTACCCTGCGTCCCCTCTTACCGGGACGTGGTTTCTTCCCATACTCCTTTAGAATGGCTGGGAGCTTCCACCCGCCGGGAGGGTCTGTCTCAAACTCATCTTCTCCTACGAGTTTCCATCCCACTATCCCATAGTCCCAGGTGAGATCAGATTGCGCTGCATCCCGTAGCTTTTCCCTCCGTTTTCTCTCGGCCAGGTACTCGTCATATTCCGGCTCTCCCGGCCTTGCAGGAAGGCTCTTGGTTGTCGCTCCCTTTACCTCCACTAGAGGAATGGGAGGTTCGGCTAACTCCGGGTTGTCGTCCAGTACCTCCGCTACTAGCATAGGCGGTACAGGTCGTACTCTCACTACGAAACTACCGGATGGGAGGACGAACTCCTTCGCCACACCTCCATCCGGCAGCCTTACGTCCGTGGTGGACACGGACGACCCGTCCATCAACGTGATGCTATCCATATTCTCCTTTCTGATTGGGACGCTACCCAACCATATTTCTGGGTACGGTTCCGTTCGATTCGTACCCAGGACTTTTGGGTACGGTTCCGTTCGATTCGTACCCAGGACGTGAGTTCAGCCGAACGCTCAGGCCAAGGGTTTATCGCCCTTAGCTCGGTTCGACCTGCCCGACCAATGTGGTCCCGCCGTGCACCTCGCCCACAAAGTAGAACGAATTGGTATCGCACACAAACCCGGCATTCAGTCCAGAGTTCCAGGCTCCTGTCTGTCCCGCTGGACGTCGCCACGTCGCCCCCCCGTTGATAGAGCGATAGATATGGCCTAGCCCGTCCGCATCGTTGTAGATCAGCCACCCAAAGTACCGGGCGTCGGAATCGAACCCGATCCAGTCGATGCTTCCGGCTCCCAGGCTCAGCCACTCACCCGTAGCCCCGTCCTGGTCAAGCCAATTCGCTCCACCATCTTCACTCCGGTACAGATTCCCGTCCGCAGCCCCGACGAACACAACTCCATCGTCGTTGACTGTTACCGAGAGCAGATCCACGCCAACTGCTGGCCCTGTCCTCTCGTACCAGTCCTCTCCATTCAGAGTGTAGAGGAAAGCGTTGTTGTCACCCACCGCGTACCCAACACTGGATGAGTACATCACGATCCCGTTCAGGTCCTCAGTGGTCACTCCGCTGGAAAGTATACTCCAACTGTCCCCCATGTCCTTGGAGACGTAGATATATCCCCCGGAGCAGGCGATGTAGACGTATCCACCGTATTGAATCATGGCGTTGATGGTCTGTCCTACAACCGTGCCCACGTCTACATTAGTCCAGGTCTCACCCCAGTCCTCTGTGTATGCAATCTCCGCAGGCATCCACCCGCTCGCTGAGATTCTTGCGACGATCGCACGGTGTCCGTCTATGGTGGGGAAGATGACGATCGGGCCTGCATCCCCTCCCTCTTCGAACGGATCGACCGTTGACTGGTACCAACTCGTGCCATTCCAGGTCTTTTTAACCTCGGAATCGTAAAGCGTACCATCCAATCCCATGTACCCGTACTCGCACGCTCCTCGCCCGGTCGCACATTTGGTGTCGCATTGTTTGGGTAAGAACGCAACCCCGTTGGCCGCAGCGGTGTTGGTCATGGCAATGGTGTTGACAATGGTCTTGTAGACCAGGTAGACGGCCGTGTAACTCACTTCCAACGCGGTGTTGATCCGCTCGTCTTCCCCACGGGAGGTTACCACCGGGGTGGAGAGTGTGGGTTGGGTTGGTCTGACATCGAATAGCACTGCCGCGACTTCAAAGTTCTCTGGAATCTCTCTAGATCCGTCGCAGGCCCAGGTGATCAGAGCATTGAATGCACAGCGGTTCTCGAATAGCCAGTTGACTGTGGTCTGTAGAGGGCGGGTGATGGTTGTAGTTCCACTCCCCGCGTCCCCCTGAATCTGCCCGATGACCTTGACTTGCCCCTTGCGTGCGTTGTCCGGACAGTACACGTTCGTATAGTCCCCCAGAGGGAAGGGAACATCGGATAGGGACACGCAGTCCAGGTGAGCCCAGTTCTCTCTGGTGTTCTCCTGCACATAAAGATCCCCGTCCAATCCTTGAATGAAAGGTGAAGCCATAGTGTCCTCCTATTGAGTTTTGAGTTGTTACACTCGAACGGCGTGGCCTACCTGACGGCCTCTGGCTTTAGTTAGCCTTCTCCAGGCTAGCACCTCGCCTACTCTCTGCCCAAAAGGATTGGACAACTCGTCTGATCGTATGTTGAAAGACTTCTCACGGGTCATACGGGAAGCATCTTGCCTCCAATAATCCGAGAGTTCCTTCACGTTCGTACATTCACACAGGTCCCATTCCAGGCGAGCGGTGGTCAGCATAGCAATCACCCGCGCCCAGTAGTCGTCCAAGACCTGACACCCTGTCCTAAGTCTATCAAAGGACCCTCGGGAGGTCGATTCGGGGGTCCACCCTGCCCGATACCAAACCCGTACTGCGTCTGGCTCGACCGCCTCTGTCCAGGTACTTGACGTAAATGAACCTGTAGTAGCATTATACTCTCCAGGACACAACCTGACAAGCGAGTTGCGGAGAGATTTGGGAGTTATGCACCCGGACTGAGTGGTTTCCGAGCAGGCAACTGTGGTGGAACAGGAAATGTCCGCACCCCAGGCAAACTCAACTTGAGTGCTAGGATCGTTGTATACCCGATAGAAGACCAGTCCATCCACATAAGATCCCAAATCAGCTCCCAACGCACAAGGGTCGGTCGGAACTCCTACCCCAAAGTCGTCAGCGTCTATCGGATCCTGGGGAGCCAGTTCCTCCCACAGTTGGGGTCGGAAAATGGTCCATACTTTAGCGTAAAGAGTTAAAGTGGTACCCGAAAGCGAGCCCCACACGGGGACTTCCCAACTCGGGTCCGCTCCCGCTGAGGTTGGGTCGGTGCGGGAGTTTTCCTCGTCCCCTTCTTCGTACTCCTTGAAGTAAGCGTGTACCTCGCACGGGTCCAGGTCAGCGTCCACAGTGAACTCGAACTGTGCAGTCTCGTAGAACCCGTCCCCGTCTAGGTCTAATCCTACCCAACACACTTCTCCCAGGGATTCCTCCGCCCGTTGCCCTCCTTCGATAAAATAGCCCCGATTGAGTTGGACAGACTTGTACCGCAAGTAGATGTCCGAGCCCCGTCCAAACGCACCAGGGGCCTTGGGGCGTGGATAGCGGTGGAATTCCCCACCTTCCCCTCCAATCCACACTGGGGCTGGATAGTATCCCAATTGATCCGCCAGATCTCTTTCTGCTTCCTGGATGCAATCTGCGAGGTGTTCTCTAGAGATAATGGAAGGGTTCTGCCACGTGTACTGATACCAGACCTGGGGACACCCCGGGTTAGGTCGGTTCTGGGAAACTCCCTGGTTGAAATGCAAGGGATCCAGTCCCATCACCCTCGCGTAGCCATCCAATCCTAGTAGGGATGGTATTGTTGCTCTTGCCATTTCAGGCCTCCTCGGGAAATATTATTGGGACTCCCTTAGCCTTCCCCTGAGCTTCTCCAGGTGCCGAATGACGGTCACTCTATCTTTTCCCTCTCTCTCCTGCTCGATTAACTCGTCCAAAGGTAATCCTTCGAACTTTTGCTCCTTTATCTCGCTCACCAACATATCCCCCAAATCAGGGAGTG
>Ga0180437_10010232_pt1 | contig 11470 bp, 13 predicted proteins | sample SS_ome_4_FD_132410 | JGI IMG/M metagenome (GOLD analysis project Ga0180437, IMG submission 132410) | Hypersaline lake sediment archaeal communities from the Salton Sea, California, USA - SS_3_D_1 metaG | ecosystem: Environmental > Aquatic > Non-marine Saline and Alkaline > Hypersaline >... | reverse complement strand
CTTTTTATTTTCATGATGATGCCCCTTGCAAAAAGAATTGCTTGCGCAGATCGTCAAGCTGCTTAGAAATAGAGTGCTCCCATACAAGGGTATCACTTTGACACCGTATGCCAGCAATCAAACTTGTATCTATAGACCAATTAAATAAAATTTTTTTTCCGGTTTTATGAGCAAGAAATTGCTCAATTGTTTTCAGTTCATCTTCAGAAAGTTCATACGTAGAGGTTATGGTGAAAAATAAAATATTGTTGCGTTCTTTGTACAAATCACAAACCTGCTCGAGCACATCAGGAATGTATGAAGCTCGCCCGTGCCGTACAAGTAAAACAATGAGTTCCTGTAAAAATGCAGGTGCGTCAAATTCTTTCAGCAGCGCGTTGAGCAACTCTTTTTTTTTCATCAAGTCAAAACCGGGAACATTTAAGAACGTAAACATTTTTTTGTTATCGAGCCAAAAATCACGAATTGCTCTGATTCGCAAAAAATCTTGTGGCGTCATGTCATCTTCAAACGTGTTTAAAAATGCAATCGCGTAGTTACGCGCAACAGAAATCACCTGTTTCATTGAATCTCCTTGCGCATAAACTCAAAAATGACATCATTAAATTTTTTTGCCTGCTGTGGTTGAGTAAACTGCTGTGTTAGATCTTTTTGCGCATTATGCAACGCGCGTTCAAACACAAGCTCGCTGACAGCTCTGCTCATTTTACGTTCAGCTTGCTGTTGCGCACGGACTACCGCCTTTTTTTTCAACTCAGTTTGCTCAGACTGCAATGCTTTTTTTTGATCAGAGAAAGAAGTAGACCAGATTTTTACCTGGTCATACAGTTTTTGCGCGAGCGCATCTTGCTCTTGGATTTCTAAATCAACTTGCTTTTGCAAATTAAGCAGCGTTTTGTTTTCCTCCATTTTGCCATGCAGTTCTGCCTGCTTTTGTGCAATTTTTTCTTTGGCTTGCGGAACCTGCTTTGTCCTGAAAAACCAATACGCAAGCGCACAAAAAATACCAAAATTTAAAAGTTTAAATACAGTTTCGATAATCTTTGAAGAGAAAAAGGACATCAGGTAGGTAAACAGAGCAACACTACCAATGGCAACCAAAAAAATTAAAAGGGATCGAACAAAAGAACTGGATTTGGTTTGGGCTTTTGAATTTGTTTTAGTCATGCCGCACCTTTTTTTCTACCGCCTCCTGAACTTCGTCAACCAATGCTTCAAGCTCTTGTTCATCTGGCTTGACTGGTTTTTGCTCAGGCTCAACTTCTGTGTATGCAACATGAGAGGGACGAATGTCTGGCGCAGCTTCTTTAAATGCTGCCTGTTTTTCTTCCCAGTCTTTTTCTTTTTGCTGCGCTTTTTGTTCTAACGATGTTTGACGATCAGCAATCTGCTGGTCCAAATGATCTCGTTCTTGTTGTTCCTGATCAATCGATTTCATAGCAGGTTTAAATAAAAGAGTGCGCAGAAGAAGATATGCGATAAAAAAATTAAATGCTTGCACGAACAGTGTAGCATTAATCATATGACCTCACGACGGAAGTTTTGCAACACTATAAGCTCAGACCTGCCCAGATAAGAGCGCCTGCAATCATCAATGCATAAATTGCAGATGTTTCAACAAGCCCCATGCCCATCATCATAGTCGTTCTGATTTTTCCAGCATTCTCTGGATACTTGCCGATGTTTTCACACGCCTTCATACCAACAAATCCCTGACCGAGAGCAGGCCCAATTGCACCAACACCCATTGCGATCGCTGCGCCCAAAAATGCTGCGGCCTTTGCGTATGCTATACCTTCCACGGTGGTTCCTTTCTAGAAAGTTAACCCTATACATTTGAAGTATATTTCAGGAGCGAACCAAAAGTCGCTCCACTAAAACAGTATCCTATTAATTCGGTTTTTTACAAGGACAAAGAGGAAGATTTTTCTGCAGGCCTAAATTGAGGCACAGAACTCATGCCAAAAAAATCAGCAACTTTTGCAACTAATCGATCCTTTTCAGCCAGATCAACATTCCAATCAACATCACGATCCAGCGTTAAAATAGGAACATTAGAAATACACGAAGCAACCTCTTGTTTGTCGATCAACCAACCTTCATGCTTTTGATGCAAAAGATTCAGGTAATCCAAAGAAACACCAACCTCTTCGTGGCGATTTCTCATACGCAACCGATCTAAGCACACCTCCGGCTTGCCTCTCAAGTAAATAAATCCAGATGGAATCACCACATGTTTTTCAACAAGCCACGCAAACCATTCCTGATACAAACTCCACTCAAGGGCGTTCATGGTCCCGAGCTCAAAACAGTTTTTTGCAAAACAATGCAAATCAGAAAATACCGAACGTTCAAAAACAACAACATCATGCTTTGAATTCGCAACAACCTGCTCTTGTTCTAAAACACGGGATAAAAATGCATATGACTGAAACGTATAGGCCCAACGAGGCGTATCTTCATAAAATTTCTGCAAAAGATTTCCTGCTTGTCCAATGTTTTGCCATTTTTCATGCGGCTCAAATGCAATGTTACAGTGTAATTTTTCTCCAAGCAGTTTTAAAAAAGAAGATTTTCCAATCCCAATATTACCTTCAACAACTAAGCACTTTTTTTTTGGTTTTGTTCCTTTAAGCATCTTTTTTTTCCATTCCTGCTTTAATTCCGCTACACAAACACAACTTCCAAAAAAGAGTGTAAAAAAAACAAACAGAAAAATCGAGGCAGAACCTATTTTTATCCACACTGGAAAGGCAAACACTTTGCGATAAAGAAGAAAATTTACTAGAATATAACGCTGTAAAGGAGACAATGGCATTTCAAAATAAAACCTTGCTCCTTCCTTCAAAACATTAATTTTGAATTCCATGTCATAGAAAGACGTAATGAAAAACATACAAAAAATCTTTTCTCTTTTTCTTGTTATCTTTTTTTTAACACCCACAACAAGCATCCGCTGCGATGAAATTGATGATTTAGAAAATCTTTCTTTTGACGACCTCTTGGAAAGCTCCATAGTTAACAATATTTTAGAAACTACTGCGTTTGAATTTCAACGAACAAAATTTAAACCAGAAGATACCGTCGACATTTTAGAAGACATAGGAATACTTGATATTTTAAAACAAAATCTTTATCTTCGCTCAAACCGTCTTAACTACCGTAGTGTGATAGACTTACCAATGGGTATGATGGACAAAGATTATTGTTATATAAAAAGACTTTTTGGCATGGAGTTTTTCTTTAACAAAATGGATAGAGCCCGCTTTACCAGCGAGTCTGATGCAAACACCTGTGGTTCTGATGCAATCTGTTCGTATCTTGCTCTAACAGATAAAGATTTTTTAGAGGCGCTAAGCAAATCTACAAGTAAGTCAGAAGAATTAGCCGAAGCTGATTTTGATTTTGACCCTGCGGAAGTTTTTGATTTGTTTAAATGTGGAACTGTTCAAGAACGCAAACTCGGAGTGATGTTGTATGGAAGAGCCGGAACAGAAAAATGGCGTTTTACCTACAAAATTCCTTTCTATTATTTAGAGCGCAACTTATGGATAACAGAACCCGAACAAAAAAAAATAGAAGAACAACTGGGCGAAGCTGATCCAGAACAACAAGAACAGTTTCAGGATCAACATGCAATCAGTGATAAACTTGGAATTGGAGATTTTCGAATTGGGTTTGACTTCCGATTAACAAACCATGAGCGCTCATGCTCGCGCATTGGTGGATTTGCAACAGTACCAACAGGTTGGGCAATGATAAAAGGCCTAAAAGGCCAACATTTTAAACCACTTATCCGATCACCAGAAACAAACTTAAACGATCTAATCGGTTATCATCTTGATGCAATTCTTTCACTCGGTACCGGTACAGAACAAGAAAAAGCGCAGGCAAAACAAAGCTTGACAGATCTTTCCTTCCAAGCAATCGACCACTTGAATTCCATTTTACTTGAAGCTCCCATGGGTAACAACGGGCACTTTGGCGTTGGTGCCGTACTGCGGTCAATGTGGCGCCTTGATGCACTGGTTCCAAGACCATGGGCAAAAAACATTTGGATGAAAGGACGCCTAACACTTGAATATCTCTTTCCCGGAACCGAAATGCGTTTTTTCGCAGAAAATCCAAGCCCAAAACTATATGACCCTGAATTTATAAAACAATATCCAGAATCGGAAAATGCTTTAGAAAACATGCTTTTTACAGAAAAAGAAATTGTCGGAAAACTTTTTCCATACGCACTCGAATGCACCGTTTGCCCGGGTTTTGTTTTTTGTTGGACCAGCAGATGGTACCACGAGCGGGAATGGTGGGGAATTTATCTTGGCTCAGAGTATTGGATGCGCTCAAAAGAAAAATTCTCTGATCTGCAAAAACCAAAGTTCTTAGAAGATAGAATATGCGTTGAGCGTGCACGAGCTCCATTTGCCTTCCAAAGCAAATGGCTTGGAGGGCTGTACTTTAAAATTAACCGGTCAAACAGAAATCTTGTTCTTTCATTAAATGGCGAAACCAGTTTTTGGAATAGAGGAATAGGAGGTGATTACACAGTTTCATTTGATTTAGAGTTTAATTTTTAACAATCTTCTTACAAAAAAGGAAGTTCTATGAACAAAAAACTTTTAACTATTGCAGTATCTGTCCTGATTTACCCATTTTTTTTTATTGCCAATAGCATAACCAAGACAGCTCACGTAATTCTCAACTCACCCTTACTCGACTTTATTGATGGAAAATCTTATGCCATCAACGGTAAAGTGTACGGCTTAATTTTACAAGTACGCAAAGAAGTCAGAGAAATGCTTCTTGGAGTATTTAACGCTAATGGCCAGCTAATTGGCCTTTATTTATTTAACGGAAAATATGTTTCTATTTCTGATCTTGCAAAACTAGAAGCAAGTATTCATGCATCTGGAGATGAGAAGAAAATAACTGAATTACAAAATCTACTTGCAAAAATAAAAGAAGATTTCTTAGAAGTAACCAAAGGATACGTAGAAAATATCAAACCATTTAAAAATCAAATTCTTGGACTACTCAAAGAATCTTGCAGAGCCCATAACAAACCAAAAAGTTTTCTGTTAAAATGGGGAGAAGAATTAGATGGAGACGAGGGAAAACTACTAAGAGAAAAAATAACATCATTTAAAGAATTTGAACAATTTTGCATAGACCTTGCAGGCTACCTTGAAGATATGGCTTACAGTTGCGTAAAAGCAAAAGCACTGTTTATCGAACTGATAAAACAAAGCAGGGCAGAAAAATAAAAAACATCAAATGATACAAGACGAACTAACAGGAACGGTGGAGCGCTTTCTTTTTAAAAACGAAGAAAATGGCTTTGCCGTTCTTATTTTACAAACAAAACGCTCAGAAAAAATAACCGTTAAAGGCTCAATGCCTGGCGTCAACGCTGGTCAACAAGTCAGCCTGAAAGGTTCTTGGGTTATACATCCAAAATTTGGCAAACAATTTGATGCAAAAAGTTGCACCGCAACTTTGCCCTCTTCTATTTTAGGACTGCGTAAATATTTAGGCTCTGGACTAATCAAAGGTATCGGCCCTGTCTATGCAGAAAAATTAGTAAAAATGTTTGGCCTTGAGGTTTTACAAATTATCGAAGAAACTCCACATCTTTTAAAAAAAGTTCCTGGCATCGGCCCCAAACGAATTGAAACAATAACAAACGCATGGAAAGATCAAAAAGAAATCGCAAATATCATGGTCTTTCTACAAGAAAAAGGTGTTTCAACAACATTTGCCACAAAAATTTACAAAACATACGGCTACAACTCAATCAGCGTTATAACAGAAAACCCTTACCGTTTGGCAGATGATATTTGGGGAATCGGTTTTAAAAAGGCTGATGCCGTTGCGCAACAATTAGGCTTTGAACACAACTCTTTAAAAAGAATCAATTCCGGCATCTTATTTGCCATAGCAGAGCAACTTGGCAATGGACATGTATACGTTGAACTTGAAGCACTCAAAGAAAAAACAGTTGCACTGCTAGAACTAGACGCCGATGATACGCAGCAAAAACTAAAAATTGCTCTGCACAATCTTTTTGATGCACAAAAAATAAAATTAATTTCCGACAAAGAAAAACACTTTGTCACCCTGCCGCAACATTACTACACAGAAAAAGGAATTGCGGAAAAAATAAAAAAACTAAATGAACGTAAAACACGCCACAAACTCGACCTGACAGCAATTTACAAGAAACTCCGTGCAAATTCGTACGGAGGCTCGGTGCAACTCAATGAAGAACAACAAGATGGAGTTATGGCCTGTTTGCAAAATAAAGTAACAGTCATAACTGGTGGACCAGGCACCGGTAAAACAACACTAATTAAAACATTGCTTGGTATTTTGGAAGAACAGCATCTGCGATACAAACTTGCTGCACCAACAGGTCGAGCTGCAAAACGAATTCATGAGGGTACCGGAAGACATGCAAGCACCATTCATCGCTTACTAGAATTCGATTTTTCTACCATGACGTTTTGTTACAACGAACAAAATGCCCTTGAAGCAGACTTTTTAATCATTGATGAATCGTCAATGATCGATATTTTTTTGGCATATGCACTGGTCAAAGCAATAGCACTAGACACACACATCGTTTTTATTGGAGATGTGTATCAACTACCATCTGTTGGACCTGGAAATGTTTTAAAAGATTTAATCGCAAGCAAAAAAGTACAAAGCGTCAAACTAGTACAAATTTTTCGACAAGCACAAAACAGCTCTATTGTCATGAACGCTCACCGAATCAACAATGGAGAGTTTCCACAGTCACAATCTGCAGAAGGCAAACGCGACTATTTTTTTATTAAAGAAGAATTGCCAGAAAATGTTCCGTTACATTTAGAAAAAATTTATAAAACCGGTCTGAAAAAATTTGGCATTCCAAAAGATGAAGCTGTCGTTCTGGTACCAATGCATCGAGGTTCTGCTGGCACACAAACACTTAATCATGCATTGCAACAAATTGTTAACCCAGGAAACACAGAAAAACAGGTTTCTTTTATGGGTGGTTCTTATAAAGTTGGCGACCGCGTGATGCAGCTACGCAACAATTACGACAAGCATGTATTTAACGGAGAAATTGGAACAATCACGGAAATTGACACAGAGGACCAACAGCTGATTGTTCGATACGACAGCAAAGTTGTTGGATACGAACGTGCAGATCTTTATGAACTTGTCCTGGCTTATGCTATTTCTATTCATAAAAGTCAGGGATCAGAATATTCTGCAGCCATTATTGTTTTATTTACACAACATTTTACTTTGCTACAAAGAAATCTAATCTATACTGCAATAACGCGGGCAAAAAAATTATGTATCTTCATCGGACAACCAAAAGCAATCGCCATGGGGGTAAAAAATAATAAAAGCCTTGTGCGGAAAACATTTTTAAAAGAATTTTTAACAAGTGATTTAGAATGCAGGTAATTAAAAAAAAATCTACTCTACTGCTAGCTCTTTTTCATACTTCTCTAGCCTTCGCCGGCTTTTCCATTATGCTCGACCCGGCAGGAGACGCAAAAAATACCGGAAGACAAATTGGCGACAGTCTAGAACGTGGAATAACTCTTCAATTTTGCGAATCTCTCAAAAAAAAAGTTGAAGAACTTTATCCTGGCACACGCATCATTTTGACTCGTTTTCCTGGCGAAACAATCTATCCTCTACAAAATGCAAACTTTTGTAATCGTTTGGATGTTGATTTTTATATAAGCATCCAATTTTTTCCAGAAAATAAAACAAAACCAAACATGTTTCTATTTTACTTTTCCCAAGCAGATGAATTTATTACTAAAATTCCAGAACTATATTTTTGCCCATATGATGCCGCACACAGAGTTAATGGAAAAAAAACACGTACGTATACACAAGACCTTGCAACGACTCTCACAAATGATCCATATAAAAAACTATTTGATTTCCATGGGCCATTTGGCTTTCCGTTCCGTCCGCTAATAGGTATAAAAGCACCAGCAATAGCTATAGAAATTGGGCTTAAAGAAAAAACTGATTGGCAACTGTATGTTGAACCGATAGCAGAAAGTTTACAACCGATTGTGGCACGCTATGAAACCTCGTAACTATTTTTTTATTTGCATTGCATTTTTTTTTGTTGGCATTTTTTTCCTTACGTATAGTCAGGGCTGGATTATGCTCCGTTTTCCTTCTTACAAAACAGAATCAGAAAATACAGCACAACAACTACGCACACAAAAAAAACCAGCAACACTCTTTTTTTGGCACAATAAACGCTGGAACAAAGAAACAGTAGAAATTCTGCAAACACAAGATAACGCACAAACAACGCAACATTTACTTAATAGCTGGCTTACATTACTAGACGAAGAAAACGTCATGGCAAAAAAAGTAATGCTCCAATCTGCGCTACTTTCTGACAACAAGGAGCTTTATTTATCTTTTGACCGAAATCCGTTTAATGAAACAGACAGCACATATGACAAGCTTATGTGGATTGAAGGGTTATTAAGAACAATCAGAGAACACAGCATTCCGATACAAACAATCCGTTTTTTGGTTCACCACCAACCAATGCAAGATTACCACTTAGATTTTTCTAACTCTTGGCCCTTGGCAGGCTTTTTGAGCTAAAAAAAAAAGACGGGAGATTTCTCTCCCGCCCAATTAAAAATTAGAGAAAATTATCCCAGAATTATTTCTATTTTGTAAACACTACCTTTGCATCAAATAATTCTTGCATAACTTTTTTTAATCTTGCTTCTTCTTTTTGAACTTCTTCCTTGTCTTTAGCAAAACCTTCAGCTCCATGCTCTTTCAAAATAGCTTTGCATTCAGCTTTTTGCTTTTTACTTAGATTGCCTCTCAAAGCTGCGTCTAAACATTTTTCAAATAAAAATCTATTTTTTTTATTTTCTTTGGCCCATTGTTTACCAAACTTATCTAATCCTTTTAAATTGCCTTCATGCTCTTCTAAACGTTCTTTAATAACTGGATGCATCTCCTTCACTTTTTCCAATCCATCGTTCTTCTCTTTTATTTTACGTTCCACTTCTTTCAATTTATCTTGCAAACACTTCTGTTCAACTTCTAATTCTTTCTTTTTTTTCAGATATTCAGAAGCTAACTTAGAGTTATCTCTCTCTTTTTCATAATCACTCATTAGGCTTTTAGGTTTTTTTTCCAATTTTTCTCTTTTATCATTAAGTTTTTTTAATTTTTCTTCATGCGACTTACGGTCTTTGGCTAAATCTCTCTTTTGCTTATATAACTTTTTAACCTTATTAAGAGCCTCTGACTCGGAAATCCAACCAGGAAACTCTTCAGATTGCTCTGTTACCGCAGGCTTGCTCTCTTGTCCAAAGCTTGTACAAGAACTCAACAACAACACACAAGAAAAAAAAGCTGTAACACCCTTTTTATCCATAAAAACTCCTTGGAGAAAAAATATAAAAATTATGAAAACACAAGCTTCAAAACTTTCTCCTCTTTTCTTGAAGCCAAGTATGCCAGCAAGAAACATGTTTGCCAAACTGGCGTAATATTTTTATGCTGTTTTTGAAATTAATTTTCTATCTCAAAAAAAGGAAAGCAATGGGCAAGGATAAATTTTCTTATGAACGTAAAAAAGGAATAGGTCTCGTTATTGTTGGCTCGATTGTATTTTTTTTACCTGCATTACTCGTTGCTCTTGCAACAGGAATATGCCTCATAACTATTGGCATAATTAAAATCAGTACGGAAAAAAAAATTGAAACATTTTTTAAAAAATAAAAATAAATATTAAAAAAAAGGAAAAACAAATGAACACAGAAAAACTATTTAACAACAAAGCAAAAGGTATTGGACTTATCGCTGTCGGTGCCATTTTATTTTTATACCAATTTGGCCTATTGCCACAAAACCTATGCTTTTATGTAATGATCGCCCTCTCTCTGTACCTCATCTTTTTAGGGCTGATCAAAGTCGACGGCATTCAAAGAATCCAAAACTTTTTCAAAAAAGATTAGAGCTTACTGACCGTTATCATCTGGCTCAATCTCCTCAGCACCAGGTTCCTCTTGAACTGTCACAACCTGCTTTGACGTTCCCTTTTTAATTTTTGATGGCACCATGATACGTACTGGTACCGCAAGGCTAATTTTATTTTCTCTAAGTGCTCGCACAATTGCTAGCCGCAAATCACCGGCAATATTCCATTTGTCGAGCGTATAATGAGAGCTAACATAGCCACGAACTAAAAAAGTAAAACTGTACTCACCAAGATTCTCTAAACGGACAATAGGCTTTGGACTTTTTAAAATATTTGGATGTGATTCCACTGCTTCACGTAAAACTTCTATAACTCTGTCTGGATTTTCTTTATACAAAACGTTTACAAAAATATCATCAACAGCAACAAAACCAGAAACATAGTTCCAATTAGAAACCGCTTTACTTAAAATTTGTGAGTTTGGTACTACAACACTCATACTATTTTTTTGACGAAGCACAGTTGAACGTGGAGAAATTTTCCGAACAACACCAAAAGATTTGTCATCAATCTGAATGTAATCACCAATTTTTAGAGGCCGCTGAATTAACAAAATAAAATAAGCAACCAAATCTCCAAGCGGTTCCTTAATAACAAAACCAACAGCTAACAACGCACCAAATAACCATTTTGTCAGCGGACCAAGACCAACATTTTGCAAGCCAATAACAGTTACCGAGAGAATAATCGCATATCTGGTGACACCAAATACCGCCTGCTGTACTCCCATCTCAATCAACAGCAGATCAAATATTTTGCGAAGAACAAATCGTTTAAATATTGCAGCCAATAAAAAACCAGCTATCACGAAGGCCAAAATCTGGAAAAACGTAAGAAACGATATTGGTTTTTCAACCCTAAACCGTTCTGCCTTCATAAAATCGAAAACAGTTTTGAATGTAATTGGATATCCCCAAATTTTGGCAACAACCACAAGACCAACAATCAAAAGAAGTAAAAATGAGATGATAACAGCAAGGCCATACCATGTTTTTGCAGATCCAAATCGTTCTTTTGCAACATCACCTTCTGTTACAAAAAATAGTTTAGAAGAAATTTTCTTGAGCAATGATTGTGCCCAAAACAAAACTGGGACAAAAATAGCGGTTAGCGCCAAACGAGACAAAGCATATAAAACAAGTTTTCCAAAACCAACACCCGGATGACTCATAACAATAATGGCAACAATACATGCTAAAATTAGATAATAAAATCTATCAACTTGTACCCGAACAGATTTCCAAAAGTCGGTTGTTTCCGGAATCAAACTCTGAATCTGCTCTTTGGTAATTAAAAAAATTAGACAGATCTGCAAAATAATAAAATTGATATGAAACAAAATAACCGGCAGTTGCGACTGGGGATAACCATAAAGCATGTACGCTCTTCTGAAAAACTGGATAACAACAGTTGCGTACAACAAAACAG
>Ga0180437_10010231_pt1 | contig 11470 bp, 9 predicted proteins | sample SS_ome_4_FD_132410 | JGI IMG/M metagenome (GOLD analysis project Ga0180437, IMG submission 132410) | Hypersaline lake sediment archaeal communities from the Salton Sea, California, USA - SS_3_D_1 metaG | ecosystem: Environmental > Aquatic > Non-marine Saline and Alkaline > Hypersaline > Sediment... | reverse complement strand
TGATCATTTCTCTGTCAGAACATGAACGCCGTTCCAACCAGCCGCCGGCGGGCTCTTCAGATAGGATTTGCAGCGGTCGAAGTACATGGCGGAGGCCACGTCCCCGGGGATGAGCTTGCTCGCCTGGCGGAAGTATTTGGCCGCCTCGGTGAACTCGCGCTGAAAGTACAGCCTCAATCCCTTGTGGTGATACTGCCAGGCCCGGTTTTCCTGCTCGTTCAGCTGTTTCTTGACCGTGAAGATTCGCTGAGCCTGAGTCTTCCCCAACACCAGGACCTTGTCGATCAGCCGGCAGGGCAGAGCCTTCGAGATCTCTCGATACACGCTTTCCGATATAAGCACATCCTGCTTGTAGATCTTGGTGAGGTTCTCCAGTCGAGAGGCGAGGTTCACCATATCACCGATGACCGTGTAGTCCATCTTCTTCTCCGACCCGATGTTCCCCACGGTGACCATGCCGTAGTTGATGCCAATGCCTATGCGAAACTCGGGTTTGCCGAGCTTCAGCTGCTGCGCGTTGAACTCTCTCAAAGCTTCCTGCATCTCCAACCCCGCGAGAACCGCCTGCAGCGCATCATCGGTGTGCTGCACCGGTGCCCCGAAAAAGGCCATGATCGCGTCTCCCATGTACTTGTCAACGATCCCGTCGCGCTCCATGATCTTGTCGACCATGAGGGAGAAGTAGCTGTTCAGGGATGCCACCATCTGGTCGGCCCGCATCAGTTCGGTGATCGAGGTGAAGCCGCGAATATCGGAGAATAGAATCGCCAGGACCCGGTCCTCTCCGATCAGCAGGGATTCCGGATTCTTGAAGAAACGATCGATCACCGCATTGGGCACGTACTTCTGGAAGATGCTGCGAATTTCCTGTTCGTGTTTTTTGGCTATAACCGCCCTGAAGGCGAAGTTCTTGATCTGGTTGTAGGCTTTCTCCAACTCCTCAATCGTGAGGTTGAAGGTGTGGGCCAGGGTGCCGAGCTCGTCCCTGTACTCCACGCGGACCCGTTCGGACAGGTCGTGGTTTTGAATGATTTCCTGCATGGCCGCTACCATGCGGGTGATCGGACCGGTGAGGTAGCCGGAGAAAAGCAACAGGAGCAGGACGGAGACCGCACTGGCTGCAGCCAGGATGATCGCATTCTGGGTGGCGATCTCTGTAACCTCGCGGAAGAACGTCTGCCGCTCTTCCGTGACCAGACAGAACCAGCCGAAGGGTTCAAAGGTGAATCCGTAGCCGACCCGGGGCGCCTCTGCAAGGGAAAGCTCGATCCATCCTTGCGCCGGCCGGCTGCGCAGGTATGCCAGCTCCTCCCGATCCTGATCTCCCAGTGCAGCTCCGCCAGTGGCAAAGACCAGGCGGTTCCCGCTGTCGACGGCCAGAATGATCTCCGTCGCGCTGCTCAGGAGGCTTTGAGCGTAGGTTAGGGCGGAACGTTGCGCGGCCTGGACGTAAACGCTTTGCTCCTCCAGATCGTTTTCCACCAGCAGATTCCACTGATTTTCCAGGTAACTCTGCATATCCTGAGCTTTGAAGGCCAACAATTCCACAGCCACTCTGGTGATTCCGTTGCGGGCGGAGAGGGAGGAGGCAATACTGCTGAGAACCAGGGTAACGATCAACAGAGGCAGAACGATCAGGATGATCTTTAATCGAACACTCACACAGGGGAGTTTGGCACAGCCTTGCTGATATGTCTACATACCTTGTATAATCCCTCGAGCCATGGAGAGCATTCAGCAGGATCGGGAGATATCCCCCGAGGAGCGGGAACAGGTTCTCAAACAGATCGAGTCTGCCATAGTCGAGAACCGAGCTCCCCAACGCGCCGATCTTGCGGTTCTGCAGGCTGAAAAAAGGGGACTGCTCTTCCCCCTGCTGATCAACCTGGCAGCGCTGGTGCTGATCGCCGTGGGGGTGTTGCTCCTCTCCCGATACTTCGAGCTTCGCAAAGAGAACATCACCTTGCGACGCAGTTCATATCTCTCCGCGGAAGGAACCCTAATTCAGACTCTGAAGCAGGAAACCGAGAACAGGCTGCAGGCCAAGGAAGAGGAGATCGCCTCGATCCAGCTGGAACTCCGGAAGGTCGAGCAGGAGCGGCAGGCCTTGAAACAGGAACTTGAAGCGGACTTGGAGACCAGGGAAGAGCAGTTGCGCCGGGAGCTGGAGGAAGAGCTGAGCAGGGAACGGGATCGGTTGATCGCTTTGGGAACCTCTGAAGAGAGGATCAGCGACCGCCTGCGGGAGCTGGAGAGCCGGCAGCGGGGTTCGATTGAGCGTGAGATTGCCGACTATAGGCGGCAGCTGGACGCGCAGCTGCGGGAGAAGGAGAGAGAGCTGCTCGAGTCTCAGCGATCGAGTCGGGAAGCTCTGGCGCAGGCAAGCCGGGACCGGGATGAGCTGCAGTCCCAGTTGAGCAAGCAGGAAAGCGAGAAGAACGCCGCCGAGCAGAGGTTGACGGAATTGACCGCCCGACTGGAGGCGGAGAGCTTGATGAAAGACCAGTCCGCCGCGGTTTTTGCGAGTCTTCAGGAACATCTTCGTGGCCGGCGGTATGCCGCGGCGCTTCAGGATCTGGAGAGCTTGGAGGATAATCCGGCAGTTGAAACGTACGTGGTCGAGTTGCTGAAGGAGCTGATACAAGCCACCGAGCAACAAGCCAGGCAGGTACAAGCCAGGGACGAGGCGGAATCGGCGGCCGTGGACGCCCTGGAAGCCCGGCTGGCGGCCAAGACGGAGGAGATAGAGGAGCTCGAGGAGCAGCTCCGGGCCGTCCGCGAAGCCTCAGCTTTCAATAAAAGCGCAGACGCGCGTTTTGCAGAGCAGATGCGGGAGCGTGTCGACGGTTTGAACGCTCGACTCAAGGCAAGTGAGGCGGAGGTTGAGAGGCTCACCGCCGATCTGAGGTCCCTGCGAGCTGAGCGGGATGCCCTGGCCGTCTCCCAGACCGATACCTTCGAACGGGGCAGGGACGACGCCCTGCGTGATGTCATGACCTTTCTCAGGTTTTTGTCCGGAAACGGGGAGAGCAGCGCCGATACCGAGCAGCAGCTCCTCGCATTGGCCCGTCAGGATCCGCTGTTTCGGGCGGCAACGCGGGAGATTCGGATCTTGATTGCCGGTGGAGGTTCAGCCGGAGAGCTGGCCTCGCCGTTCTCGTTCCTTGGGATCGTCTCCTCGGTTGCCTCCGAACGGGTAATCATTGAAGCGATGGTGGATCTGGACGTTTCTGCGGGATCGGTCATCCAGATCCGCCGGATTTCGGATCTTGACCGGGAGATCACGATCGCCGAGGGAAGCGTACAGCAGATCCGGGGCAGCAAGATCACCGCCTCCTTCAAGCCGGTCGCCTCCGCAGGGCAGGGACCGGCAGCGCGGGATCCGGTATACGTGATTTTGGAGGGAAACTAGATAGATGGAACGAAGCTGGCTGAATCTGGGCGTCTCTTTCCTTCTGGCGGCAGCTCCGGCCCTCCTGCTGATGCGCTACTACTACCGGCAGGACCGGGAGCGGCCGGAGCCAAAAGGTCTGGTAGCGCGCATTTTTCTGCTCGGTATCGCGGCAACCTTCGTGGCCATACCCCTCGAACTGCTGATGAGCGTGTTCCAGGGTCTGTTTGCCGATTTCCCCTTGCTGGCCGCCCTGTTCAAAGCCTTCGTTGTGGCCGCTCTTGTAGAGGAATATCTGAAACTCACAATCGTACGAGTGTTCGCCTATCGGAACCGCAACTTCGATGAAATCATGGACGGTGTGGTCTATACGGTCGTGGCCAGCCTGGGGTTTGCCTGCATGGAGAACATCCTCTACGTGATGGGAGGCACCATCGGGACCGCCCTGACCCGAGCCGTAACCGCAATTCCGCTTCACGCCACGGCTTCCGGGCTCATGGGGTACTACATAGGCAGGGCGAAGTTCGCCGCCTCCCCCCAGAGGGAAAGGGCTCTGATCAACAGGGGCCTGCGCATCGCGATTTTTGTGCACGGAACCTACGACTTCCTGCTCTTCGCTGTTCCGGTGCTGGGAACCTTGCTGCTTGTGGGACTAGTCCCTCTGCTCCTCGGCGCCTTCCTGATCCTGCGGTCCCGCATTCGTATCGCAGTTGAGGAGGACCGGCGTCGCGCGCAGTTCGAGCAGCTGGTATGACTCGCTTGAAAAGTACGGCGATCCCCGCCGCCGTATTGCTGCTGGCGTTAGCCGCGGCTGTCACGGGCTGGACCCAGTCACCGGCTCCGTGGGCTGCTGGAGCCAGCCGGGGGGAGGATCTGGTGGTACAGTTGGTGACCATCGGACCCTCCGATCCGCTCTACACCTGGTGGGGTCATTCCGCTCTGATCGTGGAGGACGGGAGGCTCGGGGTATCCAGGTTCTATAACTACGGACTTTTCTCCTTCGAGCAGGAGAGGTTCGTTCTCAACTTCGCCATGGGCCGGCTCTGGTTTCAGGTGGGCGCCAGCGATACCGAACGGGAACTGGCCTTCTACAGATATCTCGGTCGGAGGATCCGCATCCAGACCCTGAACCTTTCGCCGCAAAAACGCCTTGAAATGGCCCTGTTTCTGGAGAACAACATCCTGCCGCAGAACCGAACCTATCTGTACGATCACTACTACGACAACTGCGCTACCCGGGTGCGGGACCTGATCGATGCTACTGTCGGCGGTCAGCTTGCCGCAGCCACGGCGGTCAGCGGCAGGATGAGCCTGCGGGAGCACACCCGGCGCTACACGGAGCACAACTTCTTCATGGATTGGCTGCTGATGTTTCTCATGTCCGAGGTGATCGATCATCCGATCACGAAATGGGATGAGATGTTTCTGCCCAGTGAAGTGGAACGGAACGTGGAGGCTCTTCGCTATCGTGATGAAACGGGACAGGTGAGACCCCTGGTCAGCGAGTCGATCGTTTATTTCGATGCTCCGCAAGCGCGCCCGGTTCCCGATCGCGCCTCCCCGATCTGGTTCCGGGCACTGATCCCCGGTTTGATCCTGGGATTGCCCGCATTACTGTTGGGAATCCTGGTCAGGAAAAACAGGAGCTGGAGGCTATTCGGGATTTACAGCAGCGTAATCGGCTTGATTCTCGGTTTGCCCGGAGGCGCGCTGTTCTTCATGAGCACCTTCACCGACCATACGGTTACCTACGCCAATGAAAACCTCTTCCTGGCCAATCCTCTGGCCTTGGCCGCCGTGCCCCTCGGTCTTGCGACGGCATTCGGCCGGGGCAAACGGAGCCGGCGCCTGCTCCAGCTGTTTTGGTTTGTTTTGGCCGCTCTGGCCTGTGTGTACCTGCTGCTGAAGCTCTTTGCCTTCTTCGATCAGAGAAACTCAGGCGTTCTGGCCACGATCCTGCCCTTGCTGTTCGGTTTCGCGGCAGCGGCGGGCCTCTCCTGGAAGCGGATCTAATATTCGAAGCTCTCCTCGAAGCCCTCCAGCTCTTCGCGAACCTCGGGGTCTTCCAGGATCCGGAGGTCGGTCCGCTCCTGCTCCTCGTTTGTCGGCGCCCCATACTCGGGGCAGCCCAGGCGCCTCCGCACCTTCTGTTCGATCGCATTGAGCTTCTGGCGGGCGGCAATCGAGCGCAGGGCTTTCAATTTCAAGCGGGATAAAGGCCGCTGCCATTCTCTGGCGAAGCTGCCGCTGTCGATCTCCCGGAAAATACCCTCCATGGTCCTGCGCAGCCCGGGATTGAGGAAACGGATGGCCCGGGACATGGCGCCGTACTGGGATGTTTGGGAGTGGAAATCGGTCTGGCGAATGAGACCGACCCGGCTCATCTGCCGGTAGATGTAGGACATCTCCTCGCTCATGTACATCTCCACCAGCACCGCTTCCGGCGGCAGTCCCGCCTCCAGGAGGACCTTTATGGAGGTGAGCAGCACGCGGCCGAAGGCCGGGCCGAAGGCCTGCTCGTTGAACAAGTCCAGAACCGCCTCCTGGTGAAAGCTCACCTCGATTGCGGGTTTGTACAGACCGCTGATTCCGGCGCACAGGCCCAGCAGGCGCTTCCAGGCCCGTGCGCTGGCATCGTGGTGCACCCCTACCAGACAGTAGAATCCCTCGCCCGTGAGGTACTTTTCCCGCACCCCCACGCCGATCATGCGCGGGGCCAGCAGAGCCACATCCACTCCGGCGGGCGGCTCGATTTCTCCGAAGCCGATCCCGTAGCCGCTGGCAAAGACCAGCATATCCCCGGCCGACAGAGCCGGGCGGATCGCGCTCCGATAAACGGCGGGAAGCTCCTCGTCGGGTATCAGCAGAAGGCAGAGATCCGATGCCGCAACAGCTTCGGGGATATCCAGGACAGTGAAACCGTCGGCTTCGGCGCGCCTGCGAAAGGCATCGCCGCGATTGCCCACGACGATGTTCACTCCGCCGCTGTCGCGCAGGTTCAGTGCCTGTGCTCGGCCCTGGTTCCCGTAGCCGATTACGGCGATCGAGAGGTCTCTGATATCCTCGACCTTCCCGTCCTTCGCCGTAAAGATTCTGCTTTCCCTTGGCCTCTTCATTATCTATCCTGAAGCCAGCCGGTCCAAATCTCCGGCTTCAGACCGATGGTTACCTCTTTGCCGCAGCGCACGATCGGAGTTTTCAGGATAGCGGGATTCTTCAAGATCTCTTCGAGGGGATCGTAGACCATGTAGGCCAGGCCGGCCTTGGAGAAGGCTTTGGAGTCTGGGTCCAGCAGCTGCCCGGGATCCATGTTGCGGCAGATGTTGTGCAGTTCGCCCTCGCTCAAAGGCCGCTCTTTCAAATCGACGAGGTGAGGGCGGATTCCCCTTTCGCGAAAGAAGCGATCGGCTTTGCGGGTATCAGGGCAGTTTTTGGTGCCGATGATCTGGACCGTCGGGATCATGGAGTCGGGGATCAGTGCTCCGTTGCGGGGGGTTCGTCCTTGTAGGTTTCCTGGATCTTGACGAACTCGTCGATGTTTTCGAGGAAGACTTTCACCAGGTCCGGATCGAATTGTTGGCCTTTCTCCTCTTTGAACAGTTCGACGATGCGATCCAGCTCCCAGGCCGGTTTGTAGACGCGGGTGTTGGCCAGGGCGTCGAACACGTCCGACATGGCGGTGATGCGTCCGAAAATATGGATATCCTCTCCCTTGGTTCCGCTCGGATATCCCTCTCCGTTCCATTTCTCGTGATGCTCGTTGGCGATGAGCGCGGCGGCTTTCAACAGACGCCGTTCGGAGTGCTTGAGCATTTCGTAGCCCAAAGAGGTGTGGGACTGCATGATCGTCCACTCATCCGCAGTCAGCTTCCCCGGTTTGAGGAGGATGGAGTCGGGGATCGCGATCTTTCCGATATCGTGCATCGGGGAGGACAGCTTGAGAAGCTCCGTTTCGTCCTCGCTCAAGCCGTACTTCTCGGCAAAGAGCCTGCAGAACTCGGCAACCCGTTTGACATGGTAGCCGGTTTCCTTGGAGCGCAGTTCTCCGGTCTCCGCCAGAGTGAAGATGATCTCCCGCTGGGTGGCTTCGATCTCCTCCTGGAGCATGGCCGCATCCAGAGCCTTGCCCGTGTAGGTCGCAGCCAGCAGAAGGTGTTCCAAATCCTGCTCGCTGAACGATTGGGGTTCGGGAATCTTGTTGATCGCCTGGAATACACCGATGATCTTTCCCTCTCCATCGTGGATGGGCAGTCCCAGGATGTTGCGGGTATGATAACCGGTCTTCTTGTCGATTTCCTTGTCGAAGCGGTTGTCGTTGTAGGGATCGTTGATTATCAGAGACTCCCCGGTCATGGCCACGCAGCCGGCGATCCCGGCGGAACAGGGGATGGTGATTCGGTCCAGCCCGTGGGCTACCTTGCTCCACAGCTCCTGGGTCTTGCGGTTCAGCAGCCAGACTGTGCAGCGGTCGGCGCTGATCAGATCGCGGCCCATATCGGCTAAAAGAATCAACAACTGGTCGATGTCCCGTTCATCCGCGATACGGCCGACGTAGGAGAAGATCGTTTTCAGGAGCTCATTCGGAGATGCGGTTAGGGGCTTGCTTTTCGAACTTTTGGACATGTCTTATCGCTGAACTATAAATACTAAAGCACAAGATTTCAAGGCTCTCCTAGGATTATCGGTGTGCAGCCCTCAGGATTTAACAAACATGATCACTGCAAATGAGCTCAGGAGGATGAGCACGACCCTCCGAAACCAGAGGTCGGACAGGCGGTGAAACAGCAGTACCCCGCAGGCGGTCCCTGCGGCCACGAAAGGACTGTAGTACAGCAGGGTTCGCCAGAGTTCCGGAGTGAGCAGGCCGGTAACGTAGAACAGAGGGATCTTGTAAAGGATAAGGAGAACGAAGTACACCTGCAGCGTGGCCTTGAATCCCTTCTTTCCCAGGTTCAGGGAATCGCAGTACATGATCACCGGCGGACCGCCGGCGCTCAGAGCCCCGCTGATGATGCCGCCGACAAGTCCGGCCAGGTATCCCCATCGGCGATCCATGTGAAAGTGAGCTCTTTTTTGAGCAAGTAGGGAGAAGCCGACGTAGCTGAGGATGAATCCCGCCAGGATCTTTAAAAGCAGACCTTCCGGCAGGTTCACCAGCCCGTAGATGCCTACAGGTACACCCAGGGCGGTACCGGCCAACAGGGGAAGAAGAGCCTTCCAGGCGATGTGCTTTCGCAGGGGGATGGTCATGCTGGTGAAGATCGCCAGACCGCAAAAACTCACGAAGGCATTGGCCAGTTTTATGCCGATCAGCAGGGGAAGAAGCGCCATGGCGACCAAGCCGAAACCGAAGCCGCTCAATCCTGAAATAAAGGAAGCGGCCAGGGTGGTTGCGGCGATGATCCAAAACATCGGGAGAAGGGCTTCGGTGGCAACTACACGGAGATTGCTTTGGCGCTAGCCAGCAGATACTCCTCCGCTTCTACGGACCAGAGGCCGCCCCGGGAATCGACGATCTCCGCCAGTTTGGCGAACAACGGATCTCCGGCGCCTTTTTTCTTGAAATCCTCGATGGCGGTCAGCTCCATCTCGATATTGGTATAGATCAGTTTCTTGCCCCCCGGGATCTTGGGAAGATTCAAGGTCGTTTCCACCACTGCGTTCAGCCCGCCGACGTGGGTCACCATCATGGCGGGATTGACCTTCCCCTCCGACATGAGGGCCAGAGCCTCGATCATGTCATCCGTATTTCCGCCGCTGGTGCCGACGATGTGGGTACCGCCGTAGTGTACGTTGTAGAAGTTCACCCGGGCGGCGAAGGCTGTGTCGGTGGGACCGGCAAAGAAATTCAGGCAGCCGTTTTTCCCCAGGATACGATCCCCCGTTTCCACGACCGCTGCTACGGGGGCGAAGACAAAAACATCATCATACCCCTCACCCCCGGTGAGACCGATCAGATGGCCGGGCACATCCTCGATCTCTCGGGTGTTGCAGAAAATGAGCTCAACCCCCAGTTCTGCGGCTTCCTCCGGTGGAAAGAAACCCTCGGCCCGTTTCAAACGCTTATCGTCGATGTCTGTCACAACGATGAGCCGGGACCGACTTTTAGCGCCCGCCAGCGCGGCGTGCAGGGCGTAGTCCAGAGAACCCAGTCCCATCGGTCCGGCGCCGGCCAGCAGAGCCAGGCATCCCCCTTCCCGGATGCCCATCTGGTGCACGTAGGATCCCTGCTCGTTGTGAAAGGAGGCGTGGAAAGCTCCGGCGATGCAGGAGACCGGCTCGGACAAGGAAGCGGGAAAGTAGCCCCTGCCCCTGTAGGGTAGAAGGCAGTTCATCTCCATAACCTCATTGGGGATGATGATGTAGGTGGCATCTCCACCGATGTAGCGGAAGGAGTAGCCCGGCGCATCCAGGCTTCCCTTGTAGTTCAGCGCGGGCTGAATGGAGAACTTCATATCCGCTTTGAAGCTCTTGCGCCACTTTTTGCCCACCTCCACGAGTCTGCCGGACATCTCATGGCCGATAATTGTCGGGTTCTTGTCGATGTCTTTGGGCACGCGTTTGTGGTCCGCGCCCTGTTTAGCCGCCTTGTAGCTGGACATGCAGATCGAATCCGAGATCACCTGGGCCAGGATCTCGTTTTCCTTGATCGGGGGAAGGTCGAACTCTTCCAGGCGCAAATCCCCCTTTCCATACAGTCGAACAGCCAGTGTCTTCATCTGATATTCACTCCGTTTCTACTTGAGCATGATCTGCCCGCCGGTCACGGGGAGGGCCTGCCCCGTTTCGTAGGTCTGATCCAGGATATACAGCAGCGCCCGGACCACGTCTTGGACGCGGCAGCCCCGTTTCATCGGCACCTTTTCTTCGTAAAAGCGCCGGACATCCTCCATGCTGCGCGCCCCCGGCACCTTCCCCGCCCGCAGGTACTGGACAAACAGGCCGCGTTTCGGATCGGACCAGAGGGGGCCGTCGAAGAAGTTGCCCGGACAGATCGCGTTCACCTTGATGTTATGCTCCACCAACTCCAGGGCAAAGCTCTGGGTCAGACCGATACCGCCGAACTTGCTGCCGGCATAGGCGTAGTTCTTGTTGCTGCCGCTCAAGCCCGACTTGGAGTTGATCTGCACAATGTCCATGAAGTACTCGGGGCTGTAGCGGTGCTGTATCTTCATGATCTCGGAGGCGACCTTGCAGCAGAGGAAGTATCCCCTGTAATTCACCCTGGTAACGAACTCGAAGCTCTCCAGGTCCAGCTCCTCCAGGCTTCCCGCCTTGAGAACCCCGGCATTGCTGACAAGCAGATCCAAACCGCCGTAGCTCAACACGGTTTCCCGGACCATGGCGGTCACGGAGCTTTCCTGAGTCACATCCGCCGCCACGGCCAGACAGCGTGCGGGTCCGTAATGCCTGTTCAGCTCCTCGGCTTTCTTGACGGCCAGATCCCCGTTGATATCGGCTATTACCACGTGGGCTCCCAGGGCCAGCAGGGACCGGGCAATCCCCGCGCCGAAGCCTTGGGCCGCTCCGGTCACCAGGGCGATTTTAGCGTTCACGCTGCTTGGGGCGCCTTCCGGGGCGCCCTCCGGGCCGGCGTGGCCCCCTGCACTGCTGACCCTTTTGCGGAACGCCTCCACCTCCCAGTTCCGAATGAACTCGACCTGGTCGGCGGGAAGGGGATTCAAGCCCCCGAAAGACCGGCTCAAGGTAGCGACCTTGACCGCATCAAGGAAGACCGACAGGGCGATGTCGGCGTTTTTTTTCGACCCCCCCCAGGCGAATACACCGAGTTTTTCCACGCAGACAATGATCGGTGATGCGCCGTTCCTCCGACGGTACTGCTGAACCCCCTCTTCTATGGCGCGGTACTGCTCCTCAAGGGATTCCCTTCGGGGCACGAACAGGGCTTCGTGGTTGCAGTACACGATATGATCCGGCGTGATGGAGGTCGACAACTTTGCGAAGGCCGTCTTGCTGCTCGAGAACGAGGATACCGGGCGGCTTGCATGGAAGGTGAGAATCGAGGCGTCCTCCATCAGCAGCATCCGCAGAGCCGGTGCCAGTTTTGCCGCCCTGTGG
>Ga0180437_10010230_pt1 | contig 11471 bp, 6 predicted proteins | sample SS_ome_4_FD_132410 | JGI IMG/M metagenome (GOLD analysis project Ga0180437, IMG submission 132410) | Hypersaline lake sediment archaeal communities from the Salton Sea, California, USA - SS_3_D_1 metaG | ecosystem: Environmental > Aquatic > Non-marine Saline and Alkaline > Hypersaline > Sediment... | reverse complement strand
TTGAAGCGGTTGCGGCCAGAACCGCCACGGGTTGCGATGTTTATCACCGGCGGCGCGGAAGCGGGCGTAATCCTCAACCAGCGGATTTGCCACAGCGAAACGATGCAGTTCCTCAAGCCGGTTAGACGCCTCGGCAAAGAGGCATCGGCAGATCTCTTGCAGGAGCTCACGTTTCAGCCCCATCTGTCGCTGATAATCTGCCAGCGGCGCGTTACAAAGAGCCTTAACCTCATTTTGGAATGCTGATGATTCCAGGAGGGCCAGCGCTGAAGGACACCTTGGCAACTCCGGGACCGCGTCTATATCGAGATAAAATTCGTTCCACAGCCGGCGGCTGGCGGGGAGATAGGGGCTGGGGTCAGCAGCTTCGTCCAGGAAGGTGGCTAATAGCGGTAAAGTGGCCACCACCCGGCCGCCCATTCCGGCGACCCAGGCTGTTAAATTCTGGAGGTCTGAGAAGTCGCCGCTGCCCCAGCTTTTTTTCGAATGCAGGGCATACAGGGGCAGGAATACTCCCCAGCAGCGGTTCTTCTCTTCCCCGGGTGGAGTGTACGCCTCAAGTGGTGCCGAGATAAGCAGGCTTTGTTCAAATCTATTAGGCAGTTCCAGGGTCAGCCGGTGGTATCCCCAGAATAAACCTTTGGGTAGAGACAGGTGTTTGACCGCGTATTGCACTGCCTCTACCTCCACAGTCTCAAGCGTTTTTTGGTCCGCCCCACACCACTCCCACCGCCGCTCTTCGCCGGACTCCATATGCAAATGACATTTTAGAATGGCGCTGGCTTCATGAAGGGGAAGGCGTATCTCCGCCGGGGGTGGCTCACCATTCCAGGCGATAATGACCGGCTCTATCACTCGCTGCCAAAGTGCTTGTTGCCGTTCACGCCACGCCGAGGGCACGTCCTGAAGGCATGCCACCGGCGCGCCCAGCGAGCGGAGCACCGCCAGTAGAGATTCCGCAGAGGCCTGTTTTCGATGGCGGTTCACATCGTAGTAGGCCGTCTGTACACCGTACAGGTGGGCCAGTTGATGGAGAAGCCGGAGATTTGGAAAAGGGCTCACTTGTCGGCCTTCTGTGTGGCTTTCCCCCGCGCCTGTTTAGCCGTTGGCTCCGCCTCCGTTGCTGTCTGGGTCGCGGTATCGGCAGGCTCTTCCTCAACCGCTAGCATCTGCAATATACCCTGCAGAGGCAATCCAACCCAGTCCGGACGATTGTTGAGTTCATAGTTTACTTCGTAAATGGCTTTGTCAAGAAGATAGGCATCAAGAATAACTTTCATGCCCTCCCGACTCTGAGGCAATATGGGGGTATCGGCCATGAATTGCAGGTAGGACTTCAGGTAGACGGCGGAAACCCAGAGGTACCAGGACCGCGCCCACTCTGCCAGCACGGGCAAATCCTCTGGCCGCATTGTGGTCGAAGCTTGACCACGCACGGCAGCATAGGCCGCGTAGTGAAACGAGCGTATCATGCCGGCAATGTCCCTTAGTGGCGAGCGTTTTATCCGTCGCTCTCCCAGGTGCCTTGCCGGTTCGCCTTCAAAGTCGATGATGATAAAGTCGCTGCCTGTGTAGAGCACCTGCCCTAGGTGGTAATCGCCGTGGCAGCGCAAACGCATCCCCGCAATTCTTCGGCTGGTCAGGGCCTGGAAGCGCTCCATGATGGCATCCTCCAGACCGAGGACCTTCCTTGCATCTGCTTTGACCTCCTCTGGGAGTTGTCTCATCCGCTGGCGCAGCAATGGCAACACCTGGGAAGCAAATCCCCTCATTCCGTGGTAAAGAGACCGCTGGTAGGCCACCGTGAAAGGCTCGGGAACAAAATCGGCATCATCCATAGCTGAGGCCAGTGTCAGGTGGAGTTCAGCGGTTCGTTGCCCCAGGAGCTGAGCGGAGACCATGTATTCACCGATGGACTCCTGGGCTATCGGCGGGAGGCTCTCATCACTTATGTCGATAAAGGAATTTCCCTGAGGCAGTGGCGCTGTCACTCCGGCATAGGCCACGACCCTCTCGAAGTAACGCCCCAGAGAATCCAGCGTATAACTCCAGCCGTCACCCTCGTTGCGCACATAGCCGTGAAGGATGCCCAGCGTCACCGGCTCATGTAGCCTCCGACTGCGGTACTCGAGAACGCCGGCCACCGGGGGGGAGTTGGGGAAGGGTTCCTTTTCGGTAAGAAAGCGGCCGATTTCGAGCTCAGGGCTGACCCCTTCCTCCAGACGACGAAACAGCTTCAGTTTGAACCGGTTCCCGTAGACCACCGAAGTGTTGGTCTGCTCTCCCGCCAGCACCGCGGATTCCAGGGTATCTTGAACTGGTTCACGTATCTTGCGAAATACGTTGCGGGTATGGGTGGCCACCAGTTGTCCCAATTCTCCCCGGTAGCGGCGCCGCCGCGCCATGGCCTTAAGCAGCGCGTCGCGAAAGCCAGGTTCAATCAGGGCATCATAAATGACGCCCTCCTTCTCACTACCTTTGCGCCCCAGCTTCAGCCTGGCGATGACAGCCTGTGGCAGACTATCAAGAATTTGAGCCGCCCGTTCTCCCCAGGCGAAGGTAAGGGGCAGGAAGTAAGTCTCGGGTTCACCCTCGGAGTATTCCATCCTGACCAGCGCCAGATGGGCCACAGAAATATCGTAAGGCAAGGCGATGGTGTCCTCTATGTCCACGGAACGGGTATAACGCGCTTTGCTACCAAACCAGCGGCGTTGCCTTATGTAGCTTAATAGTGCTGCTTCTGTAAGCGGTCTTCTTCCACGCCGGTACAGCTCCGTCAATTCCCTGGTCAGGGTCAGGGTTGGCACCGAGACTCCCACCGCTTTTGTCTGCAGGTCGATTTTTTCCGGCTCCCTGGCTTCTACGGAGAACCAGTAGAACGCGTAAGGGCTGAGGGTGATGAAGTAAGGCGCCTCCCCAATGCGAGGAAACTCCGACTGTCCAAAGACCTCAACGGGCACCTTGCTATTGAATTCAGTCAGGTTAAGGCTGGTATGCTGCACGGAACGCGAAAAATTGGCCACCACCAGGATGGTCTCATTCTCGTAACGGCGGACAAAAGCCAGCACCTTCCTATTTTCCGGGTAAAGGAACTCCAGGCTGCCGCGGCCAAAGGCCTTAAAGCGTTTTCTCATGGCAATAAGACGCTTCATCCACCAGAGAAGCGAGTCCGGGTTATTCTGCTGGGCCTCCACGTTAACGGCCTCATAATGGTACTCAGGATCGATGTTGACCGGCAGGTATAATCGCTGCGGATTGGTACGGGAAAACCCCGCATTGCGGTCAGCACTCCATTGCATCGGGGTGCGTACGCCATTTCGGTCGCCCAGGTAGAAGTTGTCTCCCATGCCAATCTCATCGCCATAGTATATCAACGGTGTTCCGGGCAGCGAAAAGAGCAGCCCGTTCATAAGCTCTATCTTCTTTCGGTCATTGTTGAGGAGCGGGGACAGCCGACGACGGATGCCGAGGTTGACCCGGGCCTGAGTATCATAGGCATAAACCCGGTACATGTAGTCCCGTTCCTCATCGGTTACCATTTCCAGAGTGAGTTCATCGTGGTTGCGCAGGAAAAGGGCCCACTGGCAGGTCTCCGGAATCGCCGGTGTATGCTGGAGGATATCGATAATGGGGAAACGGTCCTCCATGCGGATCGCCATGAACATGCGTGGCATGAGAGGGAAGTGGTAGGCCATATGGCACTCGTTTTCTGCGCCGAAGTAAGCGACAGCGTCTTCAGCCCACTGGTTTGCCTCCGCCAGCAGCATGCGGTTTTTAAACTTCTCATCCACATGGCGGCGCAATTCCCTCAGAAAGCTGTGCGTTTCCGGCAGGTTTTCGCAGTTCGTCCCCTCTCGCTCGTAGAGGTAGGGCACTGCATCCAGGCGAAGCCCGGACACTCCCATGCCCAGCCAGAAATCGATGACCCGGAGTATCGCCTGTCGCACCAGTGGATTATCGTAGTTGAGGTCGGGCTGGTGCGAGTAGAAGCGGTGCCAGTAATAAGCTTTGGCTTCCGGGTCCCATGCCCAGTTCGATGACTCAAAATCCTGGAAAATTATCCTGGCCTCTCTGAATTCTTGTGCGGTGTTGCTCCAGACATAGAAATTGCGCCCGGGGCTTCCCGCTTCGGCTCGCCGCGCCCGCTGAAACCAGGGGTGCTGGTCTGATGTGTGATTGACGATAAGCTCGGTGATGACGCGCAGGCCCCGATAATTGGCCTCCCGGAGGAAGACCCTGAAATCATGGAGCGTCCCGTATGTGGGATGGACGCTGGAATAGTCCGAGACATCGTAGCCGTCGTCCTTGAAGGGAGATGGATAAAAGGGAAGAAGCCAGAGCGCCGTAACTCCCAGGTCCTGGAGGTAGTCCAGTTTTTCCGTCAGCCCCTGGAAGTCACCCATGCCATCGCCGTCACTGTCGTGGAAGGCCCGGACGTGAAGCTCGTAGATGATGGCATCCTTGTACCAGAGGGGGTCACTATCCCGCCAGAAATACTTCTTATCACTGGTTGCCATATCAATCAGCCTCTTTACGCATTATACGCTAATTTCTGCCCCTGGCAATCACCCGGCGCACCTGGAAGATATGGGCTGGTATTTTTTGCGGGTCAAGCTCCACGTAGTTCCGCGAACCTCGCCACTGATAGGTAGCACCCGCCAGAAGGTCATGTACTTCATACGGCTGGTCATGCTCAAGCTCCAGTTCCTTGAGGGCAAGGTCTACCCAGCCTGACTGTTTGTACCGGTAATCCAGGTTCACCACGACCAATATTACGCTGGAAAGGTCTTCAGTGCGTTTGCTGTAGCAAATAAGCTGTTCGTTATCCACGGAATGGAAACGCAGGCTTATGTCGTTCTGGAGGGCCGGGTTTTCCCGGCGGATTTTGTTTGCCCGGGCGATGAAATCCTTCAGGCTGCCGGGGCTTTCGAGGTTCCACTGCTTCAATTCATATTTTTCCGAGTCCAGATATTCTTCACTTTGCCTGTCCTTGCGGCGATTTTCGCAGAGCTCAAAGGCAGGACCATAAATCCCGTAATTGGCGCCAAGGGTCGCCGCCAGCACCAGTCGCGTCATGAATGCCGGTCGCCCACCGTCGCGGAGATAGTCGCTCAGGATGTCAGGGGTATTCGGCCAAAGGTTGGGACGGAAGAACTCCCGCACCTCCGTCTGAGTCAGCTCGGTAAAGTACTGGGTGAGTTCCCACTTGGCATTGCGCCAGGTGAAATAGGTGTAAGACTGGGTGAAGCCCAGTTTGGCGAGCTGGTACATGATTTTGGGGCGGGTGAAGGCTTCAGACAAGAAGATAACTTCAGGGTAATCTTTTTTGACCTCATAAATCAGCCATTCCCAGAACGCGAAGGGCTTGGTGTGAGGATTATCCACGCGGAAGATGCGCACTCCCTGCTCTATCCAGAAAAGGACAACGCTCTTGAGTTCCTCCCAGAGTTCCTGCCATTTCTCGGTGGCGAACTCCAAAGGATAGATGTCCTGATACTTCTTGGGCGGGTTTTCCGCGTATTGCACGGTGCCATCCGGCCGCCACCGGAACCATTCCGGGTGTTCCCTGACGTAGGGATGGTCTGGCGAGCACTGGAAGGCCAGGTCAAGGGCCAGCTCAAGGCCATGTTCCTTTGCCTTATCTATGAACCTGCGGAAGTCTTCCAGAGTGCCTTGCTGGAGATGGACTGCCTTGTGCCCCCCCTCCGCTGACCCGATGGCCCAGGGAGTGCCGGGGTCACCTTCTTTGGCGGTGGGATTGTTGTTCTTACCTTTGCGGCTGGTAAAGCCGATGGGGTGGATGGGGGGGAAATAGAGCACGTCAAAGCCCATCTCCGAGATGTAGGGCAGGCGCGCCTCACAGTCCTTGAAAGTGCCGTGGCGACCAGGCCCGGGCATGCAGGAACGGGGAAACATCTCGTACCAGGTGCTGAAGCGCGCCTTTTCGCGGTCAACCACCACTGCCAGCTCTCTGGAGTAAGTCACCGCATACTGGCTGTCCTGGTACCTGGCCATGACCGTGCTCACCCGGTCGCCCAGTGCCAGCCTGGTTTTGGCTAACGGCAAAGTCTGGTCGGAGCGCAGCGTCTCTGCCCATTTCCGCAGTTTGCCCGCATCGCTTTTCCCGGCGCGCTGGCTGGCTTCCTCAATCAGTTGCGCGCCTATCAGGAAGTCAATCGCAACATCCTGCTTTGCCTGAACCCTTTTTGACATATCCTGCTGCCAGGTCTTGAAGCGGTCAACCCAGGCGATAAAAGTATATTGGTATCGTCCCGGTTCGGTGACCATGAAGGAACCGCGCCAGCGGTCATTGACCAGAAACTCCATGGGCACCTCGTTCCACTTTCGGTCGCCTTCCTTGCGGTACCGGAGCGTCGCCGATAGAACATCATGGCCATCAGCGTAAATATCGGCCTCCACAACCACCTTGTCGCCGATGATTCGTTTAATCGGGAACCGGCCCCCATCTATTTCAGGCTGGACCCCTTCGATAATTACTCTGGTTCTGCTGTCTACAGTCTGCATGATGCAACTCAATCTGTAATGATTTATTTCCTTCTATTATACTAATATATTTTCGCTGCTTTTAGCTACTGGGCGTATAGACGACGGTGGAGGGCCAGGCAAAGCTTTAAGGTGAGGTGACAGTCGCTTGCTCTGTTACCTGATGGTACAACAGTCTGAATTATCTACTATGTGGACTGCCCGGTCCACGCTGGATTTGTCCGGTAAAAATTGCCCGCTACTATGAGCTATGCTCAACGGGCGGCCTGATGTTCAGCTCCTTCGCCAGTTTAATTAACTCCTGCCATGTGGCGTCCTCTATCGGTATGCCTTCCTTCATTCTCTTCTCCGCCTCGCGCTCCTCAATCTCCCCGGGTATGAGTACCTCGGTAAAACCATCCATCGGAGGGCATGACTTCACGTTGTTGATTAAATGCAATATGTCTTTTTTATATTCCTGGTAATCCCTGAACTTGCCGATATCGATAACCGTAATAAAAAAGCCGCCCTGTGTTGATGGGTGCACTTCTATGTACTTGCTCTGCAGAGCGCCGAGCAAGGCGCTGGTCAATACCTCAATAGCCAGTACCAGCCCATAACCCTTGTACCCGCCGAAAGGGAGAAGGAATCCCTCCAAGGCCTCCCTGGCGTCGGTGGTCGGTTTGCCCTGCTTGTCCAGAGCCACCCCTGCCGGTATTTCTTTCCCCCGGCGCGCGGCCACAGTAATTTTGAAACGAGCGATGCCACTGGTGGCCATGTCCAGAATCATCGAACGCCCCTCATCCATAGGGAAACCGACACACATTGGATTTGTGCCGAACATGTTCTCCCGTCCGCCCCAAGGAATCATAACCGCCGGAGCATTCACACAGGCAAACCCAACAAAGCCGTGTCCGATAACCCTCTTCATGTAATAAGCCAGCATCCCCACATGCCCCAGATTCCTGACACCGACCACGCCGACGCCGGTGGATCTCGCTTTATCAATGGCTAATTCGGTGGCTTTGGTGGCTACGGGGATGCCAAGGCCGTTTCCCCCGTCCAGCAAAGCTATGCTGGCAGACTCCTCAATCACGTTGATATCAGACCTGGCGTGCACGAAACCCTTATTAATACCCTCGGTATAGTAGGGAATCCGTATAATTCCGTGAGAGTCAACACCCCTCAGGTTTGCCATAACAAGGTTATCGGCAATGTTCTCGGCATCCTCTTTCGGGACGCCGAATTTTAGAAAACAGGCCACGCAGAAATCCTGCGCTTGCTCAGCGGAAATCTTAACATTCTCCATAGTTATAGTTTACCTCCCAGAATTATCCCGGTTTAACGCTCAGGCTCATACCTTCCGGGTAAAATAAAGTTAACATACTTGCCTCATCCTCTTCAATGTTCCTTCATCTGGCAGGGCTTTATGGCGGAACAGGGCAGAGGCGAATCAAAGCAGAAACAGTGACCTGATTTTCTGCGGTGGGCACGTCCAGAAATTGGAGATGGTGACACACCAGGTCTTTTTTCTTAATGGCATAACATGAGGCAAGGCATCTCTGGCGGGGACTCAGTTTAATGGGCAGTTCATCCCCTGAGTCCGGCTATCTTGTACACCAGGTCCATATCCAGACTGCTGCGTATCAGCGCTGCCAGCTTATTGAACTCGGTTTCCCTATCTATGCTTTCGATGTTGAAATCAAGGGGCATGCCTTTGGCTTCCGCTATCGATTTAAGTATGCCGCGGCACAGTTCTGGATTGTGGAAAAGGCCGTGTATGTACGTTCCCAGTACCCTGCCGTCCGGGCTGAGGCAACCGTCAACTGTCTGCCTGGCGCAGGGTTTTCCCGACCTTTCTCTGATATCAAAGGCAGCCAAGCGGGCTGGACTGTCCGTCTCACCCATGTGAATTTCATATCCCTGGAAGGATATCCCCTGGACCTCTTTGAGCAACCCCTTTTTTGCCTGTACAGTTCCCCGGACGCGATGCGTCTCCTTGTCTGGTGAGAAGGTGGTGGTTGCCGGCAGAAGCCCCTGCCCCGCCTTCTCGGGCGAGGCTGACTCGACCCCCTGCGGGTCCAGGATGCGCTTTCCCAGCATCTGGTAGCCTCCGCAGATACCGATGATGAAAGCCCCCCGCTCATGGAGCTGCCGTATCTTTTTGTCCAGCCCCCTCGAAACCAGCCAGTCAAGGTCGGCACCGGTCGCCTTGCTGCCGGGCAGAATGACCAGGTCGGCGGCATCCATCTCTTCCGGTGCGTCCACGTAGTGCAGGTTAACCTGTTCCTGTTCAGCCAGCGGGTCGAAGTCGTCAAAGTTTGAGATGTGGGGCAGTCTGACCACGGCAACGTCTACCCAGGCGCCCTGACGCCCCGGCTGCCGCCTGTCCAGAGCGACCGCGTCCTCCTCCGGCAGCCGGATATCCTGGAAGTAGGGTATTACCCCGACCACCGGTACCCCACCTTGCTTTTCCAGGAATTGCAGTCCCGGCTCCAGCAGGGAACGGTCGCCGCGGAACTTGTTTATCACCAGCCCCTGTACCAGCTTTCTCTCTTCGGGCTCCAGGAGCCAGAGCGTGCCCAGAAGCGAGGCAAAGACACCGCCGCGGTCGATATCACCCACCAGCAGCACCGGGGCGTCGGCATAGCCGGCCACGCGCATGTTCACCATATCGCTGTATCTCAAATTGACCTCGGCCGAACTGCCGGCACCTTCTATGACGACAATGTCATGCCTGGTGCGCAGGGTATCCAGCGAGCGGGTTATTACCGGCCAGAGGTCATCTCTGAGCTTGTAATACTCTCTGGCCGGTACGGAAAGGTAAGGTCGGCCGAGCAGCACCACCTGTGAGCGACTATCCGCCTCCGGCTTGAGCAGTACCGGGTTCATCTCCACCACGGATTCAACGCCAGCGGCGTCGGCCTGCATCGCCTGGGCGCGCCCTATTTCACCGCCGTCAGGGGTGACATAGGAATTATTGGACATGTTCTGCGCCTTAAACGGGGCCACGTTGAAGCCATCCTGGTGAAACACGCGGCACAAAGCAGCCACCAGGACGCTCTTGCCGACGGTGGACGCCGTCCCCTGAACCATGATTACCTTGCCCAGCATAATCTGTGTTACCCGTGACGTCTTATGAACTGGCCCGTTTTCCCTCCAGGTCCGGAGGAGTGTCCCAGTGCCATAGCCCTGGTTCCACCGGATTATAGGTATGCTTGGCGGCTATCTCCTCGTTCAGCACAACGCCCAGGCCGGGTTTCTTTGATGGTATGATATAGCCGTCCTCCCACTGAATCGGCTCTTCTAAAAGCTCCGTGTAAAAACCGCCCCAGGTCTCTATACTTTCCTGAATCAGGAAGTTAGGGCTGCAGGTATCTATCTGGATGTTGGCGGCGGCTTCTATGGGCCCGCAGAACAGGTGCGGCGCAATCTGGGCGTAGTGGGCTTCGGCCATCCCGGCGATTGTCTTGGCCTCCATTATGCCGCCAACCCGTCCCAGGGCCATCTGCAGTATGGCCGCCGCCTGCTTCTCCAGCAGTTCCGTGAACTCGTAAACCGTGGACAGCCGTTCCCCCGTGGCAATGGGAATGCTTGTAAATCGCGCTACCCTGGCCATCTCATCGACATTCTCGGGAGGAACCGGCTCCTCGTACCACATCGGGTCGTACTTCTCAAGCCTCTTGGCCAGCCTGATGGCGCTGTGGGTAGTCATCTGCCCGTGGGTCCCAATGAGTATGTCGCATTTGCTCCCCACGGCCTCCCGCACATTCCTGACGACGGCCTCAGCATTATCGAGTGTTTCCAGGGAAAGTTCTCTCGGGTCAAATGGCGACATAAGGTCAAGGATGGGGTCAAGCTTGACCGCGGTGAAGCCCTGTTTAACATACGCCGCTGCCCTTACCGCGGCCTGTTCCGGGTCACAATGCACACTCAGGTTGCTCTGCAGCGAGTCTCCCGGCGCCGGATAAAGGTAGGTATAGGACCTGAGCTTTTCATGATACTGCCCGCCGAGCAGGTTGTAAATCGGCTGGTCAAGTGCCTTGCCCACGATATCCCAGCATGCCATCTCGAAGGCACTTATCACGCCCATCTTGGCCAGGTCCGGATGCTGGCCGTAACCGCTGCCGTAAAGTATTCGCCACAGCAATTCGGTCTTAAAAGGGTCGAAGCCGATAACGTAACGCTCGCCCATGTCCTCAATCAAGTGCACCACCGTGCGGGCATCGAACGGCACCGCATAGGCTTCCCCGAAGCCATCTATGCCATCGTCGGTGGTGATTTTCAGGAATACCCAGTTGCGTCCGCCATGATGCGGTGGCGGAGTCCCCACCACATAGGTTTTCAACTCAGCTATTTTCATTGTTCCAGGCCTCCGTTATTAAAATAACCGACTGCTATCTTACGTTATTTGCCCGATTTCTTCAATGGAAAAAAGCACTGGCTCGAGCCGGGAACTGAATTCTATGCCTGTGTTATACTTGTAATCTTACCATTTCGAGGTTATATTCATTAGAGTAAAACAATGTATCTGTGGAGGTATGAGTATGTCAGAGATGAAGAAGTGCACTATACCGGAGTCATGGCCGATGATACGGGATGACTTTGAGCAGTTCACACAGGACCCAACTTGCTGGTTCATCAATCATATGGAGGCAGCACTGGCTAATGGCAACCTCGAATCGGCAAAGAACCTGATGGAAATCTTTAAAATCGTAAACGCGCCATCCGGCACTCATAATCATTTATAAAGGAACGGTCGCAGCCAGCTATATGACTGGCCGCAAATGGGTTCAGATACAAACAGGAGGTATGAAATGGCTGAAGAAAGCGAACAGAGGAAAAAAGACAGGCTTATCAAGAAGATGGAAAAAGAAAGGGGGTACGTTTACCCCGCGTGGCTTTACATGGTCGATAAAGACGTCGATTTCATGGAAGCATATAACAACCTCTATGAAAGGGGACTCACCGATGGGAAGGCACTGCCA
>Ga0180437_10010229_pt1 | contig 11471 bp, 9 predicted proteins | sample SS_ome_4_FD_132410 | JGI IMG/M metagenome (GOLD analysis project Ga0180437, IMG submission 132410) | Hypersaline lake sediment archaeal communities from the Salton Sea, California, USA - SS_3_D_1 metaG | ecosystem: Environmental > Aquatic > Non-marine Saline and Alkaline > Hypersaline > Sediment... | reverse complement strand
CCTGTGAGGACAATCCTGTTAGAAGGAGCAGGCCATTCCAGTGGGGAGAGTGTCCGCTGCAAATAAACAATTCTCTCCTGCTCGAGCATTTCTTGATAAATGTATTCATTTCTGAGCATGAAGCTTTCCACCTCCTAGCCCTGATATCTCATGAATTGCTGTCGCGAGACCACGAAGATGAACGTGCCACCGGGTAACCGCAGGGTGTTGGATTCGAGGCGTACCTGAAGGGTACGTCGCAGGGGCCGACACCCGAGGACGACCGGAAGGGCGGCCATATCCGTGGTCGCAGCAGGTGATTCATGAAATATCAGGGCTGACCCCTCAAAACTATCCCCCTAAGGATCTAACTGTCAATTAGTTATATCAAACATTTAGTCGATTCGTTCAAATCGTTCAAGTCGTTCAAACCGTAAAGGCCCAAGGAGCCAGGAGTCAGTAGACAGTAGCCAGAATGGAAAAACAGTCTTTATGTTCTTGCCTCCTGCATTCTGGATTCTGGCTCCTGAATTCTTAAGTAATTTGGTGCCTAGTGTTTAGTTCCTAGTGCCTAGTATCCAGTATCTAGTATCTAGCATTATCCCTAGGCACGCTGATTGCATCACCTCCGGCCAGTCCTTGGTCTGAAAATTCCCCAAAATCTGGTTGTTGGCAGGGTGGACACTTGGCTAATGAAAGGAGTTTAGCGAGTTGAATTCAGTGGTTGTGAGAACACTGTTTTCCCTGTTCGTGCCCGGTGGGCTTGTGGTTTTTACCGCGGCTGTAATCATTTACCTTGGTGTTTTGGATAAATCTCTGTCTGCTCTGGTGCACATTTATCCATATTTGGTGGCAGTGGCGGGAATATTGCTCGGCTGGCGCTTTAACCGCAGTCGCTTGATTTTTGCCATTCTCGTATTGGCTCTTGCAGACAGGGGATTGCTTTTGTTCAGCTCTGCCGCTAATAACGTTGGTGCTGCCTCTGCAGCTTTGGGCCAAACCGTGTACAATGCCATTGGCTTTCTCTTGCCCCTGAATCTGGTGTTTGTCTCTCAGGTGAAAGAACGGGGGATTTTAACCCTCCATGGCATAGTCCGACTGAGCCTCATCTTGCTGCAGGTCCTCACCGTCTTTCTCATCTGTCGATACCAGGAGTGGGGCCTGGCTGCTTTTCTTGACTATTCGTTGCCTGAAGACCATTTGCTCTCATGGCTGCCCCTTTCACTGCCCTCTCTTTTGTCTTTTGCCGTAGCATTTTTTTTCCTGACCCTTGGCTTTATTCGGCACGAGTCGGCAATTGAAAACGGCTTCTTTTGGGCCCTGTTGTCGGTTTTCTTGGCTTTCGCTGTTGGTAAGGTTGGGCCAGTTTCAACCATCTATTTGGCCACCGCCGGGCTTGTCCTAGTCGTTTCAGTGATCGAAACCTCCCATAGCATGGCGTTTAGAGATGAGTTGACTGGGATTCCTGGCCGGCGCGCTTTGGAGGAGAAGCTTCTCCAAATGAGTGGTATTTTCACTGTGGCCATGCTTGATATTGACTTTTTCAAGAAGTTTAACGACCGTCACGGTCACGAGGTTGGCGACCAGGTTCTGCGTTTGGTGGCGTCGAAACTTAACACCGTATCTGGCGGCGGCAAACCTTTTCGCTATGGTGGCGAAGAGTTCACCATTATTTTCCCTGGGCTCAATAGCAAGGCGGCCATGGCTCATCTGGAGAAATTGAGAAAAAGGGTGGAGCAGACGCGCTTTTTAGTCCGCGGCAGCAATCGATCAGGTAAGAGATTAGAAAAAGCGAAAGGGATTAGCGGATTTCGAAAAAGAGCCAAAGTAACCATAAGCATCGGGGTGGCGGAGAGAAATGAAAAATACACCTCTCCGCAGCAGGTGCTTATGGCGGCAGACAAAGCCTTATATCGAGCAAAAAAGGCTGGGCGCAATCGAACCAGCACCTAAGCCTTAATCTTAAATCCGCAATCCGCAATCCGCAATCCAAAATCCACAATCTCAAATCCACCTAGCGGTCATCTTTCTCTTTCCCACCCTTCTTGGCTGCTTCCTCCTCCTCAGCTATTGCAAGGGCTGCAGCACCAGCTGCCTGCCGCATTTTCTCGTCCACAGCGGTTGAGGTCTTGTCCTTGCTTTCCTTCTCCTGTTCAAATTCTTCGGCGGTTGTCTCCGGCGGGAGATAGACTGTTACGTTGCGATGGGCGAACTCGATGCCTTCCTTGCGGAAGGCCTCTTGAATTCTTCTGTAGACTTCGCGGCGGACTAGAAACTGCTGGCCAGGAACTGTCTTGAACTTGATCCGCATTATCATGGCGGAATCATCCATTTCTCTCACACCCTGGGACTTTATCTTGTCGAGCAAGCCTGCTGAGAGTTCCGGATCCTTTTGAATTTGCTTGTTAATTTTTTTGATGATCTTTCTGACCTTATCCACGTCGGTGTCGTAACGAACCCGAATATTAAGCTTCATGATGTGGTAGTCACGGCTGTAGTTGGTCACTGTATTCATGTCACCAAATGGGACTGTGATTACCGGACCGCGATGGTGGCGAAGCCTCATTGAGCGTATAGATATGTGTTCCACGCTACCTCTCTGTCCAGCGGTTTCTACATAGTCGCCAACGCGAAAGGCATCATCAATGAGGAAGAAAACCCCTGAAATGATATCTTTAACCAGAGTCTGAGCGCCGAAACCGATTGCCAGGCCAACGATTCCTGCGCCGGCAATCATGGGCCCAATGTCGATACCCATTTCAGACAATACAATCATTGTTACTATTACGACCAGGACAGCAAGGACAAATTTTCTCAGGAGCAGGAGCAGGGTGCCCTTTCGGGTGCCTCCGGCGCCGCCCTCTTCCATCTCTTCGTCGCCCTCGGGAAATTCCTCCACGAGTTTTTGATCCATTAGCGTTTTGGAATACTCCCAGACAATCAGGCCGAGCAGAAGAGCCAAAATGATGCTCAGTATAGTGGATGAGAAAACCCTGGTAATGGAAAGATCAATGCCCCATAGCCTGAGAACGACGAAGAACAAGGCCACTACCAGCACAATACGGAAAAGTCTTTTTGCAAAAGGGACATACTGGCCCATAACCGCTTTTTCGTCCACTTGCGGCTGAAGGTCGGAAGCGATTTTGCCATCTATGTCCGACTCGCTCCCTTTATCCTCTCCACTCAAATCTATGGTTTCAGGCAATTCACCCGAGGCGGCCTTCAACAAACGTTGGCCCCACTGATCAATTCCGATGAATATGGGAATTACAAAAAGGCTGGCAATGAGTTTGATGATCTTGCCTTTACCTGCAATCAGGGCGCTGATTTGCCAGAAGCATCCGACAAAAATCACGTAGAGAATAGCAAAAATATGCCAGCTTTTGGCAAACCCAGCCCTCAGTGGAGAGTGATCGCAGGTGGAGTCAGCAGCGTCCTGGCAGATGGCCTGGGCCACTCTGTGTCGGCTTTGCCAGATCATTGTGATGAACAATAGAAAAACACTGAGGCCCGCCGCACTGTAAAGTAACAGAGAGAGTTCCTCGCTGATTTGCATATTTTGGACAATTATGCTCGCTCCCGCAATCAATGCTGCGACTAGACTAATTCTGAAAAACCAGCGGTAGAGGAATTCTGCATCCTCATCCGCCATGGGTACTAAACGTAGGGATGACCTTGCTGGTGAAAGCACAAGTCCGGCAAGGAAGATGATGGCCCGAAAATAGTAGCTGGTGATAAGGTAGGTGAGAATTATGGTATATGAAGCCTTTCCCTTATCATAAAAAATCACAAGGAGGACAAAGGTTATCAGTATGTAAATGGCCAATCCAAGACCGTCTAGGAGCAAACGGCAAAAGACGTTACCTAATTTTTGCAGTGCTCCCCGGGGCACCGCGGTGAGGAGTTGCTGGTGAATGTCACGGGCCAACCTTTTCAGCAGCCATTCGGCAAAAAGACCCGCTCCTATCACCGCGGCCAAACCGACAAGAGTCAAGAGCAAACCGGCGGGCCCCTTATCATCGGATAATAAGGCAATCAGAGCGCGGGGTTGGGACAAGACCGAAGCCGAGCCACGAAAAATTCCCCTAATTCGCTTAGAAATCATTAAAGTTTGCCCATCGGCTTCGTCGAAGATTTGTTGTATTCTGCTCCCTCTACCAGTGGGCTCTCCAGGCTCTGTGCTTACTGGTCTCTCCTCTGCCCTTTTCTTGAGTTCTTCGATGAGAAGACGTCTGACCTGCTCGTCGCTGAGGGTAGCCATAAGGGCATCGATCTGGTCGCCGCTGAGTTGTTCCGGTGGTTGGACCGCTTCCGTAGTTTCTGCTTTTTCTTTTCCCTTTACCTTCTTGAGCTGCTGGGGAGTCAGTGCCCAGGAGGTTTGCCCCCAAAGCAGAAGACTGAGGAAAATAAGAGTCGAGTATACAATTAATTTAATAGGGGTACGCATTTGCAGTCCTTCCTTTTAAATATAAAGAGATTATAACCTCTGGGCATGGATTCTTGCCTAACTTATTGTTTCTGTCAAGAATTCTCATCCTATTCATTGACTCTAAGATGAAGCTGTCTTAAATTCAACGGAGGTCAAGATAAGCCAGTCTAACTGAAATCAATCTTTGGTAGGCAAAAAATCACACTTTCGGCAAAACAGAGATTCAAAGGAGAAATAGAATGAAAAGAGGTATAGCAGTTCTCATCCTGATCTTTTCGTTTATCTTGTTCAATTGTACCCAGAAAGTAGTCAAGCCTACGCCAACACCAGCACTTGATAACATTTTACAGAAAGGCGAACTGGTCCTGGGAACAGCCGGAACCATGCCCCCCCTCAACATGACAACCAAGGATGGGGAGGTAACAGGATTCGAAGTGGATCTGGCAAGAATGATGGCCGATGGCATGGGGGTTAATCTGAGGATTGAAACTATGGAATTTTCGAAGCTCCTCTCAGCCCTGGAAAGCGGCAAGGTGGATATGGTCATGTCGGGGATGACCATCACCCCCAAAAGGAACTTGAAAGTTGCATTCGTTGGTCCTTACTATGTTTCCGGTAAAGCATTTCTCACAAAAATTGAGACCATAGCAAATGCCAAAGAAGCCACCGAAGTTAACAGCCCGAACACCAGATTAACCGCCCTCAAAGGCTCCACTAGTCAATATTTCGTTGAGGCAGTATTACCAAAGGTCCAGTTTATTCCGGCAAAAGACTATGATGAAGCTGTGGACTTGGTGATCAAGGGCAAGGTGCACGCTATGGTTGCCGACTATCCCATCTGCGTGGTATCCCTCTTTCGTCATCCAAATGAGGGACTGCTTTCAGTATTTACCCCTCTTACCTACGAACCTATAGGCATTGCCATGCCTTCTTACGACCCCCATCTGGTCAACTGGGTGGAAAACTTTCTCTTTATGCTTGAGGAAACCGGTGAGCTGGACGAGTTAACAGAGCGCTGGTTTGAGGACGCTTCGTGGTTGACAAGACTGCCATAGGTTTTCAGGTGCAAGGTTTCAGGTATTTCCTTTTGTTTCTCTTTTGCTGACACCTGAAACCTGACACCTGACTACTGCTTCACTAATGCCTCTTGCAACGTCCAGATTTCTTGGGTTGCATTCTGTGATTTTATCTTAACTTTACCTGAGTCTTCAGTTTCGACAATGTAGACTTGCACTCCTGCCCTTGACATCCAGGCTCTACCTTCTTGTCTGAGTTTCAAAAATACGGCAGTATCGTCATTGAGTATACTTTGATGAAACATATCCAGATCTTCTTTGGTTAGGGCCATGGGATAGTCTTTTTTCGTTACGTAGACAGTATTATCAGCAGGGATGGCGCTAGTAGCCAGAAGCAAGAAAACAGTACAAATCATGACCATTGTCTTTTTCATCTTTTTGTCACCTCAATATACGTGCTTGATTTTCACGGCAGCTTGTCGGTCATCAACCTAGTTTTGATGATTATCCTAGGGAACGCTAAAAATAACACGAATTATACTCCTAGTTTTAGTAATTCGCGAACTAATTCGTGGAGGTCCATTGAAGCCCTTCGCGATCTTCATATTTATAAATAACACATGGGCGGAAGCTCAAATTGCTTTCTCGAGAGTTTCTGGGACTAGGTTGCCAATAGGTAAAAAGACCAATATAATTCATCGTTAGGTTCAACTCAGTCAACAACAGGGGGCATCTCCCTCGACACGACCAAATTGAGGATTTCAGAAGACAGATGCCGCACTAAAGGCATTATTCACTATGGATACTGCAACCGGAGTAATTTCTACATCGGGCGAAATTGCTTTTAGCCGGCCCAGTGAAAACAGCCTGCTTGTAAGGCTGACTGGGGATTGGACCATCGGCGGTGACATCCCTTCAGCGGACGAGGTCAATAAAGAGGTCGATTCAGGCCTTCCGGTGCAGGTTCTCACCTTTGACAGTCAAGATCTTGGACGCTGGGACAGTGGCCTGATCACCTTTTTACTCAAGGTTTTTGATCAATGCAGCCAGCGGCAAATTGATGCGGATCGGACAGGGTTGCCTGAAGGAGTGCGGCGCTTACTGGACCTGGCCAGCGCGGTGCCGGAGAAGAAAGATGCGCGCAAAGTGACCGCGCATGAACACTTCTTGGTCCAGGTTGGCAAAGCCAGTATGGACGTGGCTCGTCAGGTGACCACCCTGACAGCATTCTTGGGCGAGGCCACAATTGCCTTGAGTAGATTCCTCATGGGCAAGGCAAAGTTTCGTCGCACGGACCTTTGGTTGACAATTCAGCAATGTGGCGCTGACGCTCTGCCTATTGTTTCCCTCATTAGCTTTCTGGTGGGCTTGATCCTCGCTTTTGTGGGGGCGGTTCAATTGGCCATGTTCGGGGCTCAGATCTACATTGCAAATCTTGTGGGTATTGCCATGGCCAGGGAGATGGGAGCAATAATGACCGGCATTATCATGGCCGGGCGCACCGGAGCTGCCTTTGCCGCCCAGATAGGGACCATGCAGGTGAACGAAGAGGTCGATGCTTTGACAACCATGGGCATATCTCCCATGGAATTTCTGGTTCTTCCCCGCATGCTTGCTCTCATAGTAATGATGCCCCTTCTCTGCCTCTACTCCGACCTGGTGGGCATACTGGGTGGCTTTGTTGTTGGTACTAGCATGTTCGATATTTCCTTTACCCAATATATAGAGCAGACCAGAGCCTCACTCAACCTTACTCACTTCGGTATAGGGGTTTTCAAAAGCGCGATTTTCGGTGTGGTTGTAGCCATAGCGGGCTGTCTTAGAGGCATGGAGTCGGGGCGGAGTGCCTCAGCCGTGGGCGACGCGGCCACCTCGGCGGTGGTTACTTCCATAGTATTGATAATAGTTCTCGATGGTATTTTTGCGGTTGTCACCAATATCGTTGGTATCTGAAGCGCGAAGCGCATGGCACATAGCGAGAATTACATTTTAGACTGAAAATATGAACAATAAAGAACCCCATATTACGGTAGATGATCTCACCATGGCCTACGGTGACTTTGTTCTCATGCGGGATCTCAACTTCACTGTCAACCATGGAGATGTTTTTATCGTCATGGGCGGGAGCGGTTGCGGCAAGAGCACTCTCATGAAGATTATGGTTGGGCTCAAATCGCCGGCCAAGGGGCAGGTTTTTTATGGCGATGTGAGCTTTTGGGAGACCAGCCCTGAGCAACAAGAAGAGATTATAAGGAACGTTGGAATTCTCTATCAGAGCGGCGCTTTGTGGAGTTCAATGACCCTGGCTGAGAACATAGCTCTGCCCCTTGAGCAGTACACAGATCTTAGTCCCAGCCAGATTGGCGAAATAGTTTCACTTAAGCTTTCCCTGGTGGGCCTTGCGGGTTTCGAGGAGTTCTACCCCTCGGAAATCAGTGGCGGCATGAAAAAAAGGGCCGGTCTGGCCAGGGCAATGGCAATGGATCCCGAAATCTTATTTTTTGATGAACCCTCTGCTGGTCTGGATCCCATCAGCGCCAGGTTACTGGATGACCTTATCATAGAGCTGTCTGAGAGCCTTAGAACAACAATTGTTGTGGTGACCCACGAGCTGGCGTCCATATTTGCTATAGGCAACAATTCGGTCTTTCTCGATGTAGATACAAGAACCATGATTGCCAGTGGCGACCCGAAAGAACTCGTTGCCAATCCACCGAACCCTAAGGTCTACAGGTTTCTCACCCGGGGAGGGGATAAGGAAGCGGCGAAGTAGCCCACATTGATTGATTGATAAAATATTTGGTACTAACAGGATGTTAGAGCTATGACAAAGAAAGCGAATCCCAAAGTCATCGGTGCTTTTGTGGTTGGGGCTGTGGTTTTGGCCACCATTGGGGTAATAGTTTTCGGTTCGGGTAAGTTCTTTGAAGAAAAGCACCTATGGGTGCTTTTCTTCCCCGGTTCAGTCAAGGGGTTGACTGTTGGAGCGCCCGTGACCCTCAAAGGTGTGCAGATCGGTACGGTGATCGATGTAAAGGTTGTCATTGATCGAGAGGCCTTGACCTTTCAAACACCAGTGTATGTGGAGGTATTCCCGGACAGGGTCAAGGCCATGGGAGAGTATACTGCACAGGAAACAAAAAGAATTATCGCAGACCCGGATGAGTCCATCAAACTTCTAATTGAACGTGGTCTAAGAGCCAAGCTGGAGTTGCAGAGCCTGGTCACAGGTAAGCTTCAGGTGGCATTCGACATGTATCCGGACACACCGGTCAACTACGTCGGTCTCGACAAAAAAGTTGCTGAAATTCCCACCATTCCCACCGCCATGGAGCAATTAGCCAAGACATTGGAGAATCTTCCCATACAGGAGATGGTGGAAGATGCACAGAAAACATTGGCGGCAATCGAAAGACTGGCAAATTCGCCTGAGCTGACAGAGGCCGTCACCGCTCTTAACAACACCCTGCAAGACTTTGGCAAGCTGGCCCGTAATGTGGATGGCCGGGTCGGCCCCCTGACCACCAGCATCGAGGAGACCATGAAAGATACCCAGAAGCTGGTGAAGAGTGTGAATACTCAGGTTGAGCCGACACTTGCTGATTTGCAAGAGACGCTGAAGACCGCTCAAGCTGCCATGGAGAAGGCCGAGGTTGCACTGGCCTCGGTTGGTGAGGCGGTCAATGTTGATTCAACTCTCATGTTTGAACTCACCAGAACTATTCAGGAACTACGGGATATGGCCCAATCCATCAACGCCCTTGCCGGTTATCTGCAAAGACAGCCAGATTCCCTTATCCGCGGCAAAGTCTCTTTGGGGAGGTAAATGATGCGTTTTGATCGCTCTTATTTAACAGAAACCGTTCTGATGATTTTATTTATCTTTTTGGGAGGCTGCCTGGGAAGGGGCACCCAAAAACCCACGGAATTCTATCTGCTTCAGCCCCTTAACCCTCTCATAGAAGAACAGGGACCAGGAGCGGGTGAGGGAATTGTACTTGGGATCGGTCCCGTGAGAGTCCGAGACTACTTGAACCGGCCCCAGATTGTCACCCGTACCAGCACGAACGAGATCACCATTAACGAGTTCCATTACTGGGGAGAGCCTTTAAGCACTAACTTCACTGCAATTCTAGCTCAGAACCTGTCGGCCCTTCTTGCTACGGATCGCATCCTTATCTTCCCCTACAGGAGTAAACAGGAGCTGCCACTGGAATATCAAGTGGTTGTGGATGTGATTCGTTTTGATGGGGAACCAGGTGTGGAGGCCACGCTGCTTGCTCAGTATTACATTTTAGAGTTTAAGGAGAATGAGAAGAAACAAATTGTAACGAAACAGCCAAGTTTTACTAAGCCCCTGGCAGATAAGAGTTTCGAGACGCTGGTTGCGGCCATGAGCGATCTGGTAGCCGAACTCAGTCGTAAAATTGGTGAGGAAATCAAGGCTGCTTCTGCTACATAAGAGAAAGGTTTTCCTCAACCCTAAGATATATTGTTAAGTTCCTCTCCTTTTAAAGAACCGAGAGGGAGTTTTGTTTTTTGCCTTAAAATCCCCCCTTAGTCCCCCCTTTACGAAAGGGGGGAATTTTATGATCCAGCTCCGTGTTGCCCCCCTTTTCTAAAGGGGGCTGGGGGGATTTAATGTTTAATTATAACTTTTTTATTTTACAGTAGAAAATAGTACTAGTTTTATATTTCACTTTAATTAATTTAGAAGCTTCCCAAGAGGCTCATTTATGAAAACTGCTAAGGTACTAACCACTCCCAGGATGGATAGATGTATTGGCTGCCATTCCTGCTCACTGGCCTGTGCCCGGTTGGTGCACAAGAAATTGTCCTGGGACACGGCTGGTATTCGCATCATATCCTCAGGCGGTTTATCAACGGGCTTTGAGGCAAAGTCCTGCCTGGCCTGTAATCCTGCCCCCTGCGCTTTGGCCTGTCCAACAGGTGCATTCTCTCAGCGCAAAGGCGGGGGAGTGATTTTTAGGAGGAAGCATTGTATCCAATGCGGCGACTGTGCCGAAGTCTGCCCAGTTGAGGCCATTTATCTCGACGCCACCAGTGAACCCTTTGTCTGTATCCACTGCGGTCAGTGTGTGGTTTACTGCCCCCATGATTGCCTGGAGATGGCGGAGGTGGTGGTTGAGGCCTCGACTGAAAAAGAGGCAGAGGAGGTGGTGTCATGATCAGGGATCATTTCAGGATACTCACGGTGAATCTAGCTACCGGCAAGGGTAAAATTCTTACCATTGACGGTCGTAATACAGTGGCCGGTGGCAGTGGGCTGGCAGCACTGCTTTTTGATAGATATGGTCACCTGGACAAACCTTGGGACGATCCGGAGCAGCCTCTCATTTTCACTATCGGACCACTTACAGGATACTTTCCCCTTATGAGTAAGACCGTATGTGGCTTTAAGTCGCCCTACCATAATCAGTATGGAGAGAGTCACGCTGGGGGGCGTTCAGCCCTGTCCCTGCGTTTTGCTGACCTGGATGGTTTGGTCATCACCGGCAAGGCTGAAAGACCAAGCTACGTCTCCATTGGCTCGCGCCACCTTGAGGTCAAGGATGTTCACTACATGTGGGGAATTGACTTGCAGAGATCGGGAAAGATGCTTCGTAAGATGATTGGCGGCGCAGGCCACCGGTCAATCTTTCGTATAGGCCCTGCAGGAGAAAACCTCTCAGCCTATGCTTGTATTACTGTGGATACCTATCGTCACTTCGGCAGGCTTGGCGGTGGTGCAGTCATGGGGAGCAAGAATCTCAAGGCCATTGCGATTCAGGGCGACGGTGTGTTTCACCTCCCTGAGGGGAAAGAGTACGCAGAACTCTTCGAGGAAGTGCACAAGCAACTTACCACCACCGACATGATGGACAAGTATCACAATTTGGGCACCCCGGTTAACGTGGCCGTTCTCAACGGGCTCAAGGCTTTGCCCATCAGAAATCTCCAGCAAACCACCGATCCGGATATTAAGGGTATCACCGGTGAAACTTTTGCCGACGATACCCTTTTGCGCAATACCGCCTGTGCCGGCT
>Ga0180437_10010228_pt1 | contig 11473 bp, 8 predicted proteins | sample SS_ome_4_FD_132410 | JGI IMG/M metagenome (GOLD analysis project Ga0180437, IMG submission 132410) | Hypersaline lake sediment archaeal communities from the Salton Sea, California, USA - SS_3_D_1 metaG | ecosystem: Environmental > Aquatic > Non-marine Saline and Alkaline > Hypersaline > Sediment... | reverse complement strand
CCTTTCCGCTGTCAAGGTCGGCAGTCGAAAAAACGACGGCACATTCAATAAGAAAACGCTTCCGGAAATCCGAGACCTCCCCACGGTCAAGGCGTATGCGTACCGGGACGAAGATTTTCTTTCGGTCGCCGTCTACTCGCGCAGCATCGAGAAGCCCGTGCAAGTCACCCTCCAGTTTCTTTTCGATCCCGCTCCGTCGGGAAGGCTTTGGATGCTGACCGCGGACAGTGCCCTCGCAAGCAACCGCGAGAGCATGGAAGTCTCCTTGCGCGAGCAGGTTCTCGAGGACCTGCGGCATGAATACACCCTGACGCTTCCGCCGCACAGCATCGCCATCCTCAGACTGAACCCGTGGTGACGCCTCGCGGCGAGAGCGGCTTCGAAGCGTGCGCACCACGCCGGGCGAGTTCTCGAAGGCGACGGCCCTGACAGTATCCCGCGAAACGAAAAGCCCGGACAACACAGGGGAATCCTGCATTTCCGGGCCTTCGTCAAGAAGTACCCCCCGAGGGATTCGAACCCACGACCCGCGGATTAAGAATCCGCTGCTCTGCCAGCTGAGCTAGGGGGGCCTGATGTATATGTTCACATTGACGTTGCAGAAACGCACTTTAGCACGTGCCTACGGAAAGTGTCAAGCGAACGAATTGGATTGCGGAATTCGGATTGCGGATTGGGAACTTGTTACCCTTCACGCTTCGTTCGTCTGATTCTTCGCGCGCTGCGCCTTCCTCACGCACCGTACTTGGCCAGCTTCAGCGCATTGCCCAGCATCAGCGTCATGGCCTCGACGGCCGGGAAGCGACCGAGGCTTCCCGCGGCGCACTCGTGCTCGACGAACTGGCGCACCCCCGAAGGCCGGCAGTACTTGGACCAAAGCAGGAATGGGCAGGCGTGCCACGAGTGCGCCTTCAGAACGGCGGGGGTCGAGTGGTCGCAGGTGACGCAGATGACGTCCGGCTCCAGCGCAAGAAGGGTCGGCAGGGAGCGATCGAATTCCTCGATGACCTTCACTTTCTGGTCGAAGTTGCCGTCCTCACCGTAGGAGTCGGTCTTCTTGACGTGGAGATAGAAGAAATCGTGCTTCTCCCATTCGCGCGCGAGAGTGTTGAATTCGTCTTCGATGGTTTCTCCGGCGTCGAGCACCTTCATGCCGACCAGCTTCGCCAGACCGCGGTACATCGGGTAAACCGCGATCGCAGCGGGCTGAAGCTTGAAGAGATCGGTCATGGAGGGAATGTCCGGATACTTGGCGAATCCGCGAAGGAGGATGGCGTTGGCGGGACGCCGATCGGAGAGAACGCGCGTGGCTTCGGCGATGTATTTGTTGACGATGTCAGCCGTCGCTTTCGCTTCGGCCACGTCGGCCTTCGCGGGAACGGGCTCGGCGGGCGCTATCTGCGGGTCAGCGTCGGACAGGCGCCCGTCAAGCCCGTCGCCGCGGAAGAGAACGGTGAAGCGGTGTTCCTTTCCGGGTTCAAGAACGATTTCGACCTCGCCAATCCTGGGGATTTCCTTCGAGAGAAGCGCGCACAGTTCCTTGTTTTTCTCGGTGGGGATGCGGCCCGCGCGACGGTCGGTAATCCGGCCGTCTTTCAAGGTGGCGAAGTTGCCGCGCGCGGCGACGTCGCGAGCCGTCATGTCAAGCCCGACGCCCAACGCTTCCAAAACGCCGCGGCCGATCTCGTATTTCAGGGGATCGTATCCGAACAAGGCGAGGTGGGAGGGGCCGCTGCCGGGGGTGATGCCGCGGGAGATGGGATCGGTCTGGCCGAGTTCGGAAGCGGCTGCGAGCTTGTCCAGGCATGGGCAATCCGCGGCCGCGAGTTCCGACCTCCCGTTGTGCGGCAATCCGCCGAGGCCGTCCATAACGATCAAGACGATCTTGCTGGGGGTGCGTTGGACGAGTTCCGTAATGACGTTTTCGGGTACCATGGGATTCTCCATTTCCGTCGGAAAAATCGCGCGCCTGCGCCGCGCGCCGTTTCAGGCGAGTCGCGGTTGTCAAGGGCCGTCTCGAAGCCCCGCGCTATTGGTCCTTGCCGCGCCCGAGCGTGAAGCCGGTTTCCTTTCGGACGAAGTGAAGCTTGTCGCCGCCGAAGTACTTCTGAAACCTCTCCACGTAATAGACGGGGTTTTGCGTCCCGTTGGTATAGAGAAAATTGAGGAAGTTCAGCCGTTCGGAGTTGTTCGGAAGCAGTTTGAACATGCGGCCGTGACGCACGCGGGCAAGGGTCTTGCCGTTGCGCAGAAGCGCGTACATTTTCCTGGCGAGGGCGCCGTCCACGTGGGCGCAGGCCCGCACGACGGCCGCTACGGTCAGATTCCGCAAACGCTCCATCCGCTCCTCGGATATGCCAGGGATATCCTTGACATGCCGAAGGGCATGTCGCAGGGCGGCATAAAGCTCCTCGGGACCGCGTTCGTCAAGCGCCGCCCGGTTCGCGGCGTGGGCGCGGGCATAGGCTTCGAGGGCGGACGCTGTGTCGAAGATAACGTACGATCTCGTGCAATTCGGCGGAATGTACGCATCGGCATCAGCGCGAAGCGGATCGGAGAGGAGGGCGGATATTTCGGCGTGTTCACCCGCGCCAAGTTTCGCGCGCGGCGACTCGTCGAGTATCCCCAGTTTCTGCATCGCGCGTACGAGCCTCACGGCGTGGAGCCGTCCCTGGAGTTCCACGCTGAAGGGCGAAAGGTTGTCGGCGCGATAGATCGGTACGCGCAGGTAAACGACATCGCCGACGGCCTCCTGAAGCACTTCATCATAGGGATGAGCGCCGGCCCGGCCGATCATCCTGCTGAGGAGCAGGACGAAATAGAGCATGTGTATTTCGCCGATGCCGAAACGGTTTGTCACGCAGAAGTCGCGCAATTGTTCGAAGTCCTGCCTGGCGGTTTCCAGAGCGGCCAGGTAACGCCGCTCGCCGGTGGGTTCCGTGCCGAGCGTCATGCCTTCGGGGTAGAGATGATTGTGGCGAAGCGCATCAATGAGTTTGCCCGCCGCGGCGCGCAGTTCCACGTCCAGCGCGTCCTCGTCCGGCCGCAGCCATGTCGCCCGATAGGCTTCGCGAACGGCGACGCGGTGGTCGCGGATCGAAACGTTTTCAGCGTCCTTCAACCAGTCGGCCGATTCGCCCAGATGGCTCAAGGCGCCAAGGTCGTCGGGCATTGCGTCTTCTCCCCGGAAGCCGAGTATCCCGGTCGTGTGTCGCCACGCATAGGATAGCGTGCGTCGCCACCGCGTGCAAGGCACTTCCCGCGGCTTACCGCTTTCGGCTCATTCTTTTCAGGAAACGCTTCTCGCCCCAGGACAGCGAGCCGATGCCTTTCCCGTGGACTTTCTCGAGGATTTCGTCCAGCCGGCGGTCGTCTTCGAAGTCGGTTTCCTCGTCCCTTTTGAGAAACCATGCCTCCAGCGTACGGCCGATGCGCGGTCCGGCGCGAACGACCGCGTATCCGAACAGCAACCCGCCCAGGTGCGCCATGTGCGCAATGCCGTCCATGAGCCACAAGCTGTAGATTTCCAGGCAGACCGTGAAGATGACAAGGGTTCGTATGCGGACGGGGATGATGAAGAAAAGGAGGATGATCCGGTTGGGATACCAGATCGCGTAGACCATCATGCACGCCATGACCGCGCCAGAGGCTCCGATGCAGGGAAAGGGACTGCCGAGGGCGTAGTACCACCCCGCGTAACACAACCCTGAAAACGCCGCCGCACCAAGATAGAAAATCAGAAAGCGCTTCGTTCCCCACGCGATCTCGATAGACCGGCCAAACCAATACAGGAAAAGCATGTTGATCAGGATGTGCCAGCCGCCGGCGTGAAGGAAAGCATATGTGACAAGCTGCCAGACGGCCCCTCGTTCGAACACGCGGGCCGGCCAGAGTTTCAGTCCATCGAGTATTCTCGCAAGGCCGGGCGCACGTAAGGAGATGGTCTGCGCCAGGAAGAGCACGACGGTCGCGATAATGATTCCCTTCACGCCCGGCGGCCAGGGCGCGGACCGTGAAAAGGGCGCGCGGCCAGTGCGTCCGAATTGGGGGTCTTCGTAATACTCCATGGGGATATTTCCTGCGCTTCGCGCGGGGGCGAAGCGGGAATCAGGCGATGTCCTTCATCGTGACGTGAAGCTTGCGAAGCGCCTCCGACTCGATCTGCCGGATGCGCTCCCGCGTCAGATGGAGGCGTTTCCCGATCTCCTCCAGGGTCATCGGCTCGCCCGAGTCGAGACCGTAGCGGAAGCGCAGCACGTCGGCCTCGCGCGCGGTCAGGACGTCCAGGCATTTCTCGATGAGCTGGCGGTTGCTTTCGTCGAGCATGTGTTGCTCGGGCGAGGCCACGCGGTCGTCGGCCACCGCCCCCTCGAATACCCAGGACATATCCGGCTGCCCGCGCGTCGCGGTGGCCTGGAAGGCCCGCTGGATCATCCGGAGACGTTGCGGGGAGATGTCCATCTTTTTCGCAATCTCGCGGTCGGAGGGTTCCCGACCCGAATCCCGCGCAAGCTTCTGGCGTACTCCGCGCCAGCGCGTAATCAGCTCGACCATATATCCGGGGACGCGAACCGTCGGGCCGCACGTCTGCAGCGCGCGACGGATGTGCTGTCGTATCCACCACGTTGCGTACGTGCTGAATCGCGTTTCCTTCTCCGCCTTGAAACGCTCCACGGCCTTCATCAAGCCGATGTTGCCGTCGGCGATGAGGTCAATCAAGGGAACGCCCCGGTTCGCGTACCGCACGGCTACGTGAACGACCAACCTCAGGTTGGACCGGATCATCCGATCGCGCGCTTCGGCGTCCCCCTTTTCCACGCGACGCGCGAGAGCGGCCTCTTCCTCTCGCGTCAGCAGAGGAAAGCGGTCAATCTCGTTCAGGTACGCCTGAAGGCCGGGTTCCTGGTAGGGCATGAAACTCTCCCGTGCCGACGGATTGCACCCGCGCCGTTCCGGCTTCATGCCTCGGGATCGGTCTCCGCCGCCGGTTCGTCCGTTCCTTTCGACGCCGTGTCATCGCCGGCTTCGGGCTTGGGTTCGGCCTCGGCCTCAGCCTTGGTCTCGGGTGCGGCGTCAGGCGGGGCTTCGGCGGCATCCTCGGAAGACGAATCCGTCGCCTCTTCCGCCTTGCGATCCCGCTCGGCGTCCACACGGTCCGGGCCGCGGAGCGACAGCCCGATCTTGCGTCCCTCCGAATCCACGCGCAGAATCGTCATCTCCAGTTCCTGATCCACGCTGACGATCTCCTCGGGCTTTTCGATCTTCTGCTCGGACATCTCGGAGATGTGAAGGAGGCCCTCGAGGTCCGGTTCGAGTTCGACGAAGGCGCCAAAGGAGGTCAGCTTCGTTACCGTGCCCTTGACCGTCTGACCGGCCGAATACTTCGCGGGGATATCCGTCTGCCAGGGGTCACGCTCGAGTTGCTTGAGCCCCAGCGCCACGCGCTTTTTGTCCTGCGAAACGCTCAGGACGATCGCCTCGACGCGGTCGCCCTTTTTCAAGAGCTCGGATGGATGATTGATCTTGCGCGTCCACGACATGTCGGTGACGTGCAGCAGTGCGTCAATGCCTTCTTCCAGTTCAATGAACGCGCCGTAGCTGGTCAGGTTGCGCACCCGGCCCTTCACCACGGTTCCCGGAGGATACTTCTCCTCGACCTGCGCCCAGGGGTTCGCCTCGGTCTGTTTCATGCCGAGGGAGATTTCCTGCTTTTCCTCGTTGATGTTCAGCACGACGACCTCGACAATGTCGCCGATCGCGACGATCTCGGAGGGGTGATTGACGCGGCGCGTCCAGGACATCTCGCTGATATGCACCAGTCCTTCGACGCCGTCTTCCAGCTTGACGAAGGCGCCGTAGTTGACGATGTTGACCACTTCGCCCTTGTGGCGGGTGCTGACGGGATATTTCTCCGGGACACGGTTCCAGGGATTCTCGGTCTTCTGCTTCAGGCCGAGGGCGATGCGCTCCCGTTCGTGGTCCACGTTCAGGATGGCCACCTCGATCTCCTCGTCAATGGCCACGATCTCCGAAGGATGGCTGATGCGGCTCCAGGACATATCCGTGATATGGAGCAGCCCATCAATGCCGCCGAGGTCCACGAACGCGCCGAAGTCGGCGATGTTTTTCACCACGCCCTTGCGAAGCTGGCCGACCTCGATCTCGGCCATCAGCTTCTTCTTCATTTCCTCGCGCTCTTCCTCGATCAGGCGGCGGCGGCTGACGACGATGTTGCGCCGGCTCTCGTCGATCTTCAGAATCTTGCACGTGACGTCCCGGCCGATATACTCGGAGATGTCGCCCGGGCGGCGGATATTGACCTGCGAGGCGGGCAGGAACACCGGTACGCCGATGTCCACCAGCAGACCGCCCTTGATCTTCCGCATGACGCGGCCGGTCACCACGTCACCTTCGCTGTGCTCGTTGATGACCTTTTCCCATCCGCGGATGCGGTCGGCCTTGCGCTTGGAGAGCACGATGACGCCCGCGTCGTCCTCGACGGCGTCGAGAAGCACTTCCAGTTCGTCGCCGGGCTTGACCTTCAGCGGGTCGTCGAACTCGCCCAAGCCGACCACGCCTTCGGATTTGTAGCCGACGTCCACGATCACGTCGTCGCCGACGACGTTGATCACGCGCCCCTTGATGATGACGCCGGCCTCGAAGTCCTTGATGGACTCGTCAATCGCCTTGCCGAGATCGGCCACGGCGGGGTCGGACATCGCCTCGGCGACCTCCGCCTCGATTTCCTCCGGCTTGACGTTCATGTCCTCGAGAATCAGTTCGTCAACCATTCCTGTTTCTCCTCACGGTTCACTCGCCGTCGAACGCGGGCAGCGGACGTTCGCCGCCTGTGACGCGCCGACCGATCGCGAGTCTGTCCGGAACGCGGCAGCGTTTTTCGGGAACCGGCCGCGCGACGACGCGCCGCGCCTTCCTGAACCGATTCCTATATTCCGAACGTCTTTCACAGCCACACCGTCCGGCAACAGCTGTGCCGATTCAATCCTTCGTCTATTCTCCAACAAGCTCATCGATTGCAGCGACCGCCGCGTCCACCATCCGATCGCCGGCGTCGGCCGCCACGAAACTGAATTGGGTCGCGCCGTAGCCGCCTTCCTCAACAGCCTGCGCCGTAGGTATATAGTTGAGGAAAGGCGATCCTAGGCCGCAATAGGCGATCCCCAGAAGGAATGTGTTGGGGATCGAAGATCTCTCCGAAAGGTTCAACTGGTGCTGGACAAATATTTCGCCGGGCATCGCGACCAGGGCCAGGTCGCGGTTGATCACAACGCTTGCGACGCAAGCGGCGCTGGACTTATTCCCCTCACGATCGGCGATGTCCAGCATGCTCTCTTTGACTTGCACCACAGCCTTGGGTTCTTCGGGAGACGGCAGATTCTCGGACACGCCGAGTGCCGCCTTGGCGAGAGCGATGCCGGCCTGGCGCGTCATATTGAGGCCGTACGCCCCTCGCATGTTCGTCTCATAGGGGTTGATATCGCCGGCCGCTCCTTGCAGGAACATCGCCATGCATGAATCGCCCAGCTGCCGCTCGATGTAGTCCGTCATAGCGCCGGGGAAATCCGCCGTGATCATGGAGCTGCCCATCATCGAGATCGGATGGCACGCATAATGAACCATGAATGCGCGTGGCTTGCGCGCCTCGTCCTCAATCCGGATGACGCCGACGGTAGGGTCGGACGGCGTCGTGGGCATTCTCGTCGGGTTGTCCCACAGCGTGATCACCGACCTTGGCACCACTCCGTGCGCCGGCCTGATGAGCCGGCGGTTGTGCCCCAAGTAGATGCTCTCGTACGTTCCCTTGCCCGCGGCGAGACGCGCGGGGAAAAGATTCCCCGCCGCTTCTCCGATGGCGGCGATGATCTTGTCCTCGGTTTCAGCATACCACGGATCCTCCGACAAGGCGGGCCAGTTCAGCAACTCGCCCGGGTCGGCCTCGGCGGACCGCCATTCCCAGCCGCCGGCTGTCGGACAAAGGCCTCGCGGGACCATTCCGGAGTGCGTGTGCGTGGCGCTGAGGATCACATGCTCAATGCTCCATCGTTTCCTTGCCTCGTCAATCACCCGCTTCGAGGAGAAGAGCATGAGGTCCGCCGACACGATGGCGAAGGAAACGTTTTTGTTCTTGAGCACGACGACGCGCGCATAGAGAGGGTCGTGGACGTTGCCTAGCGGTGTTCTCTTTTCCGGCGGCGTATTATCCGGCAGCCGGAAGGATTGGCCTTCCGCCGATATCACGGGTTGCGCCGGGGTGATGTCCACCTTGCCCGTGCCGGCATAGAGCGGCAAGGGTCTTGTGGCGCACCCGCTGAACGCCACGCACAGAACGGCCGCGGTAATAATGGGCTTGATGAGCTCGTTTCTCATTACAGAGCCTAAACGGTTGATTCTACAATAAGCGCTTGCCGGAACTTGACCCGCGCCTCCGCCTCGCGTCCCTGGGCGGCGTAGGTGCGTGCGTAGGCGCGGAGAATGTGGAAGCGCCAATACGGCGGCAATTTTTCCATGTCCTCGTCGCGGTAGCGACGCAGTATATCCAGAGCTTCGTCGTTCCTGACCTGATACAGAAGGATGTTCACCGCCTTGACGGCAGCGGCGGCGGGCATCCAGCCGAAGTTGTCCTCCAGTTCAAAGGCCTTTCTGTAGGCATCCAATGCCCGTGCGTCGTCTTTCAGGAGTGCGTGGCAAGTTTCGGCAAGGTTGTACCAGAAGAATCCCTCCTCCGGATCCCGCTCGACGGCCTCTTTCAAATCCCGTTCGGCCTTGGGGGCGTCCTTGAGGTGGAGGTAACCCACTCCGCGCATATGAAACGCCTCGGCGGCCTCCGGCCACGCGGAGAAGTCTTCATTCTCGAATTCCTCAATCAGCCCCATCCACCTGTCATTTTTGGACAGCTCGCGCATGCGGGCAATTGCCTTCCCGGCAGGAACCGCCGGCGCTTCCGGTTGAGCTGGGGAATCGGCTTCCGCCAGAACAACCGCGGCCGAGAGCACGCAAAGTGCGCCGGCAGCGAAACCGAGGCGCGTAAAGTGTTTCTTCTTTCTTGTCATTTCAAGAGCCGCTTTCGCTCAGTCCACCCGTTTCTAACCGGGCATGCGGGCGCGCATTGCGCGTTCCCGGAGGCGCTTGTGCATATCCAGCATCGTCTCGCGAAGACGCTTCGTGAGCGCTTCGCGGTTGAGATGTTCGTATTCCGCCGGCATGATCGGTTTTCCGAAAGCCACGCTCAGGCGTTCCAGCCGCATCCCGCCGCGGCGGGGCCATGCACGGTACGGCCCTTCGACGACGGCGGGCACCACGGGTACCGAAGCCCGCCGTGCGATAAGGGAAACGCCGGGCCGAAACGGCCCGATCGAGCCGTCGCGCGTTCGCGTCCCTTCCGGAAAGACGACCAGCGCCCAGCCGTTCCGCAGCCGATTCACCGCTTCGCGAAAGGCGCCGGCGTCCGGGCCGGATCGGGTCACCGGGAACGCGTTCAGCTTCCGAATGAGCGTGCCGAACCATTTGTTTCGAAAGAGCGACCGCCTCGCCATGAAGGCCAACTCCCGTCTGAGCCCGTATCCGAGCAGCAACGGATCCAGGTAGCTCTGATGGTTCGAGACGATCAACACGCCGCCCCGGCGCGGCACATTCGCCGTGGCGAAAACGCGCGGCCGGAAGGCGGCGAGAAAGAACGGCGTTCCGAGAAACTGCAATGCGCTCCAAAGCAAGCGCCTGGAATGCACGATGCATTCTCTCCGATTCGCAATCGCCGGTTTCGACCGGTCCAACGGACCTGGCGTGAACCCATGACTATATCACGTCGCGTTGGCAGGTGCAAACCGGCCGCTTCACCAGAACGCTGACGGATTCGCCTTCATTCAGAGGCAAACGAAACTCGGTGAAAATCCACTTCGTTCACCGACGTGCCCGCATCCATCGGCCCCAGCGTGAAATGGCGAACATAAGGCTTCACCAGCAGGTGCGTCTGGCCGTGCGAGAGGAAGACCCAAGGAGCGTCGGCGACTACGATTTCCTCGATTTCGTGAAGGAGCGCCTCGCGACGGACGGGGTCGGTCTCGCGACGGGATCGGTCGAGCAGAGTGTCTACCTCGGCGTTGACGTAATGAACGCGGTTCCCGGCGCCGCCGAGCCGGCTGCTGTTGAAGAGCTGGAGGAAGTTGTCCGCGTCCGGGAAATCACCCATCCACGAGAGGTAGAAAAGCTCCGGCTCTCCCTTGACCGTCGCAGCAAAAAGTGCCGCCAGGTCGAGCGTGGTAATCGTGACGGGGATGCCCACGGATTTCAGGTCGCTCTGGACGGCCTCGGCCACCTGTTGCGTGCGCGTGCCGCTCCGGCAGAAGAGCACCATCTCCGGCGGAGGGTTATCCGGGCCGTACCCGGCTTCGGCCAGTTCCTCTCTCGCACGATCCGGGTCGCTCGTGTAGCCGACGAGATCGGGATTGTAGCCGGGGATTCCCGGAGGCACGATGCCGCGTGCCGCGGCGTGCGCGCCGCCGAGGACCTTCTCGCAAATGAACGCCCGATCCACGGCGTAATTCAGGGCGCGGCGGAGGTGGACATTCTCCCCCGCGGGATGCGTCATCGTGATGCCAATAAAGTAGGTGCTGAGCGTAGCGACCGACCGCAGTTCCGAGGCATGCGGTCCCGAGCGAACCTGTTCGAGCATGCCTTCCGGAACGGCGCAGTGTTCCAGGTTGCCGGCTTGGTATTCCTGCCAGGCGACCTGTGCTTCCGTGATGACGCGGAAACGGATACCGGTCAGCTTGGCGGGACCCTCGAAGTAATCATCATTGCGGACGAGTTCGAGGGCGTGGTTGTCCTGCCAGCTCTTGAACTTGAACGGGCCCGTACCGACGGGGCGGCGGCCGAACGGGACATCCGTCTTCTCCACCTCCTCGCGGGGAACAATGGCGGTGTTAACCATGGCAAGTTGGCTGAGAATGGGCGGGAACGGCGCTTCGAGCTCCAGTACGACGGTCCGCTCATCTGGCGTCGTCAGGCCCACGAGTGAGTCGCCCTTTCCCTCGCGCAGGTCGCGCGCGCCCCGGATCGGTTCCACCACCCAGGCCGCCCCGGAGGCGGTTTCCGGGCGAAGCAGCCGCTCGAAGGAATACTGCACGTCCTCGGCGGTCACTTCGCGACCGTTGTGAAATCGCACACCGCCCCGCAGATGAAATGTGTACGTTAAGCCATCGGGCGAGACGTCCCATCGCTCGGCGAGATCGGGAGCGGGCCGGAGCTCCTTGTCCAGTTTGACGAGTCCGTTGAAGAGTCGGGCGGCGATGCCGGCGGAGTTGACATCCGTCAGGTGGGCCGGATCCAGGGTGACGGGATTGTCCGTCAGGGGAATGCGATACACGTTTCCGTTGTCGGCGGGCGCGCGGCGGCAACCGGTCGAAAACATGAGGAGACCGGCGGGAAAAATGAAGAGTGACAAGTGAAGAGCGAT
>Ga0180437_10010226_pt1 | contig 11475 bp, 11 predicted proteins | sample SS_ome_4_FD_132410 | JGI IMG/M metagenome (GOLD analysis project Ga0180437, IMG submission 132410) | Hypersaline lake sediment archaeal communities from the Salton Sea, California, USA - SS_3_D_1 metaG | ecosystem: Environmental > Aquatic > Non-marine Saline and Alkaline > Hypersaline >... | reverse complement strand
GATTACATGGCGAAGAAGAAGAATATTATTGGAAAGCACAAGAAAAAGGCATTAACTTTATCCGTTATGATCATGAAAGACCACCAAAAGTCAGGACAAATCCAGACGGCACACTTGCTGTTGAATTTTTCGATATGATCAATCAACTTGGATTTGATATTACAGCTAATAAAGTTATTCTCAGTACACCCCTTATACCGCGTGATGGGAATAAAGAACTATCTGAAATGCTAAAAATTCCATTAGATATAACAAATGGCTTCTTTTTTGAGGCTCACCCTAAACTAAGACCAGTTGACTTCGCAACTGATGGTATATATCTTGCTGGAACTGCTCATGGTCCAAAGAGTATCTCTGAATCTATCAGTCAAGCACTTGGCGCAGCATCAAGGGCGCTCATTCCATTAATGAAAGGAGAAATCGAAAGCGAAGGAATTGTTGCAGTAGTCGATTCAGACTTATGTATTGGCTGCGCCAATTGTGACTTTGTTTGTGCTTATAGAGCTGTAGGCGCTTCAATAGGCGAAAATAAATTTATTTCAGAAGTTAACCCACTACTCTGCAAAGGTTGTGGAGTCTGTGCCGTTACTTGCCCTGCTAATGCTATTACTATGCAACACTATACCAATGAGCAGGTATTCGCTATGATCCAAGCAGCTTTAGCTGAAGTAGCAGACAATTCTGAGCCGACGATTCTTTCATTCTTGTGTAATTGGTGTAGTTATGCAGGAGCTGATATGGCGGGCGTCAGTCGATACCAGTATCCCCCAAATGTTCGTGCTATAAGGGTAATGTGTTCAGGAAGAGTTGACCCACTCTACATTCTTATGGCTTTTTCCTTAGGTGCAGACGGTGTCCTTGTCGGTGGCTGTCATCTGGGTGATTGCCATTACATTAAGGGGAATGTTTTTGCTGAAAAAAGGATAAACGATGTAAAAACTTGGTTAGAAGCAATAGGGCTTGAACCAGAACGCCTTCGCTTAGAATGGGTCTCTGCTAGCGAAGGAAAGAAATTTTCTCAAGTTATAACTGAGTTTGTGAACGATCTTAAAGAGCTTGGAGCAACTCCACTCAAATCAAGTTCCATTTTCTCTTCTCGGGAGGCGAAAACATGACGGCAGTTAAACAAACTATAGATGATTCTGATATTGATCCCAATTTCAAATATGAATTAGCAAATATTCTCGGAGAAAAAGCACTTCTTCATTGTTTCCAATGCGGTACGTGTACTTCATCATGTCCTGTGGCAGATGATGTAGACATCAAGCCACATCAGATAATAGGCATGACTTTGCTAGGTTTGAAGGGAAAATTACTGCAAAGTAAAACAATATGGCTTTGTGCAGCCTGTTTAGCCTGTGCCGAGCATTGTCCAAGAGGTGTTCGATCTTTCTATCTTCAATCTGTCCTTAAAAACTTAGCTGCTAGAGCAAATAATCTCCCTGAAGGTATCCGGGAAGAAGGCGAAATCATATTAACTACAGGGCTAGCTATTCCTATTTCATCTGGAATAATTAAGAGAAGGAAAAAATTAGGATTGCCTGACTTAACTCCTCCTGATGCAGAAACATTTCAAAAGATAGCTGAAGTAACAGGAGTCGCGTCATTACTTTCCAAGAAAGGAGGAAAAGAAAAATGATGGATTATGCGTTATTTTTAGGCTGTATTATTCCATATAGACTTCCTCAACTGGAAGCAGCTGCGCGAAAAACCTTACAAAAACTTGATGTGAATTTGCATGAAATGCAAGGCGCAGGCTGCTGTAGTGATCCTGCCGCAACTCCAGCACTTGATTACAAGACCGCTTTAGCTGTAGCGGCTAATAATATTTGTATTGCAGAGGAAATGGAGTTAGATATTCTTAATTTGTGCAATGGCTGTTTTCATTCTTTGAAATTGTCAAATGAAACTCTGAAGAATAAACCTCGCCTCAAAAATCAAGTCAATGAAATTCTTGCACACGTTGGAAAAGAATTTAAGGGCACAATAAATATTAGACACTTGTTAGAGGTAATGTACAAAGACATAGGACTAGAAAGGATTAAAGATGAAATAAAGACCCCATTCAAAGACTTAAAGGTTTCAGTTCATTATGGTTGCCATGTATTGCGCCCGTCAAATGTCCTTAATGTTGACGACCCGCTCCGCCCAGAATTACTTGATCGCCTAGTTAAATTGACTGGAGCTGAGAGTGTCAAATACATGCGAAAAATGAACTGCTGTAATTACTGCATTCGCGTAGTCGATAAAGATATCTCTTTAAAACTTTCAGCAGAAAAAATGAAACACATTAAACAGGCCCAAGCTGACTGTATAGTTCTTCTATGTCCTGGATGTTTTATGCAATATGATCTTACTCAAAAAGAAATAATCCGACTTTTAGAAGAAGAGATGTTCAGTATACCTGTCTTCTCCTATTCGCAACTCCTCGGACTTGCAATGGATATATCTGCTGAGGAATTAGGTTTGCAGTTTCATAGGGTAAAACTTAAGGAACTCTTTGAAAAACCAGCACTATTTGCTTGATATTGAAAAACCATTCAGATAAGATGTTTTAAAGTGCTTTTTTTTTACCTTCTATTATCATGTTTATAAAACGTTTAAAGCCCTGCTAAAAATCTAATTCTCATTTCGTAAATGAAAGAAGTTTTTTACAGACAACTAAGCAAGAAAGCACCACAGCTTCAGCGTGGTGATGGATTGCGGTAGTTTGTGTTCACTTTCATCATAGAGTCTCCCTTACACTTTAATAATGGTGCCCCTCTCATACTGTGATGAATATTGCGAGGAAGGCAGGGCTAGATACAAAACTATGACTCTTGGTAGCATCACAGATAAGACCATGTTATCAGCTGCATTCGGAGGGATACTACGCACACTTGCAGACAAGGTGCATACTCCAATTAAAGTGGATAGGTGGTTTCCTTCCACCAAAACCTGTTCGCGCTGTGGTACTATTCGCGACATAGGATTGGATGGACGAGTCTCTATCTGTCCAGTCTGTGGTTTAATGATAGATAGAGATTTCAATTCAAGTCATAACCTAGAAAACGAAGGGTTAAAACTAGTACCTACGGGACGTAGGGATGTTAAGCCTGTGGAGACTGAATCCTCTACTGTGGCATCGCTGGAATACTTAAACAGTATTCCCTATGTCACAGCAAGTTCGATCGTTGAAGCAGGAAGCCTCACTGCTTTAGCGTGAGGTAGTTCACGAAATTTAAAGTTAGCAAACAGGCCATCCAAAACATTATTAGAAATGTAATTGAAATAGCCTTTCAAATAAATCACTTGTTTTCATCAAATTTGATACAATAAGGGGTCACACAATGGAATTGTCAAAAGATAGCGCTATTATTAGAGGGATAATCCATGTTTTTCTGGAAGGTGATTTGGAAGAACAAAAAGAAGCAACACAAGAATTAAAGGAAATGGGCCATAATGCAATTGACCCTTTAATTCAAATCATAAGAGATGAAAAGGAGCGCAAACCAATTCGACTAGAAGCTGCAAGAGCAATTGTGGTGCTTGGTTCGGATAGCGTTGAGCCATTAATCGAACTGTTACAAGAAGATGATATAATCACACGTATGGCAGCAATAAGATCATTGGGCGCAATTAGTGACGCAAAGGCTGTACCTAAACTAATTGACAATATGCACACTGAGGAAAAAAAAATCAGGCTGGCTGCCATCTGGGCGTTAGGACAAATTAAAGATAAGCAATCAATTAGCCCTCTCCTCTCATTGTTAAGTGAATCCGACTGGGGGATACACATGGAGGCTATTGAGGCCCTAATAAAGATCGGTGATGATAATGCTCTTCTTAAATCGATTAATCCTCTAATATATGCTATTTACAATGAAGAAACTAATATTAGACGAATTGCTGTAACGCTTCTTGAAAAGATTAAAGAGAAGATAAATATCGCAACATTTGCAGACATCTTCAATAAGCAAAAAGATCCTAATTTACGTAAAAGGCTGATAGACGCAATTGGTGAACTGCGAGACCCACGTACTATATCGTTGTTAGTTTCTGTTATAGAAAAGGAGGAGACTGCAGCTCTTAGAGCCAGTGCCCTTGTGTCGCTCCAAAAAGTTGACACTGAAGAAGCCTACAAATGGGCTATATGTAGTCTTTCAGATGAAGATTTGGACGTTAGATACAGTGCGGTGGAAGTTCTCAAGAAACTTAAAGACAAACGCGCTGTAGCGCCACTTATCGCTAAATTAAATGATGAAAAAATTATAAAAGCAACTATTGAAGCCTTAGGTGAGATCGGTGACCCGAAGGCAGTTGATTCATTGATACCAATATTAGAGAGCCCTAATCCCTTTCTTCGGGCAAGTGTAGTTTTAGCATTGGGCCAAATTGACACAGATTCAAAGAAAACAGTTAAACCATTAATCAAGGCAATGAATGATAAGGATGAAGAAGTTCAATGTCTAAGCAGACATATTCTTGAAGATAAAGCAAAGAAGATGGGTTATGCATCAAAAGATGATTTAATCAAAGATGTAAAATCTTAAACTGATTTTAGATTATAGGATGGTTTACTTATTGAAGCAAGGTTCCTTGAAAAAAAACTGGCTTTTATAAATGGAAATGTAATTACTATAGACGAGACGAATCCTAAGGCTCAAGCAGTTCTTGTGATAGATGATAAAATCTTCAAGGTCGGATCAGATGAGGAGATCAAAAAACTGATTGATGAAGATACCGAAGAACTGGATCTTGAAGGTCAGACATTGATTCCAGGATTTGTGGATTGCCATGCGCATCCAATAAACTTTGGACTCGCGCTCATGGCTGTTGACTGCAAGACACCCACTGTGAATTCAATTCAGGAGATAATGGAAAAGATTCAAGTGGTAGCAGAAGAGAAATCAGATGGAGCATGGATAATTGGTAGAGGTTATGACGATTTCAAACTGTCTGAGAAGAGACACCCTAACAGATGGGATCTAGATGAGGCTGCGCCTAACAACCCTGTCATTATTACTCGGTTTTGTGAGCATATTTCAGTTGTAAATAGCCTTGCTCTAGAACTTGCAGGCATATCCAAGGATACAGAAGATCCTGAAGGGGGGCAGATTGATAGAGATCCTAAGACTAGCGAACCAACCGGAATTCTGCGTTGGGGTGCTAAGGAATTGGTATTACGGATTATTCCTCCTCCTAGTTTAGATTTATTGAGAAAAGCTATAATTTTGGCTTCCGAGCAATTTCTGGCCAAAGGAGTAACTTCAGTATCCGAAGCGGGCGAAATTAATGCCTCGGCTATGAGAGCTTATCAGACTGCAATATGGGCTGACAGCGTGTCCCTTAGGATTAACTTGATGATGCCAATTAGTATGCTTGGTTTTTCAACAGGTTTTGGCGATGATAGACTACGAATAGGACCAATAAAGATCATAGCTGATGGATCAACATCAGGAAGAACTGCAGCCCTGTTTGAACCTTATGAAGATGCACCTGAGAATATCGGCATGATGTATCTTAGTCAGAATGAGTTAAATAACATGGTTCTCACCGCTCATAGTGCAGGATTCCAAGTAGGAGTTCATGCAATCGGAGATAGAGCTATTTCAGCGGTTATCGATGCAATTGAGTTAGCCTTGGAACAATTACCAAAAACTGATCATCGACATCGAATAGAACACTGTGGAATAAACAGTTCAACCATTATAACAAGACTCAAGAAACTGGGCATTATACCTGTTCCGCAACCCATATTTCTTTATGGTGAAGGTGAGAGTTACAGGGCAGGCTTGGGCGAAGACAGGGTAAAATGGGCATATCCCCTAAAGTCGTATGTAGAGAGTGGAATCACGACACCTATGAGTTCGGATTGCCCCTGCACTTCTGGAGACGAACTAATAAGCCCCCTTCTAGGTATTTATGTGGCGATTACCAGGAAAACCGATATCGGCAGAGAAATCGGACCTGAACAAAAAATTGGAGTAAAAGATGCCCTTAGGGCATATACCCTTAATAGTGCTTATGCAACCTTCGAAGAAGACGTAAAAGGATCTATTGAGCCAGATAAACTCGCGGATTTCGTTGTCCTATCGGACGACCCCCTTAATGTAAGAGATAATAAAGTTAAGGATATAAACGTGGAAATGACTATAATAGGAGGCAAGATTGTTTATAAGAAACCATAAAAAGTTTTTATCGTAGTATATCTCGCTCTAAGTCCTATTTATTTTGATAGCACGCACAAAAGAAAAGTTTAAAGGCATTAAATTTACATATTTATATTGTAGGTACTTTGTTTTTACTGATAGAGATGAATGAAATGTTTAGAGAAGATATAGGAAAACGTTCAGAATACGGAGATACTTTCGTTCGATTGTTTATTAAAGATGGTCTTCAACATCGACTACTGCCTTTTTCAAAAAGTGCGCTTTCCCTCTTCACAAAGTATTGCTTTGAAGAATGCAATGATTCAGACCGTCTTAAATGTATTTTACGCCCATGTACTGAGATTATTGACGGAAATAATCGCCGGCTTTTAGATCTCTATATTGACTCAGATATTAAGAAAAATGATCTCCCTCTTTTCTGTTACAGCCAACGACAACAAACGATAACTAAAATTCTTACTGGAAAAGAACGTAGACAAGGCAAAAATATTGACAAGAAGATTTTCTTAGAAGATTTCCTTGATATATTATTTCCAAAAGCAGCAAAACCACTGAAAAGGGCATTACAGAGGAAACAAACGTTCATCAAAACATTCATAGGAAGACTTGATGAAATGGCTGAATTCGAGTTTTATTCTTCTCAAGACAATTACTTACTATTCTCAAATAACCATGACATTTTTTATATGGACTTAAATCGAGAAATTGTAACCTTGAATCCTAGTGAACATCACATAAGTGAAATGCCCGAATTAACAGGCTTCACTAAATTCTTTTCTCACAGATATAATCAACAGGCTGAATTAATTGAAAATGGATTTGGATGGAATCATATTCAGTTTCAAGTTTATGAGTCTAAAGAAGATTTTACTGAAGAAGAAAAATCTCGACTTCAAAAATTTCTAATAGAACTCCGTAAAGACAACGCAGGATTCTTTTCCGCTTTTTATATTGCAGATAAGACAATCCAGATCAATACTGATGTTTACAATCATAATTATAATTCTGAAGTGTATTTGATTTATAATGACAAAAAATTGCTTGTCAGTTCTTTAGAGGAAATCTTTTCCTCAATGAAAAGCCTTCAGGACGATATTGCACAAAAACTCATTGAAAAATCAGAAGATGATACAAAGGAAACCTCTTCTGAATAAATGTATATAATTTGGAGTCATTTTCTTCCAATAGATTTTTCGGAAATTTATAACGCTTATTATTTAGTTGTGTTCTAAACAGCTATTAACTATCTTAGAGGTTAAACTATGACCGAACCGATAATAAATTCCATGGACGACTCAGATACATTTGCTAGAGCACTTCTCGCATTAGAAGTTCTCGTGGTTGCCACATTTTTTGGCATCTTTCAAGCACTGATGTTTCAGGAGCGTCTGCATCTAATGTTAATTGGAATTGGATTCGGTATCGCCTGTTTCATTTTATTTGGACGTGCAATCACTCAGATGAGTCTAAAAGAAATTGGATTGTTAAAAACAGCATTAAGAAGCAACATATTTTTTGGAATTCTTATTGGTGTTATACTTCATCTTGCTTTTAGTGCATATTATTTCTTAACTTATGAAAAGGTTCTTTTCTTGTTACCTTATCGCAATTTTGTTATTATCCCAATTGCATTGCTTGTTGTATTTTCAGAAGAATTGTTTTTTAGAGGATATATGCTTCCCAGACTGGAAGGTGCGTTTAAGTCCTATGCGACTTTTTTAGCGGTATTAATCAATTCTATTTTGTTTATGTTATATCATCAAAACTCTATCTTCAATTTGATTCTTTATGGTCCGTACTACTCTACGCTTGAGACAATGGCAATCAACTTCGCCGGAAGTGTAATCCTATCTGTCATTTTTGTGAAATTCAGGAGTTTAATATCACCGACATTGGCCCATGCAGTGTTCGATATTCTCTTCTACGTTCATTTTGCATTTCCGTTTTGGCTAATACCTTAACTTAACTTCTCAACGTTTTCTTGTCACAACAAGTCAAGCTGTCAATGATATACTTTTGTAGCTTTCACAATCCTTAAATATCAACTAATTTAGTGCATTAGATGCCGTAGTAGGTACATCTTGTAGACCAGTCATTTTAACACCTTCTATTTCTTATTGCCCCACTACGGTTTAATTTAACGATTTGTGAAAAACTTTAATTTAACTTACATCCTATAATAATTGAGTATTCGATTTATGAGGAAATGATCTTGCCTTAAAAAGAGGGAAGATAATTAATTTATAGATATGTAGGATGGAGCGTATTACGAAATGGATGCAAATGTAGACGAATGGATAACTCAGTCCTTAAATTCTGTGGGTATTATTGCAAATGAATACTTACCAGTAATGGGAGGTCTTCTCGTTCACGTCAAACGAGAAGGAATAATATGGATACCCCGCTCCAGGGTAGCTGGGATTTTATCTAAGAGTGGTCTTTTAGACACAATTGCGAGGCATGGACAGATCGTTTTTAGTGCAATAGGGTTTATTTTCGCACCAGTTGCGACAGCTTATTCACAGTTTATTCGTCGAGGGCTCAGAATACCTCCAAATAATGTAACTTCATATAGTAGGTCCATCATAGAACGCGTTCTGTTAACACGCCCTAGCCTTTACCAAAAAGCAGCTCAGACTCTAAGTGGAGTTAAAGAGAAATTAGTAAGTGTCATCAAAAGAGAGACTGATGAAAAAGAGGAAGAAGAGGTTAATTATTTCGCACTCCGTTTCATAGTAACGTTAGAAGAAATTAAGGTAGATGAACTTGCTGAATCAAGTTTCATCTCTAAAATGGAAAACGCAATTATGAGCAAACTAGAAGGCGAAGAGAGTCTTCCTGAAACACTAGAAACATTCGAAACTTCAGAAAAATTTGAACCATCTGTCGAAACCGAGATCACATCTACAGTTAATGAAGAAGATGAAACTACCGGAAAATTAGAAAAACTCTCTAAAGTCAAAGATAAAGCTGTGGAAAAACTAAAAAATGCAGGCTCTATCGCAAAAGAAAAACTCCAAGATACAGGAACTGTTGCAAAAGAGAAATTAGTAGATGTAGGTTCATACATAGGTGACAAAGTAAGTAAAATCGAGATCAAAAAAGTTTTAAGATGGCTTCAGGGTTACCCTCTGTTTCGACTACGTTTAACTGGAAGTGAGACAGAGAAGTTACATAGATTTTTAAAGAGCCTACAAGAAGACGGAATTGAAATAAACTCTGCTTTGGAACTTGAAGACGAACTTTTAGATGAATTTGACGAAGAAAGTTAATATTTGGCAAAATTAAACCTTGAAATTCAACAATAAGATATCTAAAACATGTTTGCGAGAATCTTAATCTATATATAGATCTTTCATACATAAAGAGATCCAGCTTTTTTAAGCTCAAACAATTTTGAGTTAGGAGGAGAAACTTCCGAAGTTTTAAATAAAAAAAGAAAAGGAGGATGTCTAATATGCCAAAAACAGCTTTGATCATGATAGAATTCCAACGCGACTTTTTGGATGAAAAGGGCGCACTTGCTGGAGCCGGAATTTGGAAGAGGGCAAAAGACCATAATATAGTAGGAAACATGAAAAAAGTACTTGTGGCTGCAAGGAAGGCAGGACCTAACAAGTGTTTGATAATACATTCGCCGATTTCCTTTAGAGAAGGCTACCCAGAGCTTGCAAAAACACATCCGGGTCTGCTTAAAGGAGCTGAAGAAGCTGGTGGGTTTAAAAAAGGCGAATGGGGTGCTGAAATCACTGATGAGCTTAAACCACAACCAGGCGAGACTGTGCTAGACAAACGTCGTTTGTGCGGGTTTACTGATACGGAACTTGATGGCCTGTTAAAGAATTTGGGCGTTGAAAATCTGATGATAGGCGGTTTTGTAACCAATTGGTGTGTAGAAGCTACTGGTAGATCTGCATATGATCGGGGCTATCACCCAGTTTTTCTGAAAGACTGCATGGACGCTTTCACTGATGAGGAACAAAAGTTTGCTGAAGAAAAGATCTTTCCAGTAATTGGAGAAGTCTTAACATCAGACGAAGCAATGGCGAAGTTTCTATAGTCGAAAATAGAGCCTTCGTCTTTTTTTTTAATAAAGTATATTTTCCTATCTCTCTTTTTCTCTACTTTTTCAATCGTCACAAGAAACCTTGTCAAGTTTTGGAATGCAAGGTTTAATATCTATTAAAGGCGTGCCATCTATTGCGTCAATACCTCTTACTGTCAAAACATTCCCCTTACGTCTAATCAACTCTGTAGTGCATATTCCGATAGGATTTGGTCTACCTGGTGATCTTATGGAGAATACGCCTCGCGGAGTTGGACTATCAGGTGTAGGCGTTATTAAAATGCCTCTGTTTGCTTGATGAAGCCAATATAACAAAACAACATGCTTACGTTTTTCAATGTCCTTTAATCCTTCGCTAAACTCAGGAAATATTTCGACTGTTCCCAGTGTTTGTACAAGTCTCCCTTGTCTAGGTGCATCGCCTTTTGTTTTATAAGGTGACCTGATAATACCGATTGGTTTCAAAATAATCTCCGTTGTCTTCATAATAAATTCTCCTAAAGGTAGATCTTTCAGTTTTCCATTACTCTTCCTTCTACGCTTAATATCCAACGAATTTTCATAACCTGAAACTAGAATTGAAAAATACCTCTGTAAGTCAATTTTACATAATAATTCAATGTTAATTGTTCGTTCTTAAAAAAATCTGTCTCTTTCTAGGTCTTAAAACTCTTCCAAGTCTCTTAATAACTTCATTAATCTGTCTTCTGCACGTATAGCTGTCTCTTCTTCATCAGTATGAAATTCTCTTAGTGCTCGTCCAAGGCGTTTCACGTTTTGTTTTATCGTGAAGCGTACAACGCCGATATTAACAGAGGGTTCTGCGATAACACACAACACCGCTCCCTGATTTATACCAGCCGTAAAAATAACGCCAGTATCGAATTCGGAAACAACTAAATTCAAGTTTCCCTCAATCTCAGTATGCTTACCCTGAGTTTCGCTAGCACAAAAAACAGCGTTGCCTATTGCACCGAGACCGTCAACGTCTACAGGACGTGCATCAAATTTTGTCACATGCCCAAGGGTTAACCCAGTGCGATCGGTGAGTATAACAGTCCTAATCGCATGATCTGCTTTAATGAGTCCTGAGAGAACTCGATTTAATGCCTCAGATAGAGCTTTACCATCCCACACTAGAACTGCCCCTCAGAATATGCCATATAATACTTACTGTTATGCACGATAAGCGAGTATTTCAAGGGTTCGGTTGTTAGCCTAACTCGAAATCACAAGTTTGAATTGGTTAAATCGCAT
>Ga0180437_10010225_pt1 | contig 11476 bp, 8 predicted proteins | sample SS_ome_4_FD_132410 | JGI IMG/M metagenome (GOLD analysis project Ga0180437, IMG submission 132410) | Hypersaline lake sediment archaeal communities from the Salton Sea, California, USA - SS_3_D_1 metaG | ecosystem: Environmental > Aquatic > Non-marine Saline and Alkaline > Hypersaline > Sediment... | reverse complement strand
AGTCAAAGAACCGACCCCTTCTCTTTATCCCATATCCCCGCATAAGAAACTCAATATGGCGATTGCAGGCGTTCTGGGACTGACGATTTTTACGCTGCTCGCTTTTTTTGTCGAATATATCGAGAAACACAAGGTAGAACCCGGAAAACCAGTTCCAAAAGATACAAGCAGGGAACGATATTAAATGAACTTCACAGAGCGCTACCAGCTCGATTGTACACCAACGTATTGGACATTTTTACTTGACTTGATGAGTTTAATTATAATATTTTCCTTTTGGATGATAGTTGGAACATATATTCAGCAAAATGCAGACACCGATTTCATCAGACCTAAAAAGTTAATTCTTAGAAATATAAAAAGGAGGCGGGAGTGAAAGTTGAAAAAAAACATTTTTTTATGGGAGTTGTTCTTTTCTTTTCATTGTTTTTCATTTTCCAAGTTTTTGCACAAAACATTGATAATGGGCAAACGGATAAGTACCTTGTCGAAACAATATTCCTTCCTGATGGGAGAATTATTGAGGGAAGAATCCTTCCGGGCCCCCCAACTCCCCCGGAGGGTTTTGAAAGAGCCTCGGTTATCCTGCCCGAGCCAAACCTTGCTGCAGGTATTAATGCTTTAACTGTGCCTGCATTTAGCTGGTCATTTGGGTGCACTGCTACCTCTGCTGCCATGATTGCTGGATATTATGATAGAACCGGATATTCGAATATGTATACAGGGCCGACAAATGGAGGAGTTATGCCGATGGATAACAGTTCCTGGTCAGATTGGGTGGATTCGCATGGCGATACCAGGCATCAATGTCCATTGAGTGCAACACACCTTGGCCTTGATGGCCGAGCCACAAAGGGGCATGTTGATGATTATTGGATTTATTATGATCAACCTGGGCCTGATCCCTGGGTTGGCAACTGGACAGAGCATACCTATGGTGATTGCACCGGTGATTTTATGAAAACCAATCAATGGTTTGCCAGCGAGGGTTTCAATACAGACGGGGCCACCACTTATTATTACTTCACGGATGGTTCTCCTCTCTATGCGTCTGATATTGAATCTTACAGTTTAGATCCATATGACGGACCCTATGGATTTAAACTATTTTATGAATCAAGAGGTTATACAGTTACTAACATGTACAATCAATTGATAAAAGGGCAGGGAAGCAACCCTGCTTTAGGATTTACCTATGCTCAATACTGCTCAGAAATTGATGCTGGCAGGCCAGTTATGATCCACCTTGCAGGTCATACTATTGTGGGCGTTGGATATGATGATTCTTCTAATCTGGTGTACGTACATGACACATGGGATTATTCGACCTATACCATGACATGGGGCAGCACTTATTCCGGAATGCAACATATCGCTGTTTCAATTGTTTCGTTAGAGTCGAGTGGAGAAAAAAAGTTCGATCCCAACGGCGATGGGTATGAGGACATTTTATGGCGGCATTACTTAACTGGGCTGAATGCGGTGTGGTATATGTTCTACTCCAGCGAAGGGATAACAGGATTGAGCCTCAAACCATTTGAGATGTTGGACATGGATAAAGGCCTGAGGCAGACTGAGATAATACAGGATCCAATGGAAGTTGAGGTATTTCCTAATGAGGAAGTTGAAGTATTTCCTTATAAGACTGAAGTTGAAGTATTAAGGACTCCGATAGAGGAGGAAGATCTTGTTTACGAGATTGAGGAGTATGAATTCGATAGGACGGAACTGGGGGATACGAAGGGGATAGAAGTGTTGGCCGGGCCTGGCGATAGACCGGATGCTGAGGTAAGTATACAGGGACTAACACGAACAGCAACGACATATCTAACCACAGTACCAGATACGAGTTGGCACATCGTCGGGACGGGTGATTTTAACGGAGACAAGAAAGCAGATATTTTATGGCGGAATTATGCGAATGGATTGAATGCGGTGTGGTATATGAACGGGGTGACGCGAACGGCAACGGTATATTTAACAACAGTAACGGATACGAATTGGCACATAGCCGGGACGTGTGATGTTAACGGAGATGGCAAAGTAGATATTCTGTGGCGCCACTATTCTTCTGGATTGAATGCGGTATGGTATATGGATGGGGTGACGCGAACTGCAACGGTATATTTGACGACAGTAACGGACACGAATTGGCACATCGTCGGGACGGTCGATTCTACCGGAACTGGGAATGTATTTATTTTGTGGCGCCACTATTCTTCTGGATTGAATGCGGTATGGTTTATGAGCAGGGCAACACGAACAGCAACGGCATATTTAACGACAGTAACAGATACGAATTGGAACATCGTCGGGACAGGTGATTTTAACAGAGACGGGCATGTGGATATATTATGGCGGAATTATGCGAATGGATTGAATGCGGTGTGGTATATGAACGGGATAACACGAACAGCAACGGAATACCTGACCACGGTGACGGACACGAATTGGAAAATAGAAAACCGCTGATGTAGGAATCGATTCTAAAAGATTATCTGGGATTGTCTCTTGAATGATTTCATTCAGGGGAATAACAAATTTATCTTGATGGGCCCATAACTTCCCCCTATAATAAAAAGAGGAATCGGCCAACTGGGAATCTTCGATTTTCTACCTTTTGGTCATGAGCAATATTTAAATCGAGGAGGTCAGGGTATGAAAGCCATTTTAAAAACAGTCCTTATAGCCGTTTTCTTGCTCTTATTTGTTGAAACAGTCCTGTTCGGCCAGGCTGTATTGGTCAAAAACATCAAAGCTGGCGGAAGCACCAGCCATTCCTATCCCGCAAGTCTGACCGTGGTGGATGGCATTCTTTTCTTTCATGCAGACGATGGTATCCATGGAACAGAGTTATGGAAAAGCGACGGAACGACCGCCGGCACGGTTCTGGTCAAAGATATCTATTCGGGGATCACGTCTTCAGATATAGGCTACCTCGGAACCAGCAGCGGTCTTCTTTTTTTTGCAGCCGATGAGGGCACCAACGGAAGAGAATTATGGAAGAGTAACGGCACGACCGCTGGCACCGTGCTTGTGAGAAATATCAACGCCGGGGCCGCCGACTCCACGCCCTTTTTCCCCACGGATCTCGGCGGGACTCTTCTGTTTTGTGCAGAAACCAGCACTCAGGGAAGGGAGCTCTGGAAAAGCGATGGCACGTACTTGGGAACCGTTCTCGTCAAGGATATCAATCCGGGCACCTATAGTTCCTCTCCTAATGATTTAACGGTCGTGGACGGATTGGTGTATTTTTGCGGTGTTGATGATACAGAGAACAATAATGAAGAATTGTGGGTGAGCAATGGGACGACCATGGGGACGAATGTCTATGAGATCCATGCGGGAACAGACGGCTCGGCCCCGAGTCATTTCTATAACGCCAACGGGACCCTTTATTTTTCCGCCTCGGACAGCTATGCCAACTCGTTCGAGCTCTGGAAATTGGAGCCGGGAGGTTCACCCACCATGGTCCGGAACATCTGGACCGGGGACGGGAATTCCTCTTATCCCTCGAATTTCTGTTATGTCGGCGGCACGGTCTTTTTTGAGGCGAACAATGGCACGGCAGGCTATGAACTCTATAGAACCAACGGGACATATGCCGGAACTTATCTGGTTAGAGATATCAACTCGGGCGGCGGAGATTCCGGCATCAATAACCTGATCGATGTCAACGGGACTCTTTTCTTTACAGCCAGTGACGGCACGCATGGAAACGAGTTATGGAAAAGCAATGGAACTTTTGCGGGAACCGTCATGATAAAAGATATCTATCCGGGTGGCTCTGGATCTTATCCATCCCAATTCATCGTCGTCAACGGGCTCCTTTATTTCGTGGCCAATGATGGCACTTACGGATATGAACTGTGGAGAAGCGACGGCACGGCCGCGGGCACCGTGCGGTTGACCGACATCAGACCGGGAAGCAGCCATGCCGATATCGGAAGCATGGTCTTGTTTAACGGCAGCTTGTATTTCTCTGCCGACGACGGTGTCGATGGCAAAGAATTATGGAAGTTCAGCTTTGCGAAAAATGATTTTAACTCGGACGGGCAGGGGGACATTTTATGGCGGAATTATGCAACCGGGCAGAATTGTGTGTGGTATATGGGCTACTCTGGAGAGGGAATGACAGGATTGAGCCAAATAAACTTCGAGATGATGGACATGATCTGGCATCCGGGACAGACTGAGATGGATCGGGATCCCATGCTGGTGCGAGGTTTTCTCGGTAGACAATTACTGAGAGAATATTGGAGTCCCGTGGAAGATGCAGATCTTGTTTACGAAGGTGTGTCCTATGAATTCGATCAGGAGGCACCGGAAGACCGGAGGGAATTAAGAGCGATGACCGGGCCCGGTGATGCTGAGGATGCTGTGATAAGATTGCAGGCACTTGGGAGAACAGCAACAGTGTATTTAACGACCGTAACGGACACGGCATGGCACATGGTGGGAACGGGTGATTTTAACGGAGATGGGAAAGTAGATATTTTATGGCGGAATTATACAACTGGGCAGAATTGTGTGTGGTATATGAACGGGGTAACGCGAACATCGACTGTATATTTGACGACCGTAACAGACTGGACATGGTATATTGTAGGGACGGGTGATTTTAACCAGGATGGGAAAGTAGATATTTTATGGCGGAATCATGCAACCGGGCAGAATTGTGTGTGGTATATGAACGGGGTGATGCGAACATCGACTGTATATTTGACGTCTGTAACGGACACGACATGGCACTTGGTGGGGACGGGTGATTTTAACGAAGATGGGAAAGTAGATATTTTATGGCGGAATTATACAACTGGATTAAATGCATTATGGTATATGGACGGGGTAATCCGAACAGGAACGGTATATTTGTCGACCGTGACGTACACAACATGGCATATAGTTGGGACGGGTGATTTTGACGGCGACGGCAAAGTGGACATCTTATGGCGGAATTATGCAGTTGGGCAGAATGCGGTATGGTATATGGATGGGGTGACGCGAACAGCGACAGAATATTTGACTACAGTGGCAGATATAAATTGGAAGATAGAAAACCACTGATTTAGACGATCTGCACTGGCGGTTCCTTTTAAATTTTTCCCTTGGATAGACTTTTTCATCCCCATGCTATTTTTTCCTTCGGAGAGAACAGCCATTTCTGAAAAATCCAACGTGAAAAATTCTTATGGAGAAATCCGGACCAGACATGATTTTTTTGACGTTCGAGTTTGAAGCACCGGGTTCCATTGTAAGGGCTGGTTGGTAGTGTTAAAACGCATATTGCGGAACTTCTCCTGGCTGTCGATTGCGGTCGCCGTTGAAATCGCTCTGGGAGTGATTGTGATGGCCATACTGGCCAGACGTCTTGGGCCGACGCATTTTGGAGAATATTCGCTGTGGCTCGCTTTTATCGTGTTGTTCACACCCCTCTACGATTTTGGACTGGGCCCCCTGTCTTTACGGCAAATCGCCCGTTCCCAGACGTCTGTACTCGACTATTTGAAAGTCGTTTGGAAAACGAAGATCGTTTTGAGTGCAGTGGGATTTGCAGTCATACTGGGGATAGCCCGAATTCTGGGCTACATCGAGACTGCGGCGATGGGTTGGGCTTTTCTGTTTCTTGCTATCTCACAGATCGTGAGAACAGCTTCCATGCTGAACCGTGCCGTTTTCCGGGCTTATGAAAAAATGCATATTCAGACATATGTGGAGACGGCCAGCAGTCTTGGACGGCTGTTGCTCGTGGGCGGAGTGGTTATTATCGCTCCAAATCTGGTTTTGGTGTGTTTAGCGATGGCTGCCTCTAATTTGGGAGAATTTCTGGCTTCCACGGCAATCATACGAGGAATGGTACTCAGCCAAGAGACAGGAGATGGAGGTCAAAAACAGAGTGTGGGTGCTGTTCTTCGTGCCGCCGTGCCCTTCGCTTCTTATGATCTATTCAACGGAATGTATATGCGTGCCGATACAGTACTCCTCGGGACATTTTCGGGTGTGCAACCAGTAGCCTGGTATACGGCGGCTTACAAAATCGGCACGCTGATCAGTCTGGGGCCTCGCACATTAATGGACGGGATCTATCCGATTCTCTGCAAAGAATCCCGAGAAAAAGTCCGAGAGCTTGTGCATAGACTGCTGGTCCTGGTTTTGCTTGGTATCTTCCCGGTGATTTTAATACTCACAGTGTTTTCTCCGGAACTGATTCGTCTTGTTTATGGCGTGCAGTATGCCCCGGCTGTTCAAGCCTTCCGGATTCTGATCTGGGGTATTTTTTTCGTATCTGGCAGCGCTGTGCTGCTGAATGCATTGAATGCTCTGCATCAAGAAAAAACGGTCGCCAAAATTATGGCTTTCATTGCGTTTTTGGGTTTTACGGCCTACTTTTTGTGCATTCCGCGATGGGGATACATTGGTGCGAGCGTGATCTCTGCCAGCATTGAGCTGGGGGGATTCATTTTAATGTTCATTGCCGCGAGCCGAAAAATGGGGGGCTTTCTTGTGCCTTGGCGAGTGGGGTGTCGAATGATACTGGTATTCGGATTTGCGCTTGCTGCTATGTGGTTCATGACCCAACACATCTCGAGAGGGATCAGTCTCGTGGCCGTTCTTTTTTTCTACGCGGCATTCGCACTCTATGAGACTCATCGAGCGACAAGTCTATTTACAGTCTTGCGCGCGGCCGGTTTGAGATCCCATTTGTTCACGAGAGATTCTGTTCCAAAATAGAGGAAAAGCATTGGACAACATATTAAATAACAAATAATGTTTGGCACACATGCTGAAGGCAGTGATCAAACGTTTTCTGAATCATTTCTGGAGGAAAAGATGACCGATGATATTCACTTGTTTGTCCCGACATTCAGGGTAGAAGAGACTCTGGCAAACATCCGCATATGTCTTGAAAAGGGTTGGACTGGATTAGGGTTCAAAACAGTAGAATTTGAAAACGCTTGGTGCGAATACACAGGCTTGCCATACGCACACTTTTTGAATTCAGCTACGTCTGGTTTGCACCTAGCGGTCCACCTGCTCAAGTTGCACAATAACTGGCAGAAGGATGATGAAGTGATAACAACCCCCTTGACCTTCGTCTCAACCAATCATGTCATCTTGCAGGAGGATTTACGACCTGTTTTTGCTGATGTAGATGAATACCTTTGTTTATCCCCTGCTTCTGTGATGGATCGGATTACACCCCGCACGCGGGCTGTTATTTTTGTTGGCCTAGGAGGCAATTCTGGACAGTTGTTGGATATAGCCCAGATCTGTAAAGAGCGAAACCTGTGCTTGATACTTGATGCGGCTCATATGTCGGGCACCAGGCTGCAGGGTAAACACGTAGGAGGCGAAGCAGATGTTACTGTTTTCAGCTTTCAGGCTGTCAAGAATTTGCCGACAGGAGATGCTGGTATGATCTGCTTTAGAGAAAAAAAATTTGATACGGAAGTTCGCAAATGGACTTGGTTGGGTATTAGCAAAGACACTTATACGCGTACCCATGAGAAAGGGACCTATAAATGGCTTTATGATGTGGAGTATGAAGGATTCAAGTATCATGGAAATTCCATAATGGCAGCTATAGCGCTTGTGTCCCTCAAATACCTTGATCAAGATAACGCCTATCGTCGTCAGGTTGCCTCTTGGTATGATACTTACTTCGCTGATGAACCTAGAATCCGGACGATTCCCATCGCACCGCATTGTGAGTCTTCACGTCATCTGTATCAGGTACTGGTCGATAAAAGAGACGAAATGATGCTCGCTCTTAACGAACAAAAAATCTATCCGGGTGTTCATTATCGAGACAATACTGACTATAGAATGTTCAGATATGCATCAGGAACCTGTCCTAACGCAGTGAAGGCGAGTGACTCGATAATCTCACTGCCAATGCACCTTCGCCTTTCCTATGATGATGTGAAGCGCGTCGCTATTGCATTGAAATCGATCGTGAAAAAATTATAATGACCATGAATCTTTAGAGGAATTAACAGGATCCGGTTAGATATTTCTCTTTTGAAAGGAGTAACAATGTTGGTCGGTAAAAAACTTATTTTACGCCCATTAGAGCGCGAGGACCTTTTATTAGTAAGTGAATGGCGAAACAATCCAACTATACGTCCACATTTCTTTACGCCATATCCGATCATGCGATCTAAGCAGGAACGCTGGTATGAAACCTATATCAGTCGCGGCGATTCGATGATTTTTCTGATCGTACCTAAGGATCAGGGGAGTCCAATAGGTATGATTGGACTTGATCATATTGATCACCAGAACCAAAAAGCAGAATTTGGGCGATTACTAATTGCCGATATTTCGCAACATAAAAAGGGATATGCACACGATGCCACACTCACCTTATTGAACTACGCATTTTTCGATTTAAACATAAATCGCGTCTATTTACGTGTTTATGCTGATAATGAGCGCGCGATTGGATTATACCAGCGCTGTGGTTTTAAACAGGAGGGAGTCGAACGTGATGCCATATTTGCAAGAGGCCTTTTTCGAGATGTGACTTGGATGGCTATTTTACGGAGGGAGTTCATTAAAAAGTAGGATCTTTAAGTGATTCAACCACACCTAAGTCTTGTCACACTAGTCTATAATCAAGCTCCGTTTCTGGAGGAGCGTATTCGCTCGATCCAGGCACAAACCTATCAAGATTTTGAATGGATCGTCATCGACGATTGTTCTAACGATAACAGCACCGAAATCTTGCAGCAGCAGCTGACAGGATTGCCACAGCTCAAGCGGCTGATCCTGCATGACAAGAATCAAGGAGTGCATCCAAGCTTTAATGAGGCTCTAAGCTGGTGTGAAGGGGAATACGTTCATCATGCCGCCGGCGATGATTCTTGCCTCCCTGAACTGTTTGAGAAATCGGTGGCTTTTCTGAATGCTCATCCAGGCGCGGGATTTGTTCACACCGCCTATAAGATCACTGATCTAAATGATCGGATTAAAAGGACCATATACCCGTTACAGGAGACTTGCCTTCAATCTGGCTCAGAGGTATTCAGACGCCTTGCGTTGCAGGGCAACTTTATCTGTAGCCCTTCAGTAACTTTTCATCGAAGGCGTTACGGATCTGTAGGAGGCATGAGCAACGAATGGGTTTATGCAGGTGATTATGAGTTGTGGATGAAACTCAGTGTTCGGTATGATGTGGGATACATTGCAGAACCCCTGGTGCAATGGCGGCGGATGCCTCAGGCGATTTCCAAACGGGGAGCTGTCTCGCCCCAAGGCGCCACAGAAGTCTATCGGGTTCTTAAAAAGGTCTTTGCAGAGCTGCCGTCTGACAGGCATGACTTGAAATGCTTGTACGAGCCCGCTGTACGACATGTGTCGACATTGAGCATGCCGGCCAAGGCCTTGTGGTGGCTTTTTGTGCGGCATGACACGCGTATGGCTGGACAAATGCTCAAGGAGGCCAGCCGCTATGATCCGGGCGTCTGGCGTTCCCCCTCTTCTTATGTAGCTGTTCTGCGGGAATTGTTGCCGCGCGCTCTAAGGAAGCTTCTCAAAAAGGGGGGCGGAAGTACGGATTTTTTACCAAGATAATGGAACAAAAAAAGTCAGAAATACATCTAAATCCCATCATCCTCGCTGCAATCTTGATTTCTCTGGCCATAGCCATCGGGATTGCCTCCAGTATCATCGGGGGGCACCCGGAAATGGCGCTCATCGTGTGTGGTGCTTTGGTAGTCGCGGTGGTTCTTTATCACCCGCCCGCCGCCTTGTACATCTTTTTGCTCGCATGGCCGGTCTACCCTATCGTCAACAGCTTGGTATTTCATCAAACCGGCAACCTGGCGGTCCGGCTGTGGCAGGAGATCCTCATACTTATCGCGGCGTTTGGGATAATCTTGAAGTTTTTTCTTGCCAAATCTGTGAAATTTCGTTTTCAACGTCTCGATTGGATTGTCTTGGCGCTTTTTTTGCTGTGCGTGTATGGCAGCATTCTTGTGAGAGACGGCGAGCTAATTTTATACGGTTTTCATTTAACATATACTCCTATGCTGATGTACTTCCTGGTCAGAATGATGTCTCTGACGCTTAAACAGATTCAGCGTTGGGTGGCTTTATTGCTGGCTGTTTGCATGGTGATTGCTTTGGTCGGACTGGTCCTTCACTATACGGACCCGTCATTTTTTTACAGGCGAGTTGTCGCGCCTGAGGAGCTGTCCGCGTTCCACCGGCAGGGCAGTTGGCGTATGGGCTCTGTTTTGGCAAACCCCCTTTACTTTGGAATCCTTATGGCTCTTGCCGCTGTCCTTAGCCTTGCCCTATCCGAAAAACACCGGGTGTATTATATGTCCACTTTCGGCATCTTCGTAGCTTGTACGGTATTGAGCATCACGCGTGGGGCCTGGTTCATGCTGGCCTGTGGGATGCTCATAATATGGTGGAGCGAAAGACAGCGAAAGCGGAAAGGTTTGTTCTGGGCGCTAACAGCCTTGATGTCTATTGCATTGGTCGCAGCGGCGAGCATGCCGGAAAAAATCAAATTCTATTTATCTGATTCGGTTGGGTTTCTGTTGGAAGCGCGAATGGAAATGTGGGACCAGACCTGGCATGCGATTGCCCAGAGGCCATGGGGATACGGATTGGGAGTCGGCCATGCGGCGCTCCGGACAGAAGGGAAGACATCGGTCGCCATTATGGATGGATGGTATCTGAAGGTTATGGCAGAAAGCGGATTGCTGGGATTGTTGATTTTTGGGTTATTTCTGGTTATAGCAATAACCTACTTGGTACGAAGAATGAAACAAGCCAAGGTTGATGAATCTTTCCGGTTGTATCGAGGCGTGCTTGCCGCATTAGCTGGTCTTTCGTTGGCCGCAATTGCCTCCAATGTGTGGGATTACTACATGATCCCTTCGGTCATGTGGATTTTGCTCGGGCTAGCTGTGAACGAACATGCATCGATCGTTCTGATAGCGCCGAAAAGTGAACCTGATTAGTAATTGGAAGATCTGAAGGGGAACCCTATTATGAAAATCATGTTTCTTTCGTGGGAAAGCCCATGGCCGGCGCTAGGAGGGGGGCCGTTACGGACCCTGGGCCTTCTCAAACAGATCAGCAAAGTAGGCGAACTGGAACTCATTGTCTTATCCAAAGAAGAATTGAATGCAGGCCAAAAAAGAGAGCTGCAAAAGTATGCCGGTTCGATCATTCGTGTTAAGATGCAAAGTACTTCGCCATGGGACAAGCTTCGAATTCTCGCCCATATGTTCAGATATCGATTGCCCTATCACTGCGCTCTCATTGATATCTCGTTTCGAAAAGCTCCGGAAGTACAAAAATATATACAAAACTTTCCTGGTGTAGTTTATGCCAGCTACGGTCACTGGGGAATGTTGGTCCGGGGGAGTAAGGCTTCCAATTGGGTTTTGGATCAACAAAATGCCGATGTCGATTTTTGGCGGGCATATTCGACTCAGGCCTCCAGTTTTTGGCT
>Ga0180437_10010224_pt1 | contig 11477 bp, 8 predicted proteins | sample SS_ome_4_FD_132410 | JGI IMG/M metagenome (GOLD analysis project Ga0180437, IMG submission 132410) | Hypersaline lake sediment archaeal communities from the Salton Sea, California, USA - SS_3_D_1 metaG | ecosystem: Environmental > Aquatic > Non-marine Saline and Alkaline > Hypersaline > Sediment... | reverse complement strand
TTCTGAAGCCAAGAAGTTAGGAGATTACCTGATAGTTGGTTTAAATAGTGATCGATCTATGAGAAACATTAAAGGAAATAATCGTCCCTTGATGACTGAGGGAGCAAGGGCGGAATTGCTTGCTGCTCTCTGTTTTGTTGATGGGGTTGTTATTTTTACTGAGGATGACCCTCTTGCCATAATCAAATATCTCCAACCTCATATTTTAGTAAAAGGTGCAGATTGGGATGAGGATGATATTATAGGGGCTGAATTCATTAAAAAAACAGGGGGGGAGGTTAAACTAATACCTCTTATCTCAAATATTTCCACTTCGAATATTATTCGCCGAATTATTGATCTCAATTCCACTCAAAACAGCTAAGTGCTTCGATTCTCAAATACGGTTACGTATCTTTATGAGAATAGTCTGTGAGATTGTCTTCGACCCAGAGCTCAGACCGAAGGGATCACTCGCCTCGGCCGAGCCTTTCGGCCTCAAGTCGTTCGACCTGGAGGCTCTCGACAGGCTCAAGGCCGAGAGGCTCGTCGCAGGCAGCACTTAGTCCTGAGGGCTTCGACTGAGCTCAGCCGAAGTCTGAATGAATATGTCCTCGAATTTATGAACCGATGGACTAAGGCAAAGCAGCTACCGTAGTAAGATAAAGAGGTTAATTTTAATCTGTGCGCCCATAGCTCAGCTGGACAGAGTAACGGACTATAATCCTGGAGAAGGAATTTTGGTAAGTTGCTAGATTTCTTGATAACTCCCCTTTCTTAATAAGGTTTCTTGTTTTTTTGGGAATCAGGAAAAGAATGAACAAAACTGAAAATTCGTTTTTAGCTTATAAAGTTCTCTTAAATAATTTTTCCTATGCTAATGCTACCCGTGAAATAAAAGCCTCACTTTTGATGTACCACCATTATGGCATAAAGTTGAGAGTGCAATCAAACATCTAAGTCCTTCCTTATTTTTTTATATATGGAAGTCCATCAAATGATCAATATTTAGAGAGAGCCTTAAGGAAAGTACGCCATCGGACAAGACCCAGGAACAATTTTTTACCAAAAAAGGTAAATATTAATCGAATAATCTATGGCGCCTCTAAGATGCTAAATGAAAATCGGAGCGAAAAGACCTTTAATCTGATTTCCGCAAGTTAATGGAAATTGGGGTCCATTTTGCTCATGTCAATGCTGAGCCAACGATTGTCTTTTGAATCTCAGTACTTCCAGCAGTGATGCCTGCATGTGCTATAGCTCTGTAAAGTCTTTCAACCTTGTAGTCTTTACAGTACCCATAAGATCCATGTATTTGCAAGGCCTTTCGGGCAACTTCCTGGATAGCTGGAACAACAAACAGTTTAAGAGCAGCTGAATCTACCTGAATGTCACCATTCTCATCTTGCTTAGCAGCCACCCTGTACGTCCACCATCTACATGCCTCAATCGAAGCATGCATCTCGGCTAACATCCATTGAAATCCCTGCATCACGGCCATGGGCCGACACCTGACCATTTTCTCCTTCACAAACTTCAATGACCCATTAAGACACTCATGTCCCATTCCAACCATAAATGCCATTTGTTGAATCCTTTCACCTGCGATCCACCTAAGCAAAACATGAAATCCTTTTCCTTTCTCACCAAGAATATTTTCCTTATGTACCTTTACGTCCTTTAGAAAAACATCTACTAAACCCTGCCCAGCAAGACCCATCAAGGACCATGGCTTAGAACAGGTATACCCCTTGGAAAGCTTGTCTACTATAAAGGCAGTTACTCGCCCAGTTTCATCTTTTACGCAAAAAATCCCGTATCCTTTCTTATAGCCATTTGTAATGAATCGTTTTGTTCCGTTTAAGAAATAAAAATCTCCTCTTGGTATAGCTGTAGAGGTAATAAGAGATGGATCTGATCCGGTATTCGGTTCGGTAAACGCCATAGTTGGATAACTTGATCCATGGCAAACGGGAGAAATAAACCTCTTCCGAATATCCTCTGAGCCCCAGTAATGAACGTTTTCTGTAAAACTGTTACACATAGCCATTGTATAGACGGCTGTCGATCCTGTTTTGGCCAGCTCCTCAACAACTAAAATGACATTTAGGGCTGTGGTCCCGAGGCCACCGTATGCTTTTGGTATCCTCATGCCTAACATTCTCGCTCTAGCAAACTTTAGTAAGATGTCATCAGGAAGAGTATCTTCTTCCTCTATATTCGCTATAACTGGCTCAATTTCTCGCTTTGCAAAATCCCGAGCTGCCTTAACTATCATCTTGCTTTCATCCGAAAGAAGAAATTCCATTTTTTTCTCTTAGGCTAACTTTGTTCGTTTTTTTGTCGAAGTATAAAGGATCAGATATCTGGTAATCCGACCTTCTGCGCTGTTGAAGTGGCTTCGGGGTGTATTTTGCAGTATGTTGTTGTCCTGAGTGTCCTACCTAGATAGATATCGTCCTTAATATTTGTTTCTCTTGCCGATCTACAATTAGTCTGAATATTAATCCCACAATCACAAACTTTTGCTTTGTTAAAGCCTGCGGTAAATATCTGTCAAGGGAGATTAACCTATTCCGCCCATTTGACACTTCTAAACAGGCTTACGATAATGGATAATACTCTGCGCCATCTTGAAAATAAGAGAATTTGCTACATAGTTATTTAGCATTCATAGTTTTACCTGACTTCTCTCATCTCTCGGACTAAATTAGTTATAAATATTTAAGTGGCAACAAATACAGGCCCTTAAAAGATTAGCCATGCCTTTTAAGTCCTTTTCTAAAGCTTAAATATGTTTAATTTAATCCTCGGATTTGGTTTAACAACTAGAACCTTCGGCAGTTAAATCGTCTTCTAATTCATTTATTTTTAAAGGGTCATTTTATGACAGATGCTTGCCTGGGGAAGTATAGGAAAACTCATCGTAAAATCTGAGAATACCGTGCTGTATAGTTTTCCTACTAAATAAGCAATACACTTCCTATAACGTTTAATCCGTTAGTCTGAAGGTTAGGGTTAATCCTTCGATGCCACCTTCGTATTCATCAGGAGGGAAGAATTTATGACCAACTGTTACCTCTTTTCCAATTAAATTCATATCGGCCTTTTCCGTGTCAAATCCAATAACATTTCCCATAACCCATGGCCCATCGGCTAACTCAACCATTGCCACAATATAGGGTGTATCAAATCCACTGGGGCCCACACGAATAACAGTAAATGTTTTTATTCTTCCCTTATTGGATATTGTATTTGTTTCTAACTTGAGGCTGCCACAATAAGAACACACACCATTAGGAGGCGTAGTAAAATTTCCACAATTGAGGCATTTGAGAGCCAACAGTTTTCCTTCTCTCAACCCTTGTTTAAACTGATTATAAGTTAATGAATACTCTTTCATTTGTTATCTCCTAAAAATAAGATGGCAGGCTGTGCATAAATCCCCCCCTAAAGTATCTACTAATCCTACTTTAGCGCCCTCTACCTGTCTCTCGCCGCACTCACCCCGAAGCTGCTTAACAATCTCATAAGCTTGTGCAGCGCCTGTCGCCCCAATTGGATGACCTTTCGCTTTTAGCCCGCCAGATGGATTAATAGGAATTTTCCCTTTCCGTGATGTATCGCCATGGTCAGCAGCTGCAGCACCCTTCCCATACTCAAAAAAGCCAAGGCCCTCGCTAGCAACTATTTCTGCTATCGTAAAGCAGTCATGGAGTTCGCATACATCAACATCTTTGGGGCCAATACTTGCCTGTTTATAAGCCTCTTTTATCGAGGCTTCTCGACTAACTATTCTTGTGATATCCTTCTGAGAATAGATGGTACCGGCTGTACCTTGTCCAGTCCCAATAAAATAAACAGGTTTTGAAACTTGGCCTTTGAATTTTGTAGCATCGGCAACCACCAAGGCGGCTGCCCCATCCGAAAAAGGGCAACAGTCGTACAACTGGAGTGGATCAGCAATCATAGGGCTCTCTAAGACAGTATCAATAGTGATCTTCTTTTGAAAGTGAGCATGGGGATTGAGGCTGCCATTATCGTGATTCTTGACCGCAACTTGGGCCATGCTTTTTTTCAAATCTTGAAGTGGTATTCCATATTTTCTTGAGTACTGGTGCGCAAGCATTCCAAAGACGCCTGGAAAAGTAATCCCAGCAAAACGTTCGTACTCAGAGTGGCTCCCCATAGCAAAAGTCTTTGTAGCTAATGGTGTACCCATGATAGTGGTTCTCTCTGTACCACCCACCATAACTATATCGTAGATACCTGAGGCAACCATCAGGGCTCCATGACGTATGGCAACAGTGGCCGAAGCACACGCTCCTTCAAAACGTGTTGTAGGAGCATCATTCCGAATACCTATCTCAGCTCCCAGAAGTGGTGCAATATTACCCTGACTTTCCTCAAAAACACCCAGTACATTGCCAATTAAAAGTGCCTCAAGATCCCTCGCCTCAATGTTTGATTCTTCTAATGCTTCTAGAGCCGCCTGTGCGAACATCTCCTTCATAGATAGTTCAGATATGCCAAATTTAGTCATACTCACACCTAATATGACTACTTCTCTCATAACAAACCTCCATTTAATATTTATTCACGATAACCACCAAGTTTACAATTCCACTCAAACTCTACTCATTTATTTGCCTTTGAATACTGGTTTCCTTTTCTCCACAAAAGCCTTCATCCCCTCCTTCTGATCCTCTGTGGAAAATACGAATTCAAAGCAGCGTGCCTCATGAGCCAAAGCCGATGGAAGACTCATATTTATTCCTTCATTGACTGCCAATTTAGTCATCTTTAGCGCGATGAGTGGGCGTTTGGCAATTTTCAGAGCCATCTTTCTTGCTTCATCCATTAATGAAGAAACAGGAACTACCATATTAACCAGGCCTATCCTGTAAGCCTCTTGAGCATCAATAGTGTCCCCTGTATAAAGAAGCTCCTTGGCTCTACCGGCTCCTATGAGCCGTGGCAACCTTTGAGTACTCCCCCCACCAGGAATAATCCCTAATTTTATCTCTGGCTGGCCAAATGTAGCATTATTTGCAGCTATCCTTATATCGCATGCTAGGGTCAATTCGCATCCACCACCAAGAGCAAAGCCGGTTATAGCTGCAATAACAGGCTTTTCTAGATTTTCGATTCTGGAAAAGAGCGCTTGAGCTTTGACTTCAAAATCATGCGCTTCTAACGGCGTTCCAATGCTAATTATTTCCTTAACGTCTGCACCCACAGCAAAAAATTTTTCACTGCCCGTTATTATTACTACAGCTACATCTTCATCACGCTCAATTTCATCAAAGACCAAATTAAGCTCATTCATAAACTCTTTGTTTATGGCATTCATGCTCTCTGGTCGGCTAAGCGTAATGATTCCGATACCATCTTCCTTTGTATAGATAATGGTATTAAATTTCATTTTCTATCACCCCTTCCTTTAATCTTTCCCCGATAGAAGTAAAATAGAGACATACCATGTCTAAATTACTATTATACTCGCGCGCTTAGACCCAAAAAGGCAGTTTTTGAGTAATTCATAACTATCCTTATTTAGCAGCCATTCTGATGGCTCCATCAAGCCTTATAACTTCACCATTGAGCATGGAGTTTTCAATAATATGCTGAGCTAATTTTGCAAATTCGACGGGTTTTCCCAACCTTCTTGGAAATGGTACCATTTTTCCTAGGGATTCCCTTACGTTTTCAGGGAGTTCTTTCAGCAGAGGTGTATCAAAGAGACCAGGAGCAATTGTTATCACCCTTATTCCGTAATCCGCAAATTCACGGGCTATAGGGAGTGTCATTCCCACAACGCCTGCCTTAGAAGCACTGTAGGCAGCCTGACCAATTTGTCCCTCAAATGCGGCAGCAGAGGAAGTATTAATCACCACACCTCTTTCACCGTCTTCGTTTGGGATATTTCTCACCATCTTTTCCGCCGCCAATCTGATGACATTCATGGTGCCCATTAGATTGATTTGTACAACGCGATTGAAATGCTCCATGGGCATGGGCCCTTCTTTGCTAATCACCTTGGCAGGAATTCCCACTCCAGCGCAGTTAATTGCAATATGAATTGCACCAAAAGCCTCAATAGTGCTATCTACTGCAGCCTGGACAGTTTTTTCATCAATAACGTCTGTTTTACAAAAAATAACAGCATCACCAAATTCTGATGCAATTCTTTGCCCTCTATCCTCGACGATATCGAAAATGGAAACCCTGGCCCCCCCTTGTACCAAAATTCGGACGCAAGCTTCACCTAGGCCTGAAGCGCCACCTGTGACAATTCCTGCATAGCCTCTCAGTTTCATAACACCATCCTCCATACAATCACGTGTTCATGGATTATGTTCTTAAATTGCACTCAAAGAACAAATAAACTGGCGATTTCTCTACCCATAAGCTCTGGTGACGATCGAAAAGCAGAAACTCATCAGAACTCCCATGGTCATGAGCACGGAGGCTAACCATTCCGAATGAAAAGGAAATATGTAAACTGTTCAAAATGTGCGGCAGCCTTGGGGTTCGAGTTTTCCAATAGAAATACCATTATATTTTGAATCATTTCGTAAGCTTTCTGTTTATGAATCCTCAGTATTTTTAAGTACTTTAAAGCTGTATTTTCTCTATGCCGCGGACCACATTTGGGTAATTAAGGACGTCCACAGTTCCCTTACCAATATCCGTAATTAGAAATCCACTCACTTATAGCACTTTCTCTGAGAGAAAGTGCTAATCCCATAAATTTCGCGACTCCTACTCTTGACATTCTGGTAATCCAGGCAAGATGCTTCTTCGTTTTATCTACAACCCTTCTTCGTGAATCACTCCTATCCGGGTTTTTGTTTTTTTCCAAAACTTGATAAGATGCATAGTTACGGTTTCCATCCTTAGGAATCGAATCCGTATCTCCTCCTCATTATGTCAGATATTTCCCTGGTTATGCTAAACACTAGATCTGGCTCCTCAGGTGTTAGCAATACTGTCTCACATGAGGGTAGAATCCATGAAGAAGAAACCAACAGTTTTTCATCAATTCCCTTGTTCACGAAGAGATTGATCCCTTCTTCCAGCTTCTGCACGAGGCTCGTAACGCTTTCTTTCAAAAGCAAATCTTTAATAACAGGTACTATACCCCAGCCAATCATTCCACCAGCCTCCAAAAACGCCTTGAATTCCTGGGCATATAGGGCCACCTTATCTGAGTGCTGATAGGCGTCAAAGTTAATCACATGGGCGTCACAGCTGGTGAGCAAAGACCAGTCAATGTTTGCACAGCAATGTATCCAGGTAAGGCTTATCAACCCAACAAAGCCCTCATTTATGGCATCCACAATATCTTCGCGTGTTCCGGTTCCCTCGGCTGTTGTAAAATTGATTAGGCTTGTTTCGGGAAGATCGGCTATTACTTCAACTCCTGAGATTTCTTGTTTTATTTTTTTTTCCAGCCACCTAGCCTTCATATTTGTTGCCTTGATGAGTACATCCCGTAAGGTCTCATCATGAAATGATGACTTACCGTTCATCTGCCTTATCAAATCCCCTAAAAGCACAGCTCCTGCAGTACGGAACACAACCCACTTTAGCTCAGGAGGTCGAGACTCCTTTAACTTTTCAAGCATCCCATAAAAAAAGGGTGCCGTCTGAGGTGTAGTGGCAAAATAATCAAGTTCTCCACGCTCGTATTTGTCGTAGAATTCGAAAAGCTCTTCTTCTCTCTCTGATGAAAGTGAAAATAAAACCTGTCGCTTTTGACGATCAATAATCAGACAAGGAACTCCCTCAAGTAACCACCTTATGCTTCGAGTCATAACTGGCAAGCACGGAGCTTCAGGGAAATTCCCCAAGATCGCCTGAGCCGCCCGTTCCATATCCCGGTATGGGACAGCGGCCATCATAGTTGGTGCAAAATTCGGTTTTTTAAATGCTTTCTCCATCGCTTGCTTCCCTGTTGGTCTTTTGTGATGTAATCAGTACTGGAAAACCTCCTGTTAAATATCTCCCCCTAATTTCTTAGCTCCTTGAAATAATTAAAAGGCAAGCCGGGCGGTTTGCCCCTCAAGAAAGTCAGCCACTTCTATTTGCATTTTCCTTTTTCTATTAGCCCTCAATGACCGAATAGAAAAAGACTTCTTATGGACATTATTCTCTAATCGATTGGCATTATCATACTGGTTGAGTAACTCTACGATTAGCTATTGTTCACCGAGATACGAAATCTGAACAAAAGCAAAGTTCTCCTGAGAGCTTTTCCTTCTAACTGATAGACTTAAAATTTTTGATTCGCCGATTGATAAGCGTGCTCCTCAGGCACGCAAGGAAGTCTTAACACCGCTCCGCTCCATAATGTCCCTAAGTCTCTGAATATATTCCTCTCTATGAAGAGGGGTTCCATCAAAGGGATAGTCTCTACCAAGGTTTAAGTATTTTTGTTTTCCCCAATCGTGATATGGCAGTAGAGATACCTTTTCCACCTTTCCATTAGATGATCTAGATAACTCTCTTACGAATTGGGATAGCTTTCTAAAATATGTCTCTGAGTCATTATATCCAGGAATTAAGGGAATCCGTATCCAAGTCTTTGTTCTATTAACTACTCTTCTGAGATTGCTCAGGATAAGTTCATTAGAAACCCCCGATAGCTTTTCATGTCTAACAGGGTCAAGATGTTTTATATCATAGAGTACTAAGTCGGTATTCTCTAAGACAGTTTCCATTACCTCCCATGAAGCATATCCACAGGTATCTAACGCGGTATGGATTTCTTTTTCCTTACAAAGCCTACAGATTTCCTGCATAAATCCCCAATACCACAAAGGCTCCCCTCCTGAAAAAGTGACCCCACCTTCGGAGTTAAGGTAAAACAAACTATCTTTTGCTAACTTATTAAATGCCTCTTCAACTGACAGGTACTGACCAACTGCTTCTATCGCACCTGTTGGACACGATTCTGCACACTTCATACAGAGATTGCATTTATTTCTATCAATTACCCTGATATTATCAGCGATTGTTATCGCCCCCACGGGGCAAACATCCACGCATATCCCACACTTGATACATTTTATATCCAGCAGCATTATCTCAGGATGTGCATTTTGCGATTCAGGATTAGCGCACCATTCACATCTCAGTGGACATCCCTTCAGGAAAACAGTAGTTCTTATCCCAGGTCCATCCTGAATAGAGAAATTCTGGATATTAAATATGCACGCCACGTTTTTATCTTTCTTGGTATTAACCATCCTTAACGCAATCTGTTTTAATACTATTTAAGAAACAGTAATATTTCCTTATATGAACTACCTCTCAACAAAACCTACCAAATGATGACGAAAGGCGATATAAGGTAAAAGTAACACCCTTCAGGTCCATATAGGGCATACCTATAAATATTCCATTCATTGACCCAATTCTCAAAGAAGGCAGCAAAACCATCAAATTCAATAATGCTGAATAATTTCTGCGGAGATTTTAGTTACCTAAAATGATTGTTCAGTTCTGGCAATGATATCATCCTGGACAGCTTTGTGTAGATGTACAAAATAAGCGCTATAGCCTGCGATTCTGACCATCAAATCCAGATAATCTCCGGGATTTTCTTGGGCATCAAGAAGGGTCTCTTTGTTTATCACGTTAAACTGGATATGTGAATTCCCAAGGTCACACCATGTCTTCAAGTAACTCGCAAAGAGTTTTTTATTTTCGCCCTCTAAAAAAGTACCCGGAAACTTCTGGTTAGTTAAATGCGACCAAGTTGGGCTATCCTTGCCCATCGATCTGAGAACGGCAGTAGGTCCTTTTTTATCAGTCCCTGGCATAGGAGAATGGTTTCCATCCGCAAAAGGTGTCCTTGATAATCTTCCATCTGCAGAGGCCATTGCCGCTCTACCAAAAGGGAAGTATCCTGAGCCTATACTTCCATCTATCTGATAAGGGTTCCCATAATAGTCACGGAAATTTGCAAATTCATCATGTAGAGTGTGCTGCACCCACACAACAAGCTCATCAACATACTCATCGTCATTTCCAAATTTTGGGACCTCATTTATCAACCTTTGTCTTAGAACTTCCTTTCCCTCAAAATTTGTCTCAAGAGCTTCTAACAGTTCATTCCAGGTAAGTATCTTATCATCAAATATAAATTTCTTTATAGCTGCCAAAGAGTTGGCACAATTGATATTTCCAGCAGCTCTTATAGCTTGCCAGCCATAAGGTTCTGCCCACTGGGTTCTATCCTTCCCTCTCTCGATGCAGCCATCCATTAACGCTGATATAAATGGCGTAGCAAAATACTGGGCAGTAAGAGCATCTCCAATGTTCCCAATCTGAGCTATCTTTGCCAAGCCAAATCTTAACTGCTTTAGGTATGCCTCTTTCACATCTTCGAAACAAGAGAATGTAGTTGGGTTTGGAGTCTTTACTCCTAGCTGCCTGTTTTTTATGTGGTCATATCCTTGATACAATGCCAATTCCAAAGCCTTAGCTGGGCAGATGTTTCCGAAGTTATTTGGACCTGATTGTGTGACTTTGCCGGGGATAGTTAGAAGGACACAGGAAGAGATACCATAATTCCTGGCCACCTCGATTGGTGCCCCTCTATTTAGGAAAATTGGAATAATGGCACTATCATTATAGAAAGGTGGGTATCCAGCCTGGACTGTCCTTATCACATCTAGAGCTCTGGAAATAAACTCAGGTTGTATTGAAGGATGATATCTTACGACTACGTCCTGTCTCAACGGCTTAATTTCAATTGCAGCATCCAACACAATAAAGGAAATCTCGTTGGTTCCATCTCGCCCGTCCGGAGTTACTCCTCCAATAACGAGATTGTGAACAACGCTACCCCCACTTCCTCCTATGTGTAACCCAGGACCTGTTAGATGTCCTGCCTCATCTATCTTAATCATTAAAAATTCAATCAACTCCTGCGCCTTTTGTCTTGTTATCTTTCCCTCTTCCTTATCTTTTTTGTAATAAGGGTAAAAAATTTGATCTATCCTTGTCGCGATACCGTTACCGTAATGTGTCTCAATTGAATGCCAAATGAGATAGGTAAATAAAAAGCACTGTATTGCATCGTGTAAAGTTCGACAAGGATTGGCAGGGACCCAATCACATACATTAGCTATGGTCTCGAGTTCTGTTCTCCTTTTGGGATCTTGTTCATCTTTTGATAGCTCCCTCGCCTTTTCAGCAAACCTACGCGCCCACGCGATTACTGACTCCATAGAAATAATCATCGCTTGAAGATTGTTCTTTTGATTCAAATATTCCTCAACAGGAAGAATGTCTGAAGTGAAATCGCTCTTGATTTTCTCCAACCTTTCTTCTGCCTCTTTTATTATTCCTTTAAGCCCGATCCTGAACAACTTTTCGAAATTGGGAGCCGCTACAATTGGTCCAAAACGGAACCCTCCAGCATCTGCGAATCCTGTAAAACGAGCAAAAGGTCTAGTTTCCTCTGGCATAGCTGCCAACATTCT
>Ga0180437_10010221_pt1 | contig 11478 bp, 7 predicted proteins | sample SS_ome_4_FD_132410 | JGI IMG/M metagenome (GOLD analysis project Ga0180437, IMG submission 132410) | Hypersaline lake sediment archaeal communities from the Salton Sea, California, USA - SS_3_D_1 metaG | ecosystem: Environmental > Aquatic > Non-marine Saline and Alkaline > Hypersaline > Sediment... | reverse complement strand
TCTTTACCATCATCCATGACGTTCCCCTTTCGGTTGACCAGGTAACGCTGGGTAAGAAAACGCTACATGGTCCCCGAAAGGGGGCGTCTATGGAAAGGTCAATTTTCCTGGAAACTACTGACTGGGGCAATCGCTGTTTGACACGGCTGCGACGATCCGCGATAATCCGCCGTGCATGAACGGTGAACACGCCGGTCGCCACGGCGCGATGCCTGCCGAATTGTTCGGCGGTCGCAGCCTTTCCCAGTAAGGAGCGTTATGTGATGCTTAATGCCCGCGAAATCGTCCAACGCTATTGCAGTGGTCAAACCGGCATCCCGAACGATCAACAGATCGCATCGGCTCCAGCGCTCCCCGATGGATGGTCGAAAGGCGACACGAACAGAATTGGATCGCCAGTGGTAATTGGAAATCGCACCGTCGGATTTGTAGGGGCGATTGAACGTGATTCTGCGTCAGATCCGTTCCCGTGGGTCGACGAAACGTCGCATCCGGATTTTGGCGATGCGCAAGAAAGCGCGATCAAACAGGCAATGCTGCTGAAAGGCACCCTTCGCGCAGCACAGCCTGACGGCTGAAGCGTCGAATGGGCTTTATTCTTATGCCATTCTGAGGGTTTTCTACCGGCGCGGGACCGACCGGTAATACCCCTCATTCCACCGCAGCTCCTTCTTGAACTCCCCGAGCCGGGTCGAGGCGTCGATCTTCAACAGCTCGACGCCGGTCATCTCGGCGAAGTCTTCGAGGTGCTCGGAGGTGAGGGACTGGCTCAGGGCGGTGTGGTGGGGGCCGCCGGCGAGGATCCAGGCGGCGGCGGCGGTTTTTAGGTTGGGGCGGGGGAGCCAGACGGCGTGGGCCACGGGGAGATTGGGGAGCGGTTGGTCGGGGGGGACGACGTCGAGCTCGTTGACCAACATGCGGAAGCGGTTGCCCAGGTCGAGCACGGCGGCGTTGACGGCCGGGCCGGTGGCGGCGGTGAAGACGAGGCGCACTGGGTCGGCCTTGCCGCCGATCGACAGGGGGTGGATCTCCAGCGAGGGCTTGGCGCCGGCGATCGAGGGGCAGATTTCGAGCATGTGGGCGCCGAGGACCTTCATGCCCGCGGGGTCGAGGTGGTAGGTGTAATCCTCCATGAACGAGGTGCCGCCCGGCAGGCCGGCGGACATCACCTTCATGGCCCGGACCAGCGCGGCGGTCTTCCAATCGCCCTCGGCGCCGAAGCCGTACCCGTCGGCCATGAGCCGCTGGACGGCGACGCCGGGGAGCTGCTCGAGCCCGTGCAGGTCCTCGAAGGTGTCGGTGAAGGCCGCGAAGCCGCCCCCTTCGAGGAACGCCCGGAGCCCCAGCTCGGTTCGGGCCGCCTGGCGCAGGGATTCGCGCCGCTCGCCGCCGGGGCGGAGCGCGGGGGCGACCGTGTACTGCGCGTCGTACTCCGCGGCCAGGCGCTCGACCTCGGCGTCGCCCACGGCGCGGATGTGCTGGAGCAAATCGCCCAGTCCGTATCCGCTCACGTCGTAGCCGAACCGGAGCTGGGCCTCGACCTTGTCGCCCTCGGTCACGGCCACCTCGCGCATGTTGTCGCCGAACCGGGCGATCCGGGCACCCCGGGCGTCGTGCCGGGCACAGGCCGCGCGGAGCCACGCGCCGAGCCGCTCCTGCACGTCGTCCTCCTGCCAGTGGCCGACGACCACCTTGCGGGCCTTGCCGAGCCGGGTGCAGATAAACCCGAACTCCCGGCCGCCGTGCGCCGACTGGTTGAGGTTCATGAAGTCCATGTCGATGGTCGACCAGGGGACGTCGCGGTTGAACTGCGTGTGCAGGTGCAGGAACGGCTTGGCCAGGGTTTTCAGGCCCGCGATCCACATCTTGGCGGGCGAGAAGGTGTGCATCCAGCAGATCAGCCCGACGCACTGCCGGGCGGCATTGGCCTCGGCACACAGATCGGTGATCGCGTCGGGGGTCGTCAGCACCGGCTTGAAGACCACGCGAACCGGGACGTGCTCCGACTGCGAGAGCCCCGCGGCGATCTGCTTCGAGTGCTCGGCCACCTGGCGGAGCACGTCGTCGCCGTAGAGGTGCTGGCTGCCGGTGACGAACCAGGCTTCGAGCTGATTGAGTTCGATCATGGGTCGTGACCTTGTGCGACCACCGGTCGTGACGTTGCGCGACCACCGGTCGCGGCTTTATGGTGAGGTTGGTTGCTGTCCGTAATAGGCCTTGGGCCCGTGTTTGCGCTGGTAGTGCTTTTTTAGGAGGTGCGGCTCGAGCGGCGGGGCGTCGGGATTGAGCAGCAGCGTGCCCAGGGCCATCTGGGCCACGGCCTCGAGCGCCACGGCGTTGTGGACCGAGTCGGCCGCGTCGCGTCCCCAGGCGAAGGGCCCGTGCCCGGCCGCGAGCACGCCGGGGACGGCCACCGGGTCGAGCCCGGCGAAGCGCTCGACGATCACGCGGCCCGTGTTCCCCTCGTAGTCCTCCTCGACCTCTTCGGCCGTAAGGGGTCGGGCCAGCGGCACGGGCCCGTCGAAATGGTCGGCGTGCGTGGTCCCCAGGCAAGGGATCTCCCGCCGGGCCTGGGCGAACATCACGGCGTGGGTGCTGTGCGTGTGCGTGATCCCCCCGACCCGCTCGAAATGGCGGTAAAGCACCAGGTGGGCGGGCGTGTCGGACGAGGGGCGCAGCTCCCCCTCGACCACGCGGCCCTCGAGGTCCACGACGACCATCTCCTCGGGCCGCAGGCGCTCGTAGCCCACGCCGCTGGGCTTGATCACGACCAGGCCCGAGGGCCGATCGATGCCGCTCGCGTTGCCCCAGGTGAGCGTGACCAGCCCGCGCTCGACCAGCTCGATATTCGCCCGGCACACGTCGGACCTGAGTTCTTCGAGCATCAGTCGCGGCCCTTGCGCACGCGGTTGCGGATGGCGATCAGGTCTTTCATCACGTTGTCGAGCTTGCCGCGGTAGCCGGCCGTGCCGAAGGCGTCGTGGAGTTGGCGGTAGAGCCGGTACAGCTCGGCGTAGGTCTTGGCCGCTTTCTTGTCGGGCCGGTAGACCAGGGGCTTCACCCCGGTCATTTTGCGCTGGGCGGCCTGGGCGCTGCGATACGCCCCGCCGACCACCGCGCCGAAGATCGCCGCGCCCAGGGCACAGGTCTGGGCCGAGCGGCTGATCTTCATGGGCCGGTTGCAGACGTCGGCGTAGATCTGCATGACGAAGGGGTTCTTCTCGGCGATCCCCCCGCAGTTGACCACCTCGCGCACGGCCACGCCGTACTCCTCGAAGCGGTTGATGATCGTCAGGGCCCCGAACGCCGTGGCCTCGACCAGCGCGCGGTAGACCTCCGGGGCGGTGGTGTGCAGCGTTTGGCCCAGCACCAGGCCCGAGAGCAGCGGGTCGATGAGGATCGTGCGGTTGCCGTTGTTCCAGTCGAGGGCCAACAGGCCGCTCTCGCCGGGCCGGAGCTTTTCGGCCGCCCGGGTCAGGCCGGCGTGGGCCTCGGCGCCGGTGCCGTAGGCCGCGGGCGCGAGGTGACTGACGAACCAGTTAAAAATGTCGCCCACGGCCGACTGGCCGGCCTCCAGGCCGTACATGCCCGGGATGATCGACCCGGGCACGATGCCGCAGAGCCCCGGCACGTCGGGCAGGTCGCTGTCCATGGGCGCGACCATCATGTCGCAGGAGCTGGTCCCCAGGACCTTCGAGAGCGTGCCGGGCTTCACTCCGGCGCCGACCGCGCCCATGTGGGCGTCGAACGCGCCCGCGGCCACCGGAACCCCGGGCGGCAGCCCGACCTTGGCGGCCACGTCGGGGCTCAGCTCGCCGGCCTTGCGGTCGGCGGGCACGGCGGGCTGGGCGTAGCGGTCGCGAAGCGGGGCCAACTCGGGGTCGAGCCCGGCGAGGAACCGCTTGCTGGGCAGCCCGCCCCACTGGTCGTGGTACATCGCCTTGTGCCCGGCCGCACAGATGCAGCGGGGGAGCGTGTCGGGGTCGAGGTTGCCGGTGATGAAGGCGGGCACGAAGTCGGCCAGCTCGACCCACGAGTAGGCCGCCGCAAACACCTTCGGCGCGGTGCGCCGGCAGTGCAGGAGCTTCGACCAGTACCACTCGCTGCTGTAGGTGCCGCCGCACTTGGTCAGGTAGCGGTCCTTCACCCGGGCGGCCCTCTGGGTGATCTCGGCGGCCTCGGCGTGGCCGGTGTGGTCCTTCCAGAGCCATGCCTGGGCGGCCAGGTCGTCGCGGAACTCGCGGCGGAAGGCCAGCGGCGTGCCCTGGCGGTCGACCGGGATGGGCGTCGAGCCGGTCGTGTCGATTCCGATGCCCACCGCGGCCTCGGGCCGAAAGCCCGGCTGCTTCTTCGCCGCCCGGAGCACGGCTGAAACCGACTCGTAGAACCCTTCGACGTAGTCGGCCGGGTTCTGGCGGGCGAGGTTGGGGTCCTTCGGGTCGAGCAGGATGCCCTGCTCGCCGCTGGGGTAGTGGTAGACGTCGGTGGCGATCTCGCTGCCGTCGGCCACGTCGACCAGCAGCGTGCGCACGCTGTTGGTGCCGTAGTCGACCCCCAGGGCAAAGCGGTTCCGCGCGGCGGCCTTCTTCATGGGGCTTGCTCTCCTTACTACTCCGTCCTACTCCGTCGAGTCGGGGTTCGATAGGCGCCACGATAGCCGGCTGCCGCGGGGCCGGCAAGGCACGGCACCCGGCGGCAGCAGGTCTGGGGGACTGGGGGAGGCAGGCAACGGATGACGGCGGTCGGAGCAGGATAACCCCGCCGGAGGGTGGGGAGGGGGCGGGTTTCCGGCCTTCCTTCGGGCGGCCCGCCGGCACTGCCTCATTGACAGACGCGCCGCCGCCACGTAAAAGGACACCCTACGTGCGCCCTGACTCGGACTATTGAAGAAGCGAACACTTGAGCCACATGGCGCAACGCCCTGTACGACCGCCTTCCAAGGCCGTCGGCGCGAACCCAAGCCCTCGACGGCCTTGGAAGGCCGTCGTACTTCCCACGGCTGAAACGTTGCGGTAACAGAAAGGCGCAAACCATGAGCAACGCTCCCCGCCCCGCTGAATTGAAGGGGCACGACCCGGTGATCCCCCGCGGGGTCTTCCTGCCGTTTTGCCTGGTGACCACCCTGTTCGCGTTCTGGGGGTTTGCCAACGACGTGACCAACCCGTTGGTGAGGGCCTTCGAGTCGATCTTCCTGATCAGCAGCGCCGAGAGCAGCCTGGTGCAGACGGCGTTTTACGGGGGCTACGCCACGATGGCCCTGCCGGCGGCGATCTTCATCCGCCGGTTCTCCTACAAGGCGGGCATCTTGCTGGGGCTGGCGCTTTATGCGACGGGGGCGCTGCTCTTCATACCGGCCAGCATCACGACGGAGTTCTGGCTGTTCCTCGCGGCCCTGTACGTGCTCACGTTCGGCCTGGCGTTCCTGGAGACGACGGCCAACCCCTACGTCCTGGCCATGGGACCTGAGAGCACGGCGACCCGGCGTCTGAACTTCGCCCAGGCGTTCAACCCGTTCGGTTCGCTGGTCGGCATGGTCGTGGCCAGCCAGATCGTGCTGGCCAGCCTCGGGGTCCAGGAGTTTCGGGAGACGCAAATCGCGAAGATCCAGAAGGCACACAAGGCGGAATATAAGGAGAATCTCGCGGAGTATCGGCAGGACCGCGCTGTGTACAAGGAGGAGCTCCAGCGGCAAAAGGAGGCCCTGGAGGCCCAGAAGGAGGCGCTCGCCCGCTACGAAGAGGGTTCCGAGCAGCACCAGGAGGCGTTGAAGGAGTACAAGAAGAGCATCGAGTCGCTGAAGGACCGCCAGATGGCCACTGAGGAAAAGTATCAACCCATGCTCCCCGGACGCATCGACGCGAAGGTCCGCAGCGCTCTCGAAGCTTACAAGGACGGCGAGATCGACTTCGAGGTTCCCGTAAGGAACGAACGGGGCGACGTGGTCACCGACGCAGCCGGCGAACCCGTTGTCGAGCGGCCCTACGAGAATTACGCCGACCTGAAGTCGCACGACTTGATGGTGGTACGTGTTCCCTATGTGACGATCGGCATGGTGATCATCGGGGTGTTCATCGTCTTCGCCGTGTCGAAGCTGCCCAAGGCCGGCGGCGAGGACCGGCGGATCCACTTCTTCGCCACGTTCGGGCGTTTGCTCCGCAACGGGCGCTACGTGGGGGGCGTGATCGCCCAGACCTTCTACGTCGGCGCCCAGATCATGTGCTGGACCTTCATCATCCACTACGCCACGATCAACCTGAACATGAGCTTCTCCCAGGCCCAGCTCTACAACACCGTCGCCATGGCGATCTTCTGCTCGAGCCGGTTCCTGTGCACCTACCTGCTGAAGTACGTCTCTCCCGGCGGGCTGCTGGCCAGCCTAGCCATCGGCGGAATGGCGACCACGGCGGGCGCCATCTTCCTCCCGGGCATGGCGGGGCTCTACTGCCTGATGGCGATCTCGGCCTGCATGTCGCTGATGTTCCCCACGATCTACGGCATCGCCCTGGACGGGCTGGGCGAGGACGCCAAGCTGGGCTCCGCCGGGCTGATCTTCGGCATCGCCGGCGGAGCGATCTTTCCCCCGCTCCAGGGCTACATCAAGGACCTCGGCGACCCGATCACCGGCAACGTGGACCTTGGGTTCACCACGCTGCCGGCGGTGAACGCCTCGTTCTTCCTGCCGGTGGGGTGCTTCGTAATCATCGCTGTCTACGGGTTCCTCACCCACAACCGGCGGCGGGCTCAGGCGTAGCTCCGACGCTCCGCGGCACGGAAGGGTCAGCAGAAAGGGACGGGGCATCTCTTCGCAGCAACCTGACGGGGACGAGCGGTTTCTTTATGCTTCGCATATCCCCCATCCGCTGTATCTACGCGCATTAAAGGTACCACTCACCTTTTTTTTGGCCACGTTCTCCCTTCCCCGGGGCCGATGCCTCCAGTAGGGCCGTCGGGCCGTGGGCGCCGGGCTGGGGGGCTGCTTCGCATCCCCCCCATTGCGAGGGGTGGTAACTAGGCAACGGCGGATAGTCCCCGGAGCGGGCTCCGCTGCGGGTCAGCCACTTGACGGCTGCCACCGTTAGGGGAGCAGACTCCCCATAAATCATTGACAACCGCCCCCCACCGCTCACAATGGAGGTCCGAGTGCCGCGGTAGCCCCGCCCCCCCGCGCGCGACCATGGTATCCCGATGTCTGCGGTTCCGGGTTCCGGACCTAGTTCGTCCCGCTGAGTATGTCCGCCCAAGCCTTACAGTGTCGTTTCCCGCTCTATTTGACGCCCATCGAGACGTTCATGCGTCTGGATGACCGGCCGGCGTATCCGATGACGTTCGTGGTGCAGATGGACTTCTCGGGCACCGTGGACCGGCCGGCGTTCGAGGCGGCCCTGGACGAGGGGCTCCGGCGCCATCCGCTGTTGAGCGCCGTGGTGCAGCGGGCCAAGGGGAACCGGCCCTGCTGGGTCCTGGCCGACGATCCGTTCCCACCGGTCGACTGGGCCGATGAAGGGGTGCCGGTCGAGTGCCCCGATGGAGAGGGGATCGACATCGGCTCGCGGACCGGGCTTAGGGTCTGGGTCCGCCAGGGGGACGGCGCGTCGCGGATCGTCATGCAGTTCCACCACGCCTGCTGCGACGGCATCGGGGCCTACCGGTTCATCGGCGACGTGCTGGCCGCCTACGGCGCGCGGACCGCCACGAACGGACGATGCCCCGAGCCGGGCCCGATCGACGCCGGACTGCTGCGCAACCGCAAGAACGGGATCATGGACCTGGCGCTGAACGCGCGCCCGACCAAGGTGGCCTGGGTGGCCATGCGCCAGGGTGCGCGGATCTTCGGCCGCCGCGCCGCCCCGCTGCACCCGCCCACGCCCACCTCGGGTCGCAACGGCTACGTGGCCCCGTTCCCCGGGGTGCAGACGTACCGCTTCGACGAAGCGAGCTACAAGCGGCTGCGCCTGGCCGCGGTCGAGCACGGCGTGACGGTCAACGACTTGCTCCTAGGCGAGCTGTTTCAGGCCATGCGGGAGTGGAACGCACGCCATCCCGCGCGCCGCAACGGCCGGCGCCTGTGCATCATGATGCCCACCGACCTGCGCGGCACCGAGCACTTCGAGATGCCGGCGGCCAACATGACCGGTTACACGTTTGTCGCGCGCCACGCCAGCGCCTGCGACCGGCCCGAGGAGCTGCTGCGCGGCATCCGCAACGAGACGGCGCTGATCAAGCACGAGCGCCGGGGCACGCGGTTCGTGGACATGATCGCGGCCGCTTTGTACGTGCGGGGGCTCCTGCGCCTGGCCCTTTCGGCGCGGCGATGTCTTTCGACTGCGGTGCTCTCGAACGTGGGCGACCCCAGCCGGCGTTTTACTGCCCGATTTCCCCGCGAAAAAGGCCGGGCGGTCTGCGGCAACCTCGTGCTGGAGTCCTTCAGCGGCGTGCCGCCGCTGCGTCCCAAGACCCGGGCGACGATCAGCATTTTCACCTACCGCCGCCAGTTGGGGATCAGCCTGCGCTGCGACCCCTACCTGTTCCGGCCTGAGGATACGGCCGAGCAGCTCGCCATCTTCGTTGACCGGCTTCGCCTCGCGGCGGGGGGAGCAATGGACTGATGGAGTAATGGAGTGATGGAGTAATGCAGCAAAGGGTGGTCGACGCGGCCACCGTCTCGAATCTCACGTGTCGTTCGACATTCGATATTCGTCACTCGGTATTCCACCACACCATCACCCCGTCACTCCACTCCACACCCGCTGCACCGCGTAGCGCGCCTCGGGGTGCGCGACTGGCACGTCAACGCCCTATGGAACCACCTCCGGCTCGATGACCATCACGCCCTGGTGGTCGCGCTCGCCGCGGTAGGTGACTTTGGCCGTGCGAAAGGGCATTCCGCGGGCGTTTCGTTCGAGGACCAGCAACCCTTCGGGGGTGTACTGCTCGATGCGGCCCTTGGTGTAATGGCGGGTCCAGCCGGTCAGCTCTTTGGCCGGCGAATACTCGTAGACGTCGCGCCAGGGCTTGCCGTCGGTCAACCGGGCGTCGAACACCCGGTCGGCGGCGTAGTCGATCTCTCGGACCCGGCCGTCGTCGTAATACTCCCGCTTCTCGTTGGTCAACGAGTAGTAGGTCACGAAGCCCGGGGCCGAGTAGTACACGCCGTTGTGGACGAACACGCCAATGTCCACGCGGCTGGAGGGGATTTTGGGCTCCCAGCGGGTCGGGGTCCGGGCATGGTAGGGGACGTGAATCTCGACGACCGACTTCCGGGCATTCTTGGGCACGATGCGAATCCGCTCGGGGTCGCCGCGGAGCACCACCCAGTGGAACTCCAGCGGCCGGTTGTTCACGTCGTAACTCTCCTCGGCACTGACGACGATTCGCCGCTGGTGCTGGGATCCGCGGAAGACGCGGGCGATCACGCACGGCGTGTCGGCCAGGGTCTCGGAGCGCGGGCGCCCTTCGAAGTAGTCCCGGCCTTGAAGCGGAATATCCTCGTCGTCCACCTTGAGCCGGACCATGGGCGGGACCTCGTCGGCCCGCATGGCGTGGGCCATTTCGGCCATCTTTCGCCAGTTGACCCACTCGCGCTGAAACACCGGGGGATGGGCCTTGCCGGTGAGGTACTCCGACTCGTCCTCCAGGTGGCTATTGCTCATGCGGAAGATCATCTGCACGGTGGGCATCAGGAGCCCGCGCTTGGCGAGCAGCTCCTTCACCTCGGGCCGAAAAGCGGCCAGCGTGAACAGCGCGGCAGTGACGTACGTTTTGTCGGATCCCGACGAGCCCTGAGACACGAGGAGGTAAGGTGAATTGCTCGGAAACACGTCGCCGTAGCCCCCCCCGCCCTCGACGGGCACGTCGTGGTCCGTGTGCTCCGGATACACGTAGAGGTTGCTGCCCACGTATTGAAGATAGGCAATGCCGAAGAGCTGCGGGATGGTGTAGCAGGTGCGGGCGTGGCTGCCGTAGTGTCGCTTGCCGGCGGTCGAGGAATTCCCCACGGTCACGTGCGGCAGCCTACGAAATTGAATACCCCAGCCGATCCGCTTGCGCTCTTCCTCAGAGTACTTGACGAGATTCAGGCCGGGAAATAGTTCCATGCGTATGACGGAATGCCCCCCGTCGCGGTTGTCGTAGTAATCTCCCTCGTGCCCGGCCGCCGTCCCCTCGCGAACCCAGCCGGCGATCAATTCCTTGACGGCGCCGGCCTTCTTGAGATCCTGAGCCGAGGCCTGCGCAGAAAAGCCCTGGAGAACCAGGGCGATCAGCACTGCGCAGCCAACGCGGCTCGGCGCCGCTCCTCCCGTGGTTGCGCCCTTCGGGGCGCGGTCAACGTCAGACACCGGTTCCTCCTGTGGTTGCAGGCTCTCCGGTCGATCCTACGGCACGGGCCGGGGGGTGTCAACGCGAGGCGCCGAAACCGCCCCCCTTGCCCGGCCGGCGAGGGAGCGAACGACTCGCCCATCATCACCGCGGTGGTCTGCTATCATTTCGTCGGCACCCGAGACGGTCCGGGCTGCCCCCCGCTTCGGTGCACGCTTCGCCGCAGGACCTCCGTCCGTGTGTCCCGAGCCCACCGACGAGGGGCAACCGGAGGGCGGAACGTGCCGGACGAGTGCAGGCCCGGACCGGCGGACCGAAGGTGGAGCTCGCCAACCGGCCGAGGACGACGGGTGACCCGGTCGCCGAACGCCTGTCTCCGCCGCGGCGGGTCGTCTCGGCCTACCTCCAATCGCTGATGAGCATCAGCGCCCGGTCCACGGCCTCTTTGGCGCTCTTCGTCTTGGCGGAAGACCGTTGGGCGACCAAGGTCTCTTCCGCGTCGTACGCCAGGGCCGGCAGCTCGGCCCGAGAGGAATTCCAGCCAGGCGGTCCCCGTCTCCTGGAAGTTGCGCAACGTCGCGTTAAGCGAGCGGTCCGTGCGGGTAGCCCGGAGGCCCTCCGGCCGGCGCATCTTGGCGAGCACCTCGCCGAGCCACCCGCCTGCGTGGACGAACGCCGACTGGCGGTCTTCGTCGGGCCTTGCGTCGTCGCCGCCCAAATCGGCCGGCACATCCGCCAAGAGCCGCATCCCTTCGATGAACGACACGCCCCCCTCTGTCTCGCGTTCCAGCCGCTTCCAGTGGTCCATGACCACGCTGCCGCGCCAAGGATTTGGACGCGCGAACCGATCTCTCGCAACGGCCCCAAGACCAGGATGACGAAGGGTTGCCTGGACTCCGGCCGATCCCACAGGGATTTCGCGGCGGCAATGGTCGGATAGCGCTCGGCCGCGCGCGCCTCACCATCATCACCCATCAGCAGCTCCACGTACGACGCGGCCTGCCGGACCCGGTGTCATGGTCTCAACTTCGGTTGCCTGGCTGCCTTGAGGTTCCCCATCGAAGCCGGGCAAGCACGGAGCGGGCGCCGCCGGCTTCCGCGCCAGTCCCAGACGCTTCAACGTCCGCCGGATCGTCGTCTCGCCGACCCCCAGCCGCTTCG
>Ga0180437_10010220_pt1 | contig 11479 bp, 6 predicted proteins | sample SS_ome_4_FD_132410 | JGI IMG/M metagenome (GOLD analysis project Ga0180437, IMG submission 132410) | Hypersaline lake sediment archaeal communities from the Salton Sea, California, USA - SS_3_D_1 metaG | ecosystem: Environmental > Aquatic > Non-marine Saline and Alkaline > Hypersaline > Sediment... | reverse complement strand
CGAAGTGCTTCGAGCGGGTCGTGAACGTGCTCGAGCGACTGGAGCATGGTCACGGCGTCGAAGCTTTCGGGCCTAAGCTCGGGGCTCGCGAGGTCGCCGGCCACGGCCGGCAGCCCCAGCTCGTCGCGGATTCGCCCGACCACGGCGGCCGAGGCGTCGACACCCAGCACTTGCCAGCCCCGGTGGTGCATTCGCTGCAAGAATGCGCCGCCCCCGCAGCCGAAGTCCAAGAGCCGCCGCCCTCCGCGCAGCGGCGGCCCGTCCCGCTCCCAGTCCCGCCGTCCGGTGGCCCGCCGCCACCACGAGCCGAGCGCCGACGGCTTCCGAACACGTCGGACCTGGTGGGGTGCATAGTCTTCGGGATAGAACCGGCCGACCGCCTCGCGCGTCGGCCTCGGCCGCGTGTAGCACAGCCCGCACTCGCCGCACCGCACCACCGCCACCGGCCTGGTCCGCGTCCCGGAATGACCCACCACCTCGAATTCGGCGTCGACGATCGTCTCGCGCCGCGGGCTGCCGCACAGCAGGCAGTCGGTCGACTCCCAGTCGCCAGCGGCCCTCGAAGTGCGGTTCTCGTTCATGTTCGCCCGACGGGTGCGAACTCGGGCTAATCGAAGAGCAGGGCGGGCGAGAAGACCAGGTCGGGCCTCGCGAGGGGACGGACCGGATCGTCGTCGCGATAGGCCGTAAGCGACCGGTATCGGCTTCCCTCCAGCTCGCGCCGCACCTCGACGACCTGTGCCGCGACGTCGACCACCCAGTAGTCCTTGATCCCGGCCGCGGCGTAAAGCTCGGCCTTCTCGCCCGTGTCGTAGTCAAGGCTGCTCTCGGCCACCTCGACGATCAGCAGCACGTCGTCCGCCGTGGGGCGGCGCCGCGAATAGTCGCGCCCGACGACCCACGCCCCGTCGGGCTCCGGAACGCTGTCCAGCTCGGGCAGGCCCACGGAGTTCTGCACGCGGACGCGGACTTCCGATTTCGGCAGGTTTTCGACGCTCCACGTCGTCAGGCGGTCTACGATGTCCTCATGCCGCACTCCAATAGGCGTCATCTCGCGAACCTCCCCTCGGACAAGCTCAACACGACGTTTCTGCGGACCGTCGAACATCCCGGACGCGATCATCCGGTCATAGTCGGCGACCGTGAAATGGACAACGGTGCCCATGGGTGACCTCTCACTGAGTCTGGTCGGGTACGGTAGGAACCTGTCCGATTGCATAGTAGCTGCTGATGCGCCAATCAGCATCGACGCGAACCAGCGTGACTGACACCTTATAGTCGTCCTTCTTGCTCTTGGTTAGGACGACCTCCCGGCCGTCTCGTTGCAGAACAGCTGCGCCTTTGTTGGCAACACCAAGGAGGTCGATCAGAAGCTGCCTTTCGCGACCGCGCGAGTACTCGCGCACGCTTTGTCGTTCGAGTCTCTTCAGCATGAAGTCCCGCGTGACACACCACCCGAGGAAGACATCGAAATCGCTCCGTTTCAATCTTGAAATTGCCCAATCCACCGTTGCACGAGCCGCCTTCAACGGATCCTGTTCTCTGATGGGACTCTTCTTAAGGGGAGAAAGCAGGTAGTTCTCCGCGCGTTCTCGGAGCAAAGCAGCCTTCTCTTCCCTCGACGCTTCCCTCCCATCGGAGTACCTCCTCGACCAGAGAATATCTATTCCGCCTGCCCAACTGACATACCAGCGATCTTCCCGAAGAATGAAGTACTGCCACACCACAGTGTAACCGGTCGTTTCTACGAGAAGCGCCGCCCACTCTCCGTCCTTGCCCGACCTTTTCTCGCTCGCCTTCGCCTTTCTAAGATCCTCCAGATAGGACCGCGAGTATGCGCGGTCCCCATCTCGCCAATCCTTCAGGCTGACGTTCTTCAAGACTTGCGTCAACCACTGTTGGTCGACACATTCTCGCAGGAACCGTTCATCCTGCTCAGCATCGAGAGCCCGAATCGCGTCCTCGACCGTGCGGTACAGACCCGCAGTCGCATGGGGATCGAGGCCGTTCGGGCCTGCCGCGAGTACCGCCGCGAGAAGACAGGTGTGCATGAGAACCCCTTCCGCGCCTCTGGCCTCGTGACGCCGGCGAATCAGACGCCCCAATTCCATTCTATCTCCGGCCCGCGAAAACTCCAACCCCCGCACAAGAGCGGCCACGCTCGCGGCAACCCCCTCAGCAGACCGATGGACACTCAGCCCCTACATCAAGAAGCTCTCCAGCACCTCCGGCGGGGCCGGGCCGTAGGTGGCCGGCTCCATGGTGCAGGTGGCGCGGCCTTGGGTGAGGCTGCGCATGGCGCCGGAGTAGCCGAACAGCTCGGCCAGCGGGGCCCGGGCCTCGATCACGGTGTTTTTACCCCGGTGGTGCTGGTGGGTGATCACGGCCCGGCGCTGCTGCAGGTCGCCCACGATGTCGCCCAGGTGGTCCTCGGGCACGGTCACCTCGATGCGCATGATCGGCTCCAAGAGCACGATGCCCGCGGCGCGCAGCCCCTTGTTGAAGGCGTCGCTGGCCGCCAGGCGAAAGGCCAGCTCGTTGGACTGGGTCTCGTGGACGTGGCCGCCCAGCAGCGTGACCTTCATGCGCAAGAGCGGGAAGCCCAGGTTGCCGCCCCCCTGGCCCCGCTCGCTTAAGACTTCGAGCACGGGGCCGAGGAACTCCTCGGGCAGAAGCTCCGGCCCGCCGACCGTGACCGCCACGCCGGAGGGGCCGGCCTCGGGGAGCGGCTCCATGCGCACGGTCACCTCGGCCGAAAGCGGCTGCCCGGCCATGGTGCGATGGCATTCGCCCGTGACCTCGACCGCCTTCTCGATCGTCTCGCGGTAGCTGACCCGCGGGTTGTGGACCTTCACGTCGAGGTTGAAGTCTCGCAGGAGCCGGTGCTTGATCACCTCGAGGTGCAATTCACCCATGCCGCTGATCAGGGTCTGGCCGGTCTCTTCGCTTTCCTGGGCCCGGAACGTGGGGTCCTGGCGGCGCATCATGTCGAGCACCTGCGAGAGCTTCTTGCGCTCGGCCGAGGTCTCCGGCTCGATGGCCATGGAGATGACCGTCTCGGGGAAGGTGATCGACTCGAGGATGATCGGGTGCTTGAAGTCGCAGAGGGTGTCGCCGGTGATCGAGTGCTTCAGCCCGATCACCCCGATGATGTCGCCCGTGCCAGCCCGGTCGACTTGCTCGCGCCGGTCGGAGAGGATCCGCCAGAGCTGGGGGACGTTTTCCTTCTTGTCCTTGTCGGGGTTGTAGACGCGGCTGTTGGCCCTTAGCTCGCCGGAGTAGACCCGCACGTAGTGCATGTCGCCGTGGCGGTCGGCCACGATCTTGAAGACCAGACCGCAGAAGGGCTCCTTGGGGTCGGGCTTGCGATGCGACTTCTTGGGCTCGGCCTTCTTCTTCGAGCCGGGCGGCGGGGGCTCGATCCCCTCGACCGGCGGCATGTCCAAGGGCGACGGGAGATAGGCCGCCACCGCGTCGAGCACCGGCTGCACCCCGATCCCGTCCAGCGCCGAGCCGCAGAGCGCCGGCACGATCCTGCCGGCCAGCGTGGCCTTGCGGATCACCCGGCAAAGCAGCGCCTCGGGCACGGGCTTCTCTTCCAGCAAGAGCTCGAGCAGCTTGTCGTCGTGGTGCGAAAGCTCGTCGAGCATCTGATGGCGCCACAGCTCGGCGTCGTCGCGGTGCTCGTCGGGGATCTCCTCGACGACGACCTCCTTGCCCTCGGTCTCGGGCGTGAAGCGGCGGAACTTCATGGCCACCAGGTCGAGAATCCCGCGGAAGGCGTCCTGGAAATGCGGAGGGCCGGCGCCCACGGGCAGGTTGATCGGCAGCGGCTTGGCGCCCAGCCGGGTGCGGATCTCGTCGATCGTCTCGTGGAAGTCGGCCCCCTCGCGGTCCATCTTGTTGATGAAGGCCAGCCGGGGGACGTGGTACTTATCGGCCTGGCGCCAGACGGTCTCGCTCTGGGCCTCGACGCCCTCCCGGGCACTGAACACCACCACCGCCCCGTCGAGCACCCGCAACGACCGCTCGACCTCGGCCGTGAAATCGACGTGGCCGGGGGTGTCGATCAGATTGATCGTGACGTCGTTCCAGGGGAAGGTGATCGCGGCCGAGAAGATGGTGATTCCCCGCTCCTGCTCCTCGGCGTACCAGTCCATCTCGGCGGTGCCCTTGTCGACCTCGCCGACGCGGTGCTTGAAGCCCGAGTAGAAGAGCATGCGCTCGGTGAGCGTGGTCTTGCCCGCGTCGATGTGGGCAATGATGCCGATGTTGCGCAGCTTGGTGAGGTCGTTGGGCATGGGAGGAAAAAAGGGGGAGGTCGGTTGGGACAGGGGAAAGGAAGAGGGAAAAAGGGAAAGGGGGAAAAGGGGAAATACGAGTCAAGGAGGAACTCACGCCAAGGCGCCAAGGCGCAAAGAGAAACCCAAGTTGTTCTTTCTTGGCGCCTTGGCGCCTTTGCGTGCGGCAAGCTTAGTCTCTCTCATTCTCTTCGTCCCCCCTTTTTTCCTTTCCCTTTTTCCCTTCCCCAAACCTCTCCCTCTTTCCTGCGCAAAAGGAACGCCGCCCGGATGAGGTCCCGGGCGGCGCGATCGTTGTCTGGCTCTTACCACGCGAAGTGGGCGAATGCCTTGTTGGCTTCGGCCATGCGGTGGACGTTTTCGCGGCGGGTCATGGCGGTGCCTTCGCGGTTGTAGGCGGAGATCAGCTCGCCGGCGAGTTTCTCGTGCATGGGCCGGCCCTTTTTCTCGCGGCAGGCCATCAAGATCCAGCGGATGGCCAGCGACTGCTGGCGGTTCTTGTTCACCTGCATGGGGACCTGGTAGGAGGCCCCGCCGACCCGCTTCGAGCGGACCTCGATGTTCGGCTTGACGTTGTCCACGGCCTGGGTGAAGACCTCGATCGGCTCGGCCTCCTTCAGGCGCTCGCCGATCAGGTCCAGCGCGTCGTAGAAGACCTGCTGGGCGACGGTCTTCTTGCCGTCCCACATCATGCAGTTGATGAACTTGCTGGCCAACAGCGACCCGTGCTTCGGGTCGCCGGCGAGCTGCTTCCGGCTGGCGGTGATACGGCCCATGGTTGTCAGGGGGCAGGAGTCAGGAGTCAGGGGACAGGAGTCAGGGGACAGGGGTCACGGGGCAGGAGACAGCGGCTTTCACCGACACTGACCCCTGACTCCTGTCCCCTGACCCCTGGACGTTACTGGTTCTTCTTGGCGCCGTAGCGGCTGCGGGCCTGTTTGCGGCCCTCGACGCCGAGGCTGTCGTGCGAGCCGCGGATGACCTGGTAGCGGACGCCCGGCAGATCGCGGACCCGGCCGCCGCGCACCAGCACGATCGAGTGCTCTTGCAGCGCGTGCCCCTCGCCCGGGATGTAGACGGTCACCTCCTTGCCGTTGGAGAGTCTCACGCGGGTGATCTTCCTCAGGGCGGAGTTGGGCTTCTTGGGGGTCATCGTCTTGACCTGGAGGCATACCCCCCGTTTTTGGGGGCATCTTGCCAGGACCGGCGACTTGCTGAACTTCCGGGGCGGCCGGCGCCGCTTGCGTACGAGCTGGTTGATCGTGGGCATGTCTTATTCCCAATCGGCCGAATACTCCTCGTCAGAACGGGCGAACCCTTTATTTTCCACGGCCGGGGGCCGGTGTCAACGGGCCCCGTGTCAGGTTTCGGGGTTCTCGACGGGCGAGGCCTCCGAGCTGTCGTCGCCGAGCAGCTCGTCCAACCCCGGGACGGCCTCGGCTTCGGCCGGGGCCGGGGTGGGCTGCTCGCCATCCCCCTCTTGGCCGTCCCCTCCCTCCACGGCGGGAGGGGTTTCGTTCTCCGGACCGTCCAACAGCGGGAAGGCCCGGGCCAGCACGTCCTCTTTCTGGGCGGCCAGGGCCTCGAGGGCCTCGGGCTGGATGCGGACCTCCGAGTCCTGGTAGGTGCGGAAGCCGGTGCCCGCGGGGATCAGGTGTCCGAGGATCACGTTTTCCTTCAGCCCGACCAGGTTGTCGACCTTGCCGGCCAGGGCCGCTTCGGTCAGCACCTTGGTGGTCTCCTGGAAGCTGGCGGCCGAGATGAAGCTGGAGCTTTGCACGGCGGCCTTGGTGATGCCCAGGAGCTGGGTGCTGGCGGTGGCCGGCTTGGGCTTGGTGCCCTGGGCCGGATCGCCGCCGAGGGCCTCGATCTGGTTGTTGACCTGTTCCAGGGCGTCGACGGGGACGATGGCACCAGGGGCGAAATCACTATCGCCCTTTTCGGTGATCTTCACGCAGTGGGCCAGCTCCTCGTTGGCCCGGCGGAACTCGAACTTGTCCATCACGGCGCCGGGCAACAGGCCGGTGTCGCCGATCGACTCGACGCGGACCTTGCGCAGCATCTGCGAGACGATGATCTCGATGTGCTTGTCGTTGATCTCCACGCGCTGGCTGCGGTAGACGTTCTGGATTTCGCGGGTGAGGTACTGCTGGACCGACTCTTCGCCGGAGATCCGCAGGATGTCGTGGGGCACCAGGGGCCCGTCGACCAGGGCCTCGCCGGCGCGGACGAAGTCGCCGGTGTGTACGCGGAGGTGCTTGCCGTGCGAGACGAGGTGCTCGCGCTCGATGCCGCTTTCGCTGCGCACGACGATGGTCCGCTTGCCGCGGCGTTTCTCGCCGAGGATTTCCACCTTGCCGTCGACTTCGGCGATCACGGCGGGCTCCTTCGGCTTTCGGGCCTCGAAGATCTCGGTCACCCGGGGCAGGCCGCCGGTGATGTCCTGGGTTCCCGAGACCTCGCGCGGCGTCTTGGCCAGGAGCGTTCCGGCCGAGATCTGCTTGCCCTCGATCGCTTCGATGAACGCCTTCTCGGGCAGGTAGTAGAAATCGAGGATCTTGCCGGTTTCGTCTTCGAGCACGATCTGCGGGTGCAGATCGCCCTTGTGCTCCATGACGAACATGCGGACGTTCCCCGCGGCGTCCTTCTCCTTGCGCACCGTTTCCCCTTCGATAATATCCTCGTAGCGGACCTTGCCGCCCAACTCGGCGATGATGGGAATGGCGTGGGGGTCCCACTGGCAGAGCAGCGCCCCCAGCTCGACCTCGTGGTCCTCTTCCACGGTGAGGTAGGCCCCGGCGGGGATCTCGTACTTCTCCAGTTCGCGGCCCTTGGGATCGAGGATCAGCACCTCGCCGTTTCGGGCCAGCACGACCTGCTGGCCTTCGTCGTTGCGCACGACCTTCAGCCGGGTGAACTTGACGGTGCCGGCCCTGCGGGCGCGGATTTCGCTTTCTTCGACGGCGCGGGCGGCGGTGCCGCCGATATGGAAGGTCCGCATCGTGAGCTGGGTTCCCGGCTCGCCGATGCTCTGGGCGGCGATGATCCCCACGGCCAACCCCTCCTCGACCAGCGCCCCGGTCGAGAGGTCCATGCCGTAGCACAGGGCACAGACGCCCAGCGACGCGTCGCACGTCATGGGGCTGCGGACCTGGATCTTCTCCAGTCCCATCTCTTCGATCTTCAGCGCGATCTCGCCGGTGATCAGTTCGTTTTCGCGGACGATCACCTCGTCGGTGATCGGGTTGACGATATTGGCGCGGCTGACCCGTCCGCGGATCGACTCGGCCAAGCTCACCTCGACCTTCTCGCCGCGGTAGATCACGCCCTTGGTGATTCCCTGGGTGGTGCCGCAGTCGTGCAGGGTGGTCACGACGTTCTGGGCCACGTCGGCCAGCTTTCGCGTCAGATAGCCGGAGTCGGCGGTTTTTAGCGCCGTATCGGCCAGACCCTTGCGGGCCCCGTGCGTCGAGCTGAAGTACTCCAGCACGCTCAGGCCCTCGCGGAAGTTGGCCTTGATGGGCGTCTCGATGATCTTGCCCGACGGCTTGGCCATCAGCCCCCGCATGCCGGCCAACTGGCGGATTTGCTCCACGCCGCCGCGGGCGCCGGAGTGGGCCATGAGGTAGATCGGGTTGACGTAGCCGGGGAAACGGTAGTCGTTTTGCAGCTCTTCCATCATCTGGGTGGTGATTTCCTCGCGGGCGTGGGTCCAGGCGTCGAGAACCTGGTTGTACCGTTCGCCCTCGGTGATGATGCCCCGGTGGTAGAGCTTCAGGATCTTCAGCACGGACTTTTCGGCGGCGGCGATGATCTTGGCCTTGTTCGACGGCGTGATCAGGTCGTCGGTGCCGAAGGAAAGCCCGCTGCGCGTCGCTTCGCGAAACCCCAGTTGGTTCATGTTGTCCAACAAGTCGATGGTGGCCTTACGGCCGAGAATCTCGTAGCAGTCGGAGATCACGGCGGCCAGATCCCGCCCCCGCAGCGGCGTGTTGTAGAAAGGCATGCCCTTGGGGAGCATACCGTTGAACACCACGCGGCCGACGGTGGTGTCGATCAGCCGTCCGGGCTGGTCCTCCCCCTCGCCTCTAACGCGGCGGTCGGGCGGCAGCTTGACCTGGATGCGGGCGTGGGTGCCGACCTTGCCCAGCGAGTACGCCAAAAGGACCTCGTCGGCCGAGGCGAACTTCATGCCGTCGCCCTTGCTCTCCGGCAGCGTGGTGGTCATGTAGAAAGCGCCCATGACCACGTCCTGCGAGGGGCTGATGATCGGCCGCCCGTTGGCCGGGCTGAAGATGTTGTTGGTGGACATCAACAGCGTGTGGGCCTCGACCTGGGCCTCGATCGACAGCGGCAGGTGCACGGCCATCTGGTCGCCGTCGAAGTCGGCGTTGAAGCCCTTGCACACGAGCGGGTGGAGCTTGATGGCGTGGCCCTCGACCAGCGTCGGCTCGAAGGCCTGGATGCCCATGCGGTGCAGCGTCGGTGCCCGGTTCAACAGCACGGGGTGGTTCTGGATCACCTCCTCGAGGATGTCCCATACCTCCTCGTCCTTGCGCTCGAGCATCTTCTTGGCGCTCTTGATGGTGTCGGCGTGGCCCAGCTCCTTGAGGCGCCGGATGATGAACGGCTGGTAGAGCTCCAGGGCGATCTTCTTCGGCAGCCCGCACTGGTAGAGCCGCAAGGCCGGGCCCACGACGATCACGCTCCGGGCGGAATAGTCGACGCGCTTGCCCAGCAGGTTTTCGCGGAACCGGCCCTGTTTGCCCTTGATCATGTCGGTAAGCGATTTCAGGGGCCGGTTGCTCGAGCCCAGCACGGGGCGCTTGCAGCGATTGTTGTCGAACAGGGCGTCGACCGACTGCTGGAGCATCCGCTTCTCGTTGCGGATGATCACTTCCGGGGCGTTTAGGTCAACGAGCTTCTTGAGCCGGTTGTTGCGGTTGATGATCCGGCGGTAGAGATCGTTCAGGTCGCTGGTGGCGAAGTTGCCCGAGTCCAAGAGCACCAGCGGCCGGAGATCGGGAGGGATCACCGGGATCACGTCGAGGACCATCCACTCGGGCCGGTTGTCGCTGTCGCGGATCGACTCGACGATCTTCAGCCGGTTGATCAGGTCCTTGCGCTTCTGCTTCGAGCCGGTCTCGGCCAGGTCGACGCGCAGCTCGGCGGAGAGCTGGGCCAGGTCCAGGTCGACCAGCAGGCGGCGGATGGCCTCGGCCCCCATGTCGGCCTCGAACTCGGTGCCGTACTGAGCCCGGGCGGCGCGGTACTCCTCCTCGGTCAAGAGCTGCTGGGCCTTCAGCGGCGTGTCACCCGGCACGGTCACCACGTAGTCCTGGAAATAGATCACTTTCTCCAGGCTGGTGGTCTTCATGTTCAGCAAGGCCCCCAGGCGGCTGGGCATGGCCTTGAAGAACCAGATATGCACCACGGGGGCGGCCAGCTCGATGTGGCCCATGCGCTTGCGGCGCACGCGGCTGTGCGTGATCTTCACGCCGCAGCGGTCGCAGATCATCCCCTTGTACTTCATCCCGCGGTACTTGCCGCAGGAGCACTCCCAGTCCTTCTCCGGCCCGAAAATCCGCTCGCAGAACAGGCCGTCCTTTTCCGGGCGGTAGGTGCGGTAGTTGATCGTTTCCGGCTTCTTGACTTCGCCGAACGACCAGCTACGGATGTCGTGCGGCCGGGCCAAGCTGATCTTGACCGAGGCGTAGTCGTTGATCCGGTCGTAACTGCTTTCGATGATGCTCACTGCGGTACTCCTGGGGTTTGGCCGCCGGCCGAAAGGGACGGCGGCGCTTTGGAGTCAGTGGATGATCGCGATTGGTCCCTTGTTACATCCGGGCCTTTTCGAGCTGCATGTTCAGCCCCAGCCCGCGGATCTCGTTGGTCAGCACGTCGAAGCTGGCCGGCGTGCCGGCCTCGAGGGTATTTTCTCCTTTAACCATCGATTCGTAGATCTTGGTGCGTCCTTCGACGTCGTCGCTCTTGACGGTCAGCAGCTCCTGGAGGATGTAGGCCGCGCCGTAGGCTTCCAGGGCCCAGACCTCCATTTCGCCGAAGCGCTGGCCGCCGAAGCGGGCCTTGCCGCCCAAGGGCTGCTGCGTGATCAGCGAGTAGGGGCCGGTCGAGCGGGCGTGGACCTTGTCGTCGACCAGGTGGTGCAGCTTCATCATGTAGATGTAGCCGACGGTGGAGAGCTGCTCGAAGGGCTCGCCGGTGCGGCCGTCGTGGAGCTGGATCTTGCCGCTCTTCGGCAGCCCCGCCTCTTTGAGCACCTCGTGGATGTCCTCTTCGCCGGCGCCGTCGAAGATGGGGGTGATCGCCTGGAACCCCAGCACGGCGCCGGCCCAACCCAGGTGCGTCTCCAGAATCTGGCCCACGTTCATACGGCTGGGCACGCCCAGGGGGTTCAGGAGGATTTGCACCGGGGTGCCGTCGGCCAGGAAGGGCATGTCCTCGCGGGGCAGGATCTTGGCGATCACGCCCTTGTTGCCGTGCCGGCCGGCCATCTTGTCGCCCACGGAGACGACCCGCTTCGCCGCGATGTAGACCTTGACCATTTGCAGCACGCCGCTGCGGAGCTCGTCGCCCCGTTTGAGCGAGTTGATCGCCCGGTCGCGCGCGTCGAGCGTTTCTTCCACGCCCGGCCAGAGGCTCTTGTGGAGCTTCTCCACCTCGGCTTTGCGCGTGGGGCTGCGGATGTCGAGGGCATCGATGTTGAAGCGCTGGGCCTGGTCGGCCACGTAACGGTGCTCCTTGTCGTGCACCAGCGACTCGCCGTCCTCATCCTTGAGCTTCCGTCCCAGCACGCCTTCCATCTGCCGGACCATGTCGCCGAAGGCGGCGGCGATCCGCTCGTTCCCTTCGGCCTCGGCCTGCTTTAGCTCCGCCTCGAACTTCTTCCGTTCCTCTTCCGAGAGGCTCATCCGGCGGGAGAACTTCTGCGTGTGGATCACGATGCCCTCGATGCCGGAGGGGACTTCCAGTGAGTCGTTCTTGACGTCCTCGCCGGCCCGGCCGAAGATGGCGTGCAGCAGCTTTTCCTCGGGCGTGAGCTCGGTTTTCGACTTGGGCGAGACCTTGCCCACCAGGATGTCGCCGGGCCGGACGTACGTGCCCACGCGCACGATGCCCCCTTCGTCGAGGTTGCGGAGTTGTTTTTCGCTGACGTT
>Ga0180437_10010219_pt1 | contig 11480 bp, 4 predicted proteins | sample SS_ome_4_FD_132410 | JGI IMG/M metagenome (GOLD analysis project Ga0180437, IMG submission 132410) | Hypersaline lake sediment archaeal communities from the Salton Sea, California, USA - SS_3_D_1 metaG | ecosystem: Environmental > Aquatic > Non-marine Saline and Alkaline > Hypersaline > Sediment... | reverse complement strand
CTGCCAGAAGCCCTGCTGGCCACGGCGGTGATGGCCCTCTCGCCCTTTAACCTCCTATTTGCGCCGACCGCCTTTACCGATCCCCTGATGGTAGCTCTGATCCTGGCCGCAACCTCGCTGGCCGTGGCCGGTCGCTGGGGATGGGCTGGCGTCACGGCCGGGCTGGCCCTGGCGACCAAGCAGCAAGGCGTTCTGTTTCTGCCGCTGATGATGGCCACCGGCGGGCTCCGGTCAGAAACGCGAGGCCGCCGCTGGGGCGTCGTCAAAATGGGGCTGGGCTTTCTAGGCGTGATGCAACTGCTCACTGGCTGGGACGCGCTACGCTGGCGCGTGCGAGCCAGCTTTTGGGAGCAGAGCGCCGTCAGCCACGGTCCCCTGCGCCTGGCCCCCTGGTACCAGTTGGGCGAACGTCTGGCCGACTGGTCAGAGTTGCTGCGCTACCTGCTCGGCTCACCGCTGCTGAACGCAATTCTTCTTCTGGGCGTGCCACTTTTGTTGTGGCACAGCCGGAAAACGGTCACTTTTGCCCGACACGACGCCTCAGCAGCCCGCGCCGACTGGCTCCTGGCCAGCTTTGGCGCGTTCTTTTTCCTGACCCATTGGCTGCTCAGCTTCAGCGCCTGGGATCGTTACTTGCTGGGACTGGTGCCGCTGGCCGCCCTGTTGCTGGCCCGGGTCGTGTGGCAGGGCGTCCGTGCCAGCCGATGGTCCCCCCACCGGGCGGTTCAACCCCGGCTGGCCTGGCTCGTCGGGCTGGCCCTGGTCGTTGTTCTGGCCTTCCCGGCCACACAGGCGGTGCGGGGAGAGCTCCCCATCGGCGGTGACCTGGGCACCTTCCAGGGCCTGGAAAAGGTGATCGCCTTCTTTCGCGGCCAGGTTCCGGCCAACTCGGTGGTGTGGCATCGCACTCTGGGATGGCACTACTTTCACTATCTCTTTGACGCCCCCCTGGACCTGCGCTGGTACACCGAACCGGGGACCCTGGCTGCCCAAGCGCGACAGGCGATGGACGTGCCCAATTACGTCGTCTTTCCTGCCTGGGAGAAAGGCAGAGAGGCAGAGGCGCTGGCAGCGCTAGGCGCCAACAGCCTCAGGCTGGTGCCGGAACGCCAGGTCCGACGGGAGGACGGCAGCCTGGCTTTCACCGTCTACCGCATCGCTGCCGCAGATGCACCACGAGGGGCGACATGGACGTCAGAGCGCTAGATCGCATCCCCTGGGCTCGCTTCAGGCGACTCCTCGTCCCCCTGGGGTTGGGGCTCCTCACGCTGGCCTTCTTTTGGAAGATCCTCCTGACCAACCTCATTCTCACCGGTGTAGACGTCTTTACCTATTTCTACCCCTACCGCCATTATGCCGCCGAGGCGGTGCGCCAGCTTCGGCTGCCGCTGTGGAACCCCTACCTCTTTCTGGGCGTCCCCTTTCTGGCCAACAGCCAGGCCGCCGTGCTCTACCCCCTCCACTGGCCGCTGGCCTGGCTGCCGGTGCCCAAACAGATCGCTTTCTCCGTCGCCCTGCACGTCTTTCTGGGCGGCCTCTTTGCCTACCTCTATGCCCGTCGTTCCCTGGGGGTTTCCCGCTTTAGCGCCTTTCTCGGTGCCCTCATCTTTGCTTTTGGCGGCTTTGTCGGCGCCCAGGTCGAGCACGTGAATCAACTGAACGTGATTGTGTGGCTGCCCCTGTTGCTGCTCCTGTGGGACAAGAGGCAGGATCGACGCCACCTGGTGCTGGCCGGGCTGATCGTGGCGCTGATGCTATTGGCCGGGCATACGCAGGCAGCTTACATCAGCCTGTTTGCCTGGGGCATTTACGCCCTCGTAGGGAGAGACGGCCGGGGGGAATCCTGGCAGCGCTGGGGCCGCCGCCTGGCTCTGCGCGTCGCGCTGTGTGGGCTCGTCTTGGCCGTTGGCGTAGGCGTTGCCGCGGTGCAACTCTTGCCGACGTTAGAACTCTCCAGGTTGTCGAACCGGGCCAGTGGGCTGCCTTATGTCGAGGCCAGTTCGTTCTCCCTGCGCCCGCAGCTCCTGGCCTACACGCTCCTGCCCTCCTTTGGCGAGGATCTGGCCCAGGTCTTTGGCTACGAGGCGTTCAGCGAGTACATCGCCTACCTGGGCGTGCTGGGCCTGTTCCTGGCCCTGGTCGGCGCGCTCTTTCGCCACGGGGTCCGCCGCCATGGCGCACTGATCTCCCTCGCTGGCCTGGGGCTGTTCCTGGCCGCCGGCCGGGCAAACCCGGTCTATTACCTGCTCTACAGAGTTGTGCCCGGCTTCAGCCTGTTCCGCGCGCCCGCCCGATGGATGCTGCTCTATGCGTTCGCCGGGGCGATGCTGGCCGCGTTGGGGACAGATTTTCTCTCTGCCCCGCCAGAAGTCAAGGCCAGGCTGATGGGTTGCCCGCGGGAGGAGCTCGCCCGCCGGGCCTGGCGCCGGCTTCTGATCGGCGGGGCGGCTGTCGTGTCCCCCTTGTTGCTGCTCTCCCCGCTACTGGACTTTCCTGCCTGGCAGACGCTGGCCGCCTGGGCTGGATCGGGAACCCTGGCCCTCATCCTGTGGGCCTACGGCCTTTCGACACGTGCCGCTCACGGGCGCCTCAAGGCCGTGTGGCTCGGGCTTTTGCTCGTCGAGTTATTCGCTGCCAGCCGAGGCCTGGCCTACAACCGTGCCACCGCGCCCGAAGCGCTCTCCTCGCTGCGAACCGCGCCCGCTCACCTGCTGGCCGACGCCCGCTTCGGCGGACAGTCCCCCCCGGCCAGGTTCATCAGCCTATCTGACATCCGCTACGATCCCGGCGACCTGGCCGACATCCAGGCCCTCTTTGCCGACCAACTGCCGCCGGAGGCGATCTATGACTTTGTCGTGGCCGCCAAGCGCAAGGAGATCCTGGCCCCCAATCTGCCGCTCTACTATCGCCTGCCCACCGTAGACGGCTACGACGGCGGGGTGCTGCCGCTGAAACGCTACGTGACGTTACAGCGGCTGTTCCTCGACGAGGCAGACCTCTCGCCTGATGGCCGCCTGCGCGAACAACTCCAGCAGGTGCCTGAGGGACGGTTGCTCTCGCTGCTCAACGTCAGGTACGTCATCACCGACAAGGTACACGACGTGTGGATCGACGACGTGTTCTACGACCTGGAGCATCGCGCCGTGCTGGGTGCCGGCGCAGAAGAGGGGCTAGAGCTGGCCGATTTGCCCAATTTCGACGTCACCAGTCTGGGCATCGTCTCCTACCTGGAGGGGGGCGAGGCGATAGCCGATGGTCAACCGGTCGCCGAGGTGACGATCGTGGAGGCGAACGGCCAAGCGCAGCGCCACCTGATCCGCGCTGGCGTCGAGACGGCCGAGGGCAAACACGCCGCCCGGCAGCCCCAGCACGCGCTGGCCCGCGTGGGCCATCACTGGCGCGACGACCCAACGGGCAACGATTACGTGGCTCGCCTGCCTCTGGGCCAGGCCACGGCCCTGCAGCGGGTCGCCGTGCGCTACCTGGCGACCACGGGGCGCCTGCACCTGCGCGGTCTGACACTGATAGACGAGCGCCTGGGCGCTTTCTACCCGCTCACCGTTTCCACGTCGGGTCGCTTCCGGCTCGTCCATTCGGGCGACGTCAAGGTGTACGAGAACCTGGACGCCCTCCCGCGCGCCTTCCTCGTCCACCAGGCCAGTATCGCGGCCGACGACGAGACCGCCCTGACGCTGCTGCAAGACCCGGCCTTTGACCCAGCGACGAGCGCCGTGCTGGCCGCCGAGACGACCCCGCCGGAACTCCCACCCGGCCAGCCGAGGGGCGGCGACGACGCCGTGACCATCGCCTCCTACGCGCCCGAACGGGTCGTGGTCGAGGCCAGCCTGAGCCAGGCCGGCTACCTGGTCCTGAGCGACACGCACTATCCAGGCTGGCAGGTGGACGTTGACGGCCAGCGGGGCCACCTCCACCGGGCCAACCTGTTGTTCCGGGCCGTCTACCTGCCCCCCGGCTGCCACACCGTCGAGTTCCGGTTCCGGCCGCAGTCGCTGCGCCTCGGCGCTGCCATCAGCATCCTGACGGTGCTCCTGGCCGTTCTTGGCTTGCTGGCCCTCAAACGCAACGTGGCGCGCCATCCATAACACGCCCTTTGGCACCGCCAATTGCGCCGCTACGCGCTCACCCCCCGCCCCAACGGCCCGTCCGCAGGGTAACCGCTGGTCAGGCGACGGAAACGCGTCCGGCAAATCGGCGGCAACTCTGCTATGATGGCCTAATGCCGCACCCGCTGGGGCGAAACCTGCCGCCCTGACGCGGGTTATTACCTTTGCACTTGTCCATCAATAACCCTGTACTGGCCTACAGGACGGTGCCCTGTACTGGCCTACAGGACGGTGCCCTGTACTGGCCTACAGGACGGTGCCCTGTACTGGCCGCCCTTGTCCTGCCCTGGTCGTGTCCGACCAGGACACGGTCCGACAAGGATGGGGTCCAGGACAGTGCTTTGCGCTTTGGGGTAGAGATCAGGCGTAAAATTGCCACTAAACTCCAGATTTGTTTTTGGACAAGTACTTTGTATGCGGCGATCCTGCAATAAAGGGAGGGGTTGGGAAGATGGTTGGGTTTCTGCTTCTATCGGCACTCGTGCTGGGCTGGTTGATCTCGATCCTGATCAACGCCCGGCGCGCGCGGGCCATTGAACGCCGGTGGCAACACGCACTCCGGGAGCAGGAGCGAGGGGACTGAAATCATCCCGAAAAAAAGAGAGACGCACCACGGTGCGCCCCTCTGCCGTACTTTAGGTCAGACGTTGACCGCTCCTCTACTCCTTCCCCCATACATTCGAACCGCTTCCAGCGCCTCTGGCGCGCCAATCGTGCGCAGCGCGTCTGCCGCCGCTTGCCGGACAGCCTGGACACTATCGCCCCTGAGAGCGGCAATGAGGGGTTGCACGACACGGGCATCCTCGATCTGCCCCAATGCCTGCGCTGCCCTGCGCCGAAACTCGAACCGGCTATCCCTTTCCTGTAACACAGCAATGAGAGGCTCCACGGCCGCTTCCCCCAGTTGCACCAGGGCCTCCATGGCCCCTTGATGCACCTGGTAAGACTCTGTATCTTTCAAAGCCCCAATAAGGGGATCGAGATCGCGGGCGTCTCTCATCTGTCCCAGGGCCATCGTTGCCTTTTGACGTGCCGCCTCATCTCCCTCCCGCAAAACGTCAATCAGGGGGTTCTGTATCGGCTCACCAATCTTGCCCAGCGCCTCCACGGCCGCTTGCTGCACGTACTTGTCCCCTTCTCGATGATGCAACGCCTCGACCAGGGAACCCACTGCCCGAGGGTCTTCCAATTGGCCCAGGGCCTCAGCCACCGTCCACAGCGCTGGCCAATCGCCTTTCAGAGCGTCAATCAGCGGCATGACGGCGCTGGGGTGCCTGATCTTGCCCAATGCCTTGGCCGCCATCCAGCGTACAGGCCACTCATCGTCTCCCAAAGCAGTGATGAGGGCATCCACCGCCGATTGAGTTCCGATGTCTCCTATCGCCTCAGCAGCAGCCTGCCGCACCAGCCAGTCACGGTCTCGCTGCAGGATATGGCTGAGGGGCTTCACCGCGCGGGGGTCCTCGATCTCCCCCAATGCCTCGGCTGCCCTTCGCCGTACGTAATGGTCTTCATCCTCCAGCGCGGCGATCAATGGCCTTACGCTCTGAGTGCTCTCCAATTGCACCAATGCGTCGGCTGCGCTGCGTCGCACAAACCGGTCGTCATGCCGCAAGGCTTCGATCAGTGAGTCCAGATCTCCTATCTGAGCCAGCGTCTCGGCTGCCTTTCGCCGCCTGAACCAATAGTTGCTGCCTCGCAGGGCTGAGATGAGGCCCGGTATAGCCCACGGGGCCAGCCGTTTCAGTGCTTCGGAAGCCCCACGCTGCACCTGCCTATCATCGTCACCCAGGGCAGCAATGAGGGGCTGCACAGCCTGCTCATCCTCCAGTTGTCCTAACGCCTCTGTGGCCGCCAACCGCACCGCAGCGTCCCCATCCCGCAAAGCAGCGATGAGAGGCTCTACCGCGCGGGCATCGCCTAGCTGCCCCAACGCCGCCGCCGCTTCCTTCCTCTCTGTAGCCCAGTCATCGCCCAGGCGGACAAGCTGAGATAACCCCCAGATCCGGCCCAGGGCACTGATCGCCCTGTGCCGCACGCCTTCATTCCGATCTCTCAACGCAGCCTTTAACGGCTCCAGCGCTTGTTCATCCCTCAGTTGCCCCAAGGCCACAGCCGCGTCGCGCCGTATCGTCGCATCCTTGTGGCCCAATCGAACCAGCGGCGGCAACCTCCAGATCCGCCCCAGCGCGCCGATGGCCATCCGCCACACGGCCTCGTCCTCGTACCTGTCTTTCAGCGTCTCAGTGAGAGCTTTGACCGCCCGTTCACCCCCGATCTGCCCCAGCGAGATAGCCGCTCTGGCGCGCACAATCTTGTCCCGATCCTCCTCCAAGACGTCAACCAGCGCATCTGTGGCCTCCGCTCCGCCGATCTGCCCTAACGCCATCGCCGCACCGGCGCGCACGATCCGGTCCTTATCGTCTCGCAGACAGACGAGCAGCGCTTCAAGCGCGTGCGCCCCCCCAATCTGTCCCAGCGCCCTGGCCGCGCCAATGCGTACCTGTCTTCTCCCTTCTCTGAGCGCCGCGATGAGCGCCAGGGCAGCCGGTCTGCCGATCTGTCCCAACGCCGCCACCGCCCTCTCTTGCATGTCCTGGTCTTCACACAGCGCCAGCAGGGGCTCTATGGCCTGCTCGTCCCTCAGTTGTCCCAGCGCCTGGACCGCACTCCAGCGCACATTCTGCTCCGCATCTCTCAAAGCGGCGATGAGCGGCCCGACGGCACGCCGGTCGCCCAGCCTGCCCAGCGCCTCTGCGGCTCTCATGCGCGCTGCCGGCTCTTCCTTCCTGGTCAGCAACAGGCTGACCAGCGGTTCGACAGCCTGGGCGCTGCCGAGTTGCCCCAACGCTGTGGCGGCATTGGCGCACACCGCTTCATCCTTATCTCTCAGGGCAGCAATGAGGGATGGAACAGCACGCACGTCTCCCTGTCGTCCCAGCGCCGTGGCGGCCCGCACGCGCGCAACCACACTGTGGTCACCCAAACGGAACAGGTCCGGCAACTCCCAGATCCGACCCAATGCCCCAATAGCGCTGCGCCGCACGGTTTCATCGTCGTCCTTCAGCGCTTCAGTGAGCGGTTCGACAGCCCGCTCGTCCCCAAGCCGCCCCAGCGCCGCAGCCACACCCGCCCGCAGGGACGGCGTCCCATCTTCCAAAACGGTCAGCAGTGGCCCAACGGCCCGCGTGTCCCCGAGCTGCGCCAAAGCCTCAACCGCCCGCTGCCGCACGGCCAACTCTGGATCCCAGCGGGCCGCAGCGACGACCGCCTCGACCGCCCGCGTGTCCCGGCGCTGCGCCAGGCGATCCAGAGCCGCGAGACGGGCGCTCGCTTCGACTCCTCCCAGATCTTCCAGTTCGGCGAATTGCCAGGCCTGACCCAGCGCTCTCGTCGCTGCCCGGCGTACGGCCACATCGTTGCTCTCCAGGCGGGGGAGTAGACGCGGTACAGCCAGCTCACCCAGCCTGCCCAGTCCCTGAACGGCCAGATTCACGACCTCCTCTACCTCATCGCCCAAGACGTCAGCCAGATCCCCGGCCGTTCGCGGGTTTTTTAGCCGACCCAGTTCCTTCACCGCGCGCTGCCGCTTCCTGACGTCGTTGGAGCGTAAGAGGTCCACTGTGTTGGCTTCGACCAGCCTTTGGGTCTCGTCGTCCACCGGCTGCCCCTCGACCATGCACCAGAAAGCCAGCCAGGGGTTGACCTTGGCGACCATCTGCACCAGCCAGGACGGATTGTCGGTCAGGCCGGCCAGTTGCACAAAGCACTCTGCCCACCAGTCGTCTCCCGCCCACGCCGTCAGGCCACGCCGCAGCACCCGCTTGCCGAGCTGTTGCCAGTCCGGGGCGCCCACTTCGATGGCGACCATCTCGTCAAGCGCCAGCGCGACGAAATATTCTTGCACCGCCTGGTGCATGAAACGAAGCTGCCGCCTCCCTTTCAGCAGGCCGTGAACCAGGGCCTCACCTATCAGGGCTTGCGCATCGTATTCCCCCTCCGCTTCAGAGACGATGGCGACCGCCTCCCGCTCCTGGCAAGCCAGCCGATGTTCCTCTTGCAGCCTAAACGCCAGGCGAGCCAGGGCTTTCTTCTTGGCCGGCCTGGGCGCGGCGACTTCGAGTTTTGTCTCATCCCGGGTAAACACCATCTCGACGAAGCGGTCGAACAGCTCTCCCCGATTGCCCGGCACCTGCCGGCCTGCCTGCCTGACCTCTTTGAGCATCCACAGGAACAGCGGCGTCCGGGCCATGCCCCGCAGGCACTCGTTCAGCCCGTCAAAAGTCCCCCTGCCTTCTCGCTCGCCAAGGTGGGCGACCAGATACTCACGCACCTGGGCATCGGCGACCGGTTGTACGACGACGGTGACCGGGACGACCCTCTCATCTCGAAGTTCATGCCACAACGGATCCTGCGACCGACTGGTGACGACGTACCGATGGCGCCGGTAGGTCTGTAAAAAGCTAGCGATGTCGCCCACGATCCGCTGTCGCTGGTCGCGCCGCACCTCATTCAGACCATCCAAGAGAACAAGGCACTGATTCTGGCGCAAAAAGTCTCTCACCTCGTCATCCTTACTGAATGGCAACGCGCCTGTCTCGGCCAGCGCCTCCTGCACTTCGGTCAGCAGGTGACCGTCATAGTCAGATAACGGCATGTAGATGGGGACAATCGGTCCTCCAGCGTTGGCGGTTTCCCACACCATTCGCTCTAGCGCAGCCGTCTTGCCTACACCTGGCTCACCCAAGATCAGTAGGCGGTTTTGGCTACGAATAGTCTTCAGCAGGTCTTTGCGCTGCCGCCCTGTATCGTCTTCGTAGGGCGAGGCGAACAGCGGCAGGATCTTGCTTTCAGTCTGGATGTAGTGATCCTCACCCACCTGGTGGACGCGCGGACGATCGGTCCAGCGGGCATAATCGGGCTGCCGGGTCAACGCGTCGAGGTAGGCCGAAAGCCATGATGCAGACAGGGGGCGTTGAAAGATGATCCCCTGAAAATCTTCCGATTTCAACAGATGCAGCAGAAACGCACCAGCGCTATAAACGGCGTATTTGCGCCACGCACCGCGATTCACCGCATCGAGCTCATTCTTTCTCTCATCAGCGAAATCCGATATACCCCTGACGACCATGATCTGGATCGGTTCCCTGCGCCCGTGCGCCACCTGTGCCACGCCAGCCGCCTCCATCTCGACGGCCAGCAGCTTGCGGTCAATTCGCAGCAAATCGGCGGCGTAATCCGCAGATGCAATGACGACATCGCCCGAGGCGACGTGGCCAATCTTGATCTCCGGGAGATCGTCAACCAACGCCAACTGCTCAGCACCAAGTCCAAGACCAGCCCGGAAATCTCTCACCTGATCTCGCCATGCATCACAGAGGTCCCGGTTTGAGATCTCAAAGTTCCCCACACACTGCTTGAGGGCAAAGCCGATCTGCCAGCGCTGGCCGGAATACTGAAGCCGGTCTTTGCCGACAGCTTTAGAGGCAGCCTGATATTCGTTGATCTCGTCCGCCACGACGACGTCACCCAGCTTGATGTCCTTGTCCAGAGCGCCAGCAAGGCCGAGCAACACGATGACCTTGGGCTTGAAATGGGCGAGCATTTCTGCCGTCACGTGGCTGGCCAGCGTTCTCCCCATGTCACCGAGCACGACAGCTATCACTCGACAACGAGAATCAGGCACCTCCAAGGTATGGTAATGCATGGCATCATGCTTTTCCGAATCAATGACTGGAAAGATCCCTTGCAGCACCTTGAATTCTTCGCGCAGTGGTACAATAAGCCCGACGTCACATTCTCTCATGTTGGCTCCCCCTCCCAGGATCAAGGCTGGCTAGTGATGTTGGTACGCTCAAGACCAAAGCCTGGCTAACTCGCACGGCGGGTTGTCATCCCGGTGTGCCCGTTCCTCCTGACGATCCGACAGCCTGCCAGCGAGACGAAGCGTACGTGATCTCCCTGACCCGGCCGTGGTCTTCGCAGGACTGCCACAACAGGTCGAACTGCCGGCGGAAAAGGTCGTACCAGAACGGATCCCCGTCCGCGTGCAAATAGAATTTCGGATTCAATTCGGGCGTCCGGTGATGATAGATCTCGACGTGGATCTTGCCATGCGGCTTGTCCGGGTCGATCAGCCACATGCCGAACGAGGGAAAGTAAGGTAGATAGCCAACCTTCAACGTCCCCGCTACGTCCCCTGAGGTCGGAATGTCCTCGATGTGCCCCTCCGTCTGGCGGATGCGCTCTTGCCACCACTCCTTTGGCCGCGCGCCATAGCTCCGGTAGGGCATGACCGACATGAGCGTCTCGTTCTGCCAGTCGAGGATGAGGAAGCGCAGGTTTGCCCCGGCGGCCAGCCTGTCGCCAAAGGCGGCCATGTGGTCGCGTACCGTCCGGTTGAGGATCATGCCTACGACATAGACGTCGTCCGCCTGGGCAAAATCCTGGGCCGCGATCTTGTGGTCGCTCGACCAGAAAAAGTCTTCGGCGTGCACTTGGCCGCCCAGATGCTTGGCCACCAGGTCATGCGTCTCCTGGCTGAGGTTCTCAATGCCCGTCAGTCGCCGGTGCTGCTGCCACAGGCCCGACACGGCGATCAGGCCCAGCACGGCCAGAATCCAGGCCGCCAGGTCGGCAAAGTCGTCAGGGCCATAAGCCCTGACGAACTCGTGCCGGAAGAAAACGTAGGCCGTCGTGGCAATGGTCAGGATGTCAAAGACGTTATCCAGAAGATAATCAAGGGCGTTTTGAAGCCATGCGGGGCGAGATGATTCCATACGGTTTCCTCCCTATCGGCTCGGCTCCGGGCAAACTGTCCCCTGGCGGCTGCCAGATACAGTTCACCGATCAGTATACCTGGCGGAAAGGACAGACCTGTCCACCAGAGAACGGGAGAAAAGAGTGTCTGTCAGGCAAGCGAAGAGAGGCACACACGCGCAGCGGGTGAGCGACAACGCCTGTCGCGCCTCCGGGCGCAGGCTTTTGGGCAGTCACGTCCCATCCCCCAAGATAGGTCAAGCACTGAAATGAATTTGTCGAGGAACATGCAAAAGGCGTCCCTGGAGAAAGCGGTTTCACCGATCTCGCTGGGACTTGGGTACTATTATACACGAAATCACGGGGAAAGTAAAGCGAGGATTGACGATAACGCTCTGGACGTTTTATTGGTGTCCTCGTGCTTTTGTGGTGAAGATGAGGCTATGGCCCACGCGGTTGCTGACCAAGTGCAACGCAGGTACTCAGCGCAGTGGTCACCCCAGGCCAGCCACGAGATCCCGCAACGCCTCCACCGTCGGCTCGATGACGTGCGGACCACCGGTGGCCTCGATCGCGCTGCCCACGTCCTTCAGGCCG
>Ga0180437_10010215_pt1 | contig 11486 bp, 9 predicted proteins | sample SS_ome_4_FD_132410 | JGI IMG/M metagenome (GOLD analysis project Ga0180437, IMG submission 132410) | Hypersaline lake sediment archaeal communities from the Salton Sea, California, USA - SS_3_D_1 metaG | ecosystem: Environmental > Aquatic > Non-marine Saline and Alkaline > Hypersaline > Sediment... | reverse complement strand
TGCCCTGGGCTTCCTCCTGGCGTTTCTCGCGGCGTTGCCCTTGGGGCTGCTCATGGGGCGGTCGGAGACCGCGGATGCGGTCGGCCGGCCGATCATGGAGATCTTCAGGCCCATCCCGCCGCTCGCGTGGATCCCCGTGTTCCTCCTGGTGTTCAAGGTGTTCTGGGGCCCGGTGGCCATAGTCTTCGTGGGCATGTTCTTCCCAGTCCTCCTGAACGTGATGTTCGGGGCGAGGAGCGTGGACACGACCTTAATAGACGCCGCCAAAACCCTGGGGGCGGGGCGCATGGCCATCTTCAGGAAGGTGGTTCTCCCGTTCACGGTCCCTTACCTCATGACCGGCATAAAGGTCGGCCTCGGGATTGGATGGATGTGCATCGTGGCTGCCGAGATGGTCGCCGCCGAGGGCGGAGGCATCGGATACTTCATCCTCGCGAAGTCGGAGCTCTCGCAGTACGAGGAGATGTATGCCGGGATGGTCATCATAGGCCTGCTCAGCATGGTTACCACGGGCGCCGCAGGCCTGTTCGAGAGGCACGTCTACAGGAGGATGGGGATGCGATGATCATAAGCGTCAAGGGCCTGTCCAAGACGTTCGTCAAGGAGAAGCGTCGCATCCTCGCAGTCGACTCGTTCGACCTGGACGTGGAGGGAGGCGAGTTCGTGTGCCTCCTGGGGCCCTCAGGGTGCGGCAAGACGACCGTCCTGAGGATCATCGCGGGGCTGGAGGACAGGACCGGCGGGCAGGTCCTCCTTCACGGGAAGGATGTGGAGACCACGCGCCCGCGCGTGGGCATGGTGTTCCAGGAGTTCGCCCTGTTCCCGTGGAGGAGCGCCAAGAAGAACGTCGAGTTCGGGCTCGAGGTCAGGAAGGTCCCCCCGGCTGAGAGGTCCAGGATTGCGGAAAGGTACCTTGACATGGTCGACCTGGAGGGGTTCGAGGACGCCTATCCGAAGGAGCTGTCCGGGGGCATGAAGCAGAGGGTCGCCATCGCGCGCGCACTCGCGAACGAACCCGAGGTCCTCCTCATGGATGAACCGTTCGGGTCACTCGATGCACAGACCAGGAACCTGATGCAGAAGGAGCTGCTGCGGATATGGTCCGCAACCAAGAAGACGATAATCTTCGTTACGCACTCCGTCGACGAGGCGGTCTTCCTTGCGGACCGGATCGTTGTGATGACCGCGAGGCCCGGCAGGGTCCGGGAATCCATCGCCGTGGACCTTCCGAAGCCGAGGGACAGGACAGGTGCCGAGTTCATAGCCTTGCGCGGGCAGGTCCTCCAGGAGCTGGATGAGGAGTTCGAGAAGGCGCGGTCGGCCGAGAAGGCGGAGTTGTCCAATCCCGGCGGATAGCCTCGGACGCCGTTCGGGTCCGCGGCCACTTTTCGAGCACAACGCTTAATTCTTGAAGCCTCGATTACGACTGACATGACCTTCGAGCTAAATGTCGTCAGCAACACGCCTCTGACTCCTCTGAACGACATCGACGAGGTGGCCGTGCTCTTCCTCAACCAGGTAGGGTACTTCCCGAAGGGGTACGACCCCAAGACGGACGTCAAGGACATCCGGGACAGTGTGCCGTACCGGCTCATGGTCGAGTTCTTCCTGGGCAGGATGGACAGGGCATGGGTCGTCGAGGACCTCGCGACCGCCCTCGGGACGACCAAGGCCACGGTCTACCGCCACATCAACAAGCTCAAGGGGTTCGACCTGCTCGAGGAGATGAACGTGGAGAAGGACGGCGCGCCCAAGAAGGGCTACAGGATCAGGTACGGGAACCTGAGCAAGGCCTGGAACTTCACGGAGGCGCACGTCCAGGTGGCCATGGAGAACTACAGGAAGACGGTCGACCATCTCCAGGAACTCGCTGCCAAGAAGGGTGAGAGACATGCCAAGAAAAGATGACGCGCTCGTTCTGACGCCGGGGTCGCAGTACAGGATAAAGAGCCTCGAGGCCAGGGACCATCCGATGGAGACCACTGGCATATTCAGGGGCTATGCGGCCGTGGCGCACGACACCGCCATGGTGATAGAGCTGGACAAGAGCCACGGCGAGGACGCTGGCAAGACGCGGCTGATACCCACGCACATGATCATATCGATAGACGTGCTGAAGGCGGAGAAGGAGAAGGAGCAGAAGGAGCCCGAGGGGGATTCGGTCTACTTCGGATGAGCGGTTCCGCATGAAGCTCCAGGACGGCACCATCGAGGCGCGGATCGTCAAGCTCCTCAAGGACTGGTACCCCGTGACGGTCGAGGAGCTCAGGGACGAGCTAGCGCTCCCCAGGGGCACGCTCGACCGCGCTCTCAAGTCGCTCATGCTCAAGGGGGTCATAGCCCTCGAGCCACTGACGGACAAGACCTACATCCGACTCCTGCGCATGGACGTCGCCTTCGTGGGGAGGAGCGCGGTACAGCGCAAGGCGATGAAGACCAGGGGCTCCTCTCGGAAGGCGGAGGAGGACTCGGACTCGCACATGTACGGGTGAGCTGGTATTCCGCGCCCGATAAGTAGATATCCGGATTGCCTGCTAGGCCGCAGCGTGGACTACTTCGAGGAGTTCGTCAAGGCCATGCTCGCAGGCGAGGCCGGCTCGAGGGACGAGGTCCTGAGGCTCAAGGCCAGGCTGTGCAAGAAGCACCGGCTCTCCAGAGTGCCGACGAACCACGAGATACTCGCCCGAGTCCCGCCCGAGGCCCGCGCACGGCTGGTGCCGTTGCTGCGCAACAAGCCTGTGCGGACCCTGAGCGGCGTCGCCCCCGTGGCCGTCATGACCAGCCCCTCGGAATGCCCGCACGGTAGGTGCTCCTACTGCCCAGGGGGCACTTCCGAGAACACTCCGCAGTCGTATACCGGCCAGGAACCCGCGGGTCTCCGGGCGGCCATGTACGGCTACGACCCATTCAGGCAGACAGGCGCCAGGATCGAGCAGCTGGAGGCGATCGGACATCCGACGGACAAGGTCGACCTGATCATCATGGGAGGGACGTTCACCTCTCGCCCACCAGAGTACCAGGAATGGTTCGTGAGGCGCTGTTTCGACGCCATGAACGCGTCCGAGTCTGGGGACCTGCGCTCTGCGCAAGGGCTCAACGAGGTGGCGGAGCACAGGTGCGTCGGGCTCACTGTCGAGACGCGCCCTGACTGGTTCATGGAAGAGCAGGTCCGGAGGTCGATCGACCTCGGGGCCACGAAGGTCGAGCTGGGCGCACAGATACTGGACGACGAAGTCCTCGCCGGTGTCCGGCGAGGCCACACGGTCGGGGACCTGGTCCAGGCGACGCGCAGGGCGAAGGAGGCGGGGCTGAAGCTCGCGTACCACGTGATGCCCGGCCTGCCTGGCAGCAGCAGGGAGAAGGACCTCGCATCCTTCAGGCACATGTTCGATGACGACAGGTTTCGGCCCGACATGCTGAAGATCTACCCCACGCTCGTTATCAAGGGCACGGAGCTGTACGATGCTTGGATCAGGGGCGAGTACACGCCGCTCTCGGTGGAAGAGACGGTCGACCTCCTGGCGGACATGAAGAGGCACGTGCCATCCTGGGTGAGGATTCTGCGGGTACAGAGGGACATACCGGTCAAGAAGATCGAGGCGGGCGCGGACAAGAGTCATCTCAGGGAGCTCGTCGTCAGGAGACTGAAGGAGCAGGGGGCGCCCTGCAGGTGCATCAGGTGTCGGGAGGTGGGCCATGCGTCGGGAGGGCGCGCGCTTGCAGCAGCGGAAATCGAGCTGAAGGACACGGCCTACAGCGCGTCTGGCGGGAAGGAGCACTTCGTTTCCGCCGATGTCACATCGTCTGACACCCTGGTCGGCTACGCGAGGATCCGGTTGCCAGGCGAGGGCATGCAGGACGAGGCCCTGCTTCGGGAGCTGCATGTGTACGGCCAGATGGTGCCCATAGGCGAGAGGCAGGACGGCCACTGGCAGCACAAAGGCATCGGCGAGAAGCTGCTTGCGCACTCGGAACAGATAGCAGTTGACGCAGGCCTTGCACGCCTGCGCGTCACCAGCGGTGTCGGTGCGAGGCAGTACTACGCGCGCCTCGGATACAGCAGAGACGGCCCGTACATGTCCAAGCGAGTTTCGCACGCCTGACAGGCCCAACGCTATTCTTATATCACTTCACCCGCATCAGTGCATACCAGGAGGCCGAAGGTGCCCTGTCTTAGATGTAGCTGTGAGACCGAAGAAGGCGCACTCGTATGCGACAAGTGCGCGGGCGAGTGCTACGGGGACCCCGAGTTCTTCCTGAACCCCACGCTCGTCGGCACGAGCGTGCTCTCCAGGCTGCGGGGACAGGGCTCGGCCGCATATCTCCTGGGCCCGACATCCTCCTCGCCCATCATGCTCCTTCCGTCATCAGACCTGGCCGCCTACGTGAGGGACATCCCTGCCCAGGGGGTCAGGAAGGAGGATCTGAAGCCCGTGTACGGGAAGGTCAACGCGCTGCTGTCCCATCTGGGTGTCCCCCTAAGGACCGACAGGCCGGAGCTGCTGCTCACACCGGACGCCGCGGAGATGATAACGTCCGCGGCCCGCAAGATGAACGCGCTCGAGCGTATGTACCCGATGGAGGGCATCAGCGACCTCTACATCCGCATGGGGGTCATCTACTGGTGCGCGTCTAAGAGCATCCTGCTCAGGACCGCTTCCGAGAAGTGGCGAGAGGAGAAGACCCGGTATCTTCTGACCCGGGCGAAGGAGTACCTCTCGAAGGTCGGGCCACAGGACGAGCTCTACTCTATCGCGTCCAGGACACTGGGCGCAGTCTGCCTGGAGTCGATGGACTGGGCAGAGGCGGAGGACCACCTCTCCGAGGCGCAGAGACGCTTTCCGAACGACATCACAATCATGGAATGGCTGGCGAAGGCGCACCTTGCCATGGGGAACTCGACGGACGCCCTGGCGCTGGTGGACGAGGCCCTGGTCCAGGGGGAGAACCCCCGTCTCTGGGTGCTCAAGGGGCGGGTGCTGCACAGCATGGACCGGCTGGAGGAGTCGGTCGAATGCTTCTGTTCCGCGGTCAAGTGCGATTCGCGCTGCCTCGAAGCCCATGACATGCTTATACACACGCTCAACGAGCTCGGCCGGCTGGATGAGGCCGCGCAGGCGATGAACGAACGGACCGCGGCCAAGAGGCCATGGCTGGATGAGAAGGTCAGGGAGATGGTCTCCGAGCTCAAGACCGCTGCAGAGGAGGAGCCAGTGGAGGCGCCCGCCCCAGCTCGCAAAGGCAAGAGGCAGAGGAAGGTGCGCGCAGCGGCGCCTCCGACGCCTCCCGAGGACCCGCTGGAGGCCGCGAAGAAGGCCCTTGCGGGAAAGGATTACGACCTCGCAGTCCAGCAGGCCAAGCACCTGCTGAAGCAGAAGTCCGACTTGAAGGAGGCTCAGCTGGTCATGATGACGGCGCTGGTCGAGAAGGGCAGCCTGAAGGAGGCGGCCCCCCTGGTGCATTCGTACTACGAGAAGAACCAGGACGACCCGGTGGCGTGGCACCTTCGCGGACGGCTGGCGGACAAGGAGGGCCGCTGGGGGGCGGCTGTGCAGTACTTCAGCAAGGCAGTCACCCTCGACAGGAACGCGGTCGATTCGTGGCTCGAGATGGGCGATGTGCTGCTGGCGCATGACAAGGTCAGCGGTGCGGACGAGAGCTACTCCAGGGTGATCCAGCTCGACTCGGAGAATGCGCGCGCGTGGCTGGGCAAGGCCAAGGCGATGCACCATCTGGGGCGCTGGGGCGCGGCGATACAGTGCCTGGACAGGTACACGGCCCTCGCACCCGAGGACGAGGACGCCTGGCTGCTGAAGGCCGAGATACTCCACGACAAGGGCAAGCTGGAGCGCGCGCTCGAGTCCTACGACAAGTACCTATCCATGAGGCCGGACGACCCGAAGGCGCTCGGGAAGAAGGGGGTCGTGCTCAACGCGCTTGGGCGGCCGGACGAGGCGAGGCCCTTGCTCGAGGAGAGCCTCAGGCTGGACCCCAAGAACAAGGACGCCGAGAGGTGGCTCAGGACCATCACCGGAGGTGGCGGCTGATGGTCCAGATAGACAAGATCCTGAGCGAGCGCTCGGACGAGCGTGTACTGAAAGCAGTCGCCTCGCTCTCCGACGAGGAGTTCCACAAGCTGGCTGAGAGGCTGCTGGGGTACCTGGAGCTGAAGGTCACGAAGAGCAGGCCGATGGGCACGTTCTACATCGCGGACTGCATCCACAAGCCCGACGGGAAGCTCTACATAGCGTTCGTGTCGAGGAGGGACGAGGCCGTCTCCTTGAGCGACATACAGAGCCTCATATCATACATGAACCGCACGGGTGCGAAGAACGGACTGACGCTGACCTCCTCGGCCATCGTAGCGAACGCCGCCGACCTCGCGGAGGCCAATGGCATAGGGCTCGCCGACAGCGCGAAGTTCGCAGCGCTGCTCAGGCGTTTCGACATGGACAGGGACGTCGTGAAGGCCTCCGAAGTACACGAGGCCCGCGCCAGGGCATCCGTACTCGCCCCCGCGGGCGCGGGCGGACAGATCGAGGAGGAGATGGCGGCTGGATATGCTGCGCTGTCGGACAAGGACTACGTCCGCGCGGTGAGCCACTTCGACCGCGCGATACTCATTCGGGACGATTACGACGTGCCGTGGAGGATGAAGGGGAACGCCCTCGACGAGATGGGATTCCACGGGCAGGCAGTCGAGTGCTACAAGCGCGCGCTGGAGTTCTACCCCGAGAGCGACGAGGCATGGTTCTCATTGGGCAGCTCCTTGTTCGCGCTGGGACGGTACGAGGAGGAGATCATGTGCTACGACCGCGCCCTCCAGTACAACCCCCGCATGGAGAAGGCCCTTGTCAACAAGGGCACCACGCTGCACCGCCTGGGCAGGTACGAGGAGGCGCTCGCGGCCTACGACAAGGTGCTCAAGATCAACTACAGGCTCGAGAAGGTCCACAACAACCGCGGGGCGACCCTCCACAGCATGGGCATGCACAAGGAGGCGCTGGCGGCCTACAACGCAGCGATCGACCTCAAGCACGATTACGCGGAGGCGTGGATGAACAGGGGCAACCTGCTCTACGAGATGGGCAGGACCGAGGAGGCGCTCGACGCCTTCACCACGATGACCCAGATACGGCCGGAGCTGGCCAAGGGCTGGTACCTCAGAGGCCTGGCAGCGAGACGCCAGGGCAACCCGAGCCTGGCCAAGGCGAGCTTCGAGCAGACGCTGCGCCTCGACATCGACTTCGCGGAGGCCAGGCAGGCGCTCATCGAGGAGACCGCCAAGCTGGCCGAGCAGTTCACGGACGTGCCCCAGACAGTCAAGGACATCTTCACAGCGGAGACCACGAAGCCGGAGACGGCGCCAGAGGAGGCTCCGGAGCAAGCTCCGGACCAGCCATTGGTCGAGGACACCGTCGCACGCATCGGGGAGGAAGAGGAGACGGTGGAGGAGATTGCGGAGGAGGTGTACGGCGACCGCTCCGAGCTCCTGTTCCTGCTGGGCAGGAACGAGGAGGCCTTCGACACCCTCGGGAAGTCGCTCGAGCTGGAGGGCGAGAACGCCCCCCTGATCACGTCGGCCGGGAACGTGTTGTACGCGCTGGGCCGTTACGAGGCCGCCGCCAAGACCTACGAGCACGCGCTCGCGGTGGAGCCGGGCTATGTGCCCGCGCTCCTGAACCTGCACTCGGTGCTGACGGATGCCGGCGAGGACGAGCGCGCCAGCAAGGTGGCCGAGGCCCTGAGGAAGTCGGGGCACACATGGCAGGCCAGGGCGACGGCTGCGATAGACGCCCTCGGCAAGGGGGATCTCCCACAGGCCTTGGGGGACATAGACGCTGCACTCTCGCTCGAGGACCTGAGCGCGCTCCAGAACCTCAAGGGCCTGGTGAAGCTGTATGCGGGCGACTACGACGGCGGCGTCGAGTCGTTCGCGAAGTGCGAGGCGATGCCCCTGGACCCGTCTGAGGCCCATGACAACCACGGCATGGCCTTATTCATGAAGGGCAAGTGGGAGGAGGCAAGCCTCGAGTTCGACAGCGCGATCAAGGAGCAGAAGGACAACCCCGCCGCGTGGTGCAATCGCGGATGCGTCCTGTACAAGGTCGGGAGGACCCGCGAGGCGGTCGCGTGCTTCGACGAGGCGCTGGTCATACGACCGAGCGCGGTGGCGCTGCTGAACAAGGGGTTCACGCAGCTCTCCATGGACCAGCTGCCGGAGGCAGCGCAGTCGTTCAGGGAGTCCCTGAAGGTCGAGGAGACCGCGGAGGCGTACAACGACCTGGGCATCGTCCTCAAACGCGCGGGGAGGCAGGAGGAGGCGAGGGACGCCTTCAAGGAGGCTCTCAGGGTGGCGCCATCGTTCAAGGACGCGTCCTCGAACCTGCGGGGGCCGGAGGCCAAGACCGCAGCCGGGCCGCCTGCGGCTCCAACCCCTGAGCCCGAACCCCCGAAGGAGACAGTCTACGGCGAGAGGGAGACGACGAGGACCCAGCTTCCAGGTTTCACACGGGACGGCCTGAAGAACAAGACGAAGGCGGAACTCCAGGCCATATGCGATTCCCTTGGCCTCCCCACCAAGGGCACCCGCGAGGAGCTGGTCTCGCGGATCGTCTCCGAGCGGGAAAAGCGCGCATCGCAGAGATGAGCGTGTCCGCTGGCTTCCAATCTCACTGATTCTCGATAGGCCCGCAGGCCCGACAGGGCGGCTAGCCGATGTTCATCACGACTACGTCGCGGACCGCCTTCATCTCGCTGAACGGCAGCACCAGCCTTCCCTGGGCGTCCGTCTTGAACAGTCTTGGCTCGACCTCTTCCGCGGGTATCACGAGGACGTTCTGCAGGTCGCCGGTCTTCGTGTCCACCAGGAAGTTCTCAATCATGCCAAGTATCTGGCCGTCTTCGGTCATGACCGTCTTTCCCTTGAGCTCGGTTATGAACTTGCGCATCTTCATCCCATCTCAGCTATCTGTAGTAGCCGAGCCCATAATCATCCTTGCTTCTATTAGAGATTGCGGTCTCCAGGCGCTGGATGAACTGCTCATAGAACTTCGCGGTCTCCTGGTCCGCCGACGGACGGACTCCCTTCATCGCCGTCCTGAAGTGTTCCATGGTGACCTCGGTGGCCTTCTTGGTGCCCCTCAGGGCCACGAGGGCCGCCTCGCGGCACAGGTTCTCGATGTCCGCCCCAACGAACCCCTCCATCTCCTCCGAGATCTCCTCCAGGTCCACATCCTTCAGGGGCATGTTCTTCGTGTGCACCTGCAGTATCCGGAGCCGCGAGGCCCTGTCCGGCACGGGAACCAGTAGGAGCTTGTCGAACCGCCCCGGCCGCAGCAGTGCGGGGTCAACTATGTCCGGCCTGTTCGTCGCTGCGAGGATGAACACGTTCTCCAGCTCCTCCATGCCGTCCATGGAAGTCAGGAGCTGGTTGACCACGCGCTCGGTCGCGCCTGCATCCAGGTGGCTCCCGCGCCTGGGCGCGATCGCATCTATCTCGTCCAGGAAGACGATGGACGGCGAGACCTGCTTCGCCTTCTTGAAGATCATCCTTATTGCCCTCTCGCTCTCCCCGAGCCACTTGGACATTATCTCGGGTCCCTTGATGGAGATGAAGTTCACGTCCGACTCGTTCGCCACCGCCTTGGCGATCAGCGTCTTGCCCGTCCCCGGGGCCCCGAACAGCAGGACCCCCTTGGGCGGCCTGATGCCCATCTTCGCGAACGAGTCCGGGTTCCTGAGAGGGTCCTCGATGCACTCCCTGAGCTGCCTCTTGATGTCGTCGAGGCCTCCGATGTCGTCCCACTTCACGTTTGGGACCTCGACGAAGACCTCCCTCATCGCGCTCGGTTCGATCTCCTTGAGCGCGTCCATGAAGTCGTGAGCCGTCACCCGCAAGCTCTCCAGGACCTCGGCAGGTATGGGCTTCCCGAGGTCTATGTCGGGCAGGTAGCGCCTGAAGGCCTTCATCGCGGCCTCCCTCGCCAGCGCCGCGACGTCCGCTCCGACGAACCCGTGCGTCATCCTGGCAAGGTGGTCGATCTGGACGTCCTCGTCGAGGGGCATGCCCCTGGTGTGTATCTGCAGGATCTCCTTCCGCCCCTCGGCCGTCGTCGCCCCCACCTCGATCTCCCTGTCGAACCTGCCGGGCCTCCTGAGGGCGGGGTCTATCGCATCCTCTCTGTTCGTTGCCGCGATTACGATGATGTTCCCTCGGGACGTGAGGCCGTCCATGAGCGTCAGGAGCTGGGCGACGACCCTCCTCTCGACCTCTCCCTGGACCTCGTCCCTCCTCGGGGCGATCGAGTCCAGCTCGTCTATGAATATGATGGACGGGGCGTTCTTCTCCGCCTCCGCGAAGATCTCCCTGAGCCGCTCCTCGCTCTGGCCATAGAACTTGGACATGATTTCCGGACCCTGTATCGAGAAGAAGTTCGCTCCCGCCTCGTTGGCGACTGCGCGCGCTATCAGGGTCTTCCCGGTCCCCGGAGGGCCGAAGAGCAGCACGCCCTTGGGCGGGTCGATGCCTAGCCTGGTGAATATCTCGGGGTGCTTCAGAGGCAGCTCGATCATCTCCCTCACGCGCTGCAGCTCGTCCTCGAGTCCTCCGATGTCCTCGTACGTCACGGAGGGCCGGGCAATCTCGGTCACCTCGATCGGCTCGGTCCTTACAGAGACCTCGGTGAAGTCGGAGACTTGCACGACGTCGCTGGGGGAGGTCGATGCGACCACGAAGGGGAGGAAGCTCCCCATCAGGGCGATGTTGGGGATGATGATCTCGTCACCCTTCACCACGGCCCTGTTCAGCAGACCTTTCTTGAAGAGTCCCTCGACGCCCTGGCCGAACCTGACGCGCTTCCCGTGGGGTATCTTGGGGGCGACGACTATCTTCTGCGCGGGCTTCACGGCGCACTTCTTCACGGTGACCTTCTCGCCGATTGAGACGCCCGCGTTTCCTCGGATCATGCCGTCTATCCGGATGATCCCCTTCCCCTCGTCCTCGTGTGCTGCCCTGAAGACCTTCGCGGCCGTGCGCTTCTTGCCTGCGATCTCGATTATCTCGCCGACCTCAGCGGAGAGCGCCTTGCGCGTCGCGGTGTCTATCCTTGCCCTTCCGAGGCCCACCTCGGACTGATGGTGTGCGCGCGCTACCCGGAGCGAAATCCCTTCTGGCTGCTTCCTCGGCATCCCGGAGCCTAATCGCATAGTCCTTCTATGAAGGTTTTGGGTGGTCGTGCGGTTCTGTCTGCGCCCATCGCGTTCCGGTTTTCCGCAGACTCCCGCACCTTACTTTTCGAGGCTCGATATCTGATTCATCGCGAAGGCCTTCTTTCGCAACCGCCTAGCAGACTGGCCAGACGGGGAGCCAATAGGTGTTACTCAGGGTTCTGTCAAGAGTCGGGTGGTGAACCGTCACGACACCCCCGCCATCGGACTCGTCCCATTCGGCTCCGGCCGTGCGCCCCTCACGGGGTCGTAGAGGA
>Ga0180437_10010214_pt1 | contig 11488 bp, 10 predicted proteins | sample SS_ome_4_FD_132410 | JGI IMG/M metagenome (GOLD analysis project Ga0180437, IMG submission 132410) | Hypersaline lake sediment archaeal communities from the Salton Sea, California, USA - SS_3_D_1 metaG | ecosystem: Environmental > Aquatic > Non-marine Saline and Alkaline > Hypersaline >... | reverse complement strand
TTATGAAATAGGGCTTATGTGATTGTCATGAAGACTCTTATGCCCATGGATGGCATGAGTGGATCGGAGGCAGAGAAGGATTCTAACTACTCCCTCTCGATATGCTCCGCGAGAAAAGAAGAAACCCTATCCGGGACTTCCGATTCCCCGGGGCTCGAGAGATCAAACCATTTCACACCATCGAGATTCCCGAACCAGGTCAGCTGTCTCCTGGCGAACGCCTTGGTGTTCTTCTTCACGGTCGCAACAGCTTCATAAAGAGAGATCCTCCCCGATATGTGATCTGCCAGTTCCCTGTAGCCCACTGCGCGGAAGGAGTTTGAATTGGGCGAGTATCCCTTCTCTAGCAAGTTCTGAACCTCAACAAGAAAACCGCTGGCGACCATCCAGTCGGCCCTCGATTCTATCCTCTCGAAAAGCTCCTCCCTGTCCCTTTTCAATCCTACGTAAAGAGGCTCGAAATCCGTCTTCGTTCCGCGCTTCTGCAGATGGGATATCGGAGTTCCCGTCTGCTCGTAGACCTCCAGGGCCCTCGATATGCGCTGGAGATCGTTGGGGTGAATCCTCAGTGCTGAATCAGGATCCACCTCCTCGAGCCTTCTGTAGAGGAAGCCCGCTCCTTTCTCTTTTGCCTGCCTGAGTATCTCCCTTCTGAGGGATTCGTCAACCGCCGGAGCCGGGAAAAGCCCTTCCACCAGAGCACGGATGTAGAGTCCAGACCCTCCCACTACGATAGGGTTCACTCCCTGGTCTGCCAATCGAGCAACCATCCGACCGGCGAGAGTCCCGTACTGTCCCGCACCGAAGTGCTCGTCAGGGTCGACTATGTCAATCATGTGGTGTTTCACAAGTCTGAGTTCATCTCTGCCGGGCTTTGCCGTACCGATGTCCATGAATCTGTAAACCTGTCTCGAATCGGCCGATACTATCTCTGCGCCGAGTTCCCAGGCCACCTTCACGGAGAGTTCTGTCTTGCCGACCGCCGTCGGACCCAGCACAATCGGCAGCCTCATATCCGACCGAACCTCCTGGCCAGCTCATCAAGGCTCATTCTGACAACGGTGGGTCTGCCATGGGGGCAGAAGAAGGGGTTCTTCGTAGCGAAGAGCTGATCCATAAGTGAGTTCATCTCCTCCGCAGTCAGGCTCTGACCCGCTTTCACCGCTCCCTTGCACGCCAGCATCTTCGCCAGTTCATCGAAGATCCTGCATCTGGCCTTCCCCGCCTCGCACATCTCGTGCACGAACTCCGTGAACATTTCATCCCTGTAACTCCTGAGGTAGGCAGGAACCGCCTCGACGACGAATGTGTTGCCACTGAACTTCCCGAGCTGGAAGCCGAGCCTTCGTATATCATCAGATCTCTCTTCGATGAGAACAGCCTGAGATGGCGTGAGCTCAACAGGTCTCGGGAAGAGGAGCTGCTGAGATTCAGCCCCTTTTCGGTTCTTCATGATCTCCTCGAACAGAATCCTCTCGTGAGCCGTGTGCTGGTCCACGATGATCATACCGGTCTTCGTCTGAGCTATGATGTATGTTTTGTGGATCTGCCAGAATTCAGGTACCAGGACATCTGTCTTCTCTCCAGCTACCGGCTCTCTCCCTGGAGCATAGCCAGACAAGGACTCTTGCACACCGACCAGAGATCCTCTCCGAGAGCTCTGCTCAATGAACGAGGAACCTGGACGACCCAGAGCTTCTCTTGCCGCGCCGGGACGGATCGCATCCCTCACTGTGGACACCACCAGATCGTGAATTGCCTTTTCATCCAGCAATCTTATCTCTCTCTTGGTGGGGTGAACGTTCACATCCAGCCTGTCCGGAGGGATTTCGAGCATAATGATGTAAGCAGGGTGCCTGTCCCTTGCCTCCAGTCCAAGGCCCTGGTATACCGCGTGGGTGATCGAACGGCTGTTGACCGGTCTTCTGTTGACGAAGACCAGCTGCCTTGTTCTTGTTGCGGTAAGTTCCTCGGGCCTGGAGACAAAGCCCTGGACATGGCCTTGGGGGCTTTGACCGTCCACCTGGCTTGTGGACTTGATGAAGCCCAGCCCGAACACCGAGAGAATCCTATCTCTGGTGTTATCGGCGACAGGAAATTCGAAGATCCGCTGCCCGTCATGCAGCATGGTGAAAGCAGCCTGCGGATTGGACAGCGCCAGGTTCGTGATCGCGCCGGTCAGGTGATACAGTTCTGTCTGAGTGGTCTTGAGGAATTTCCTCCTCACCGGAACATTGTAGAAGAGATCGCGTACTGTCACCGCGGTGCCTCTCGGGCACCCGGCATCGTTGGTTTCCTTGACCTCACCGCCTTCCACAACAAGCCTGATGCCAGCAACTTCGGCCTCTGTGCGGGTGAGTATCTCCATTCTCGACACCGAGGCTATTGACGGCAGGGCCTCACCTCGAAAACCAAAGCTCGAGACCTGCATCAAATCATCAATATCACTCAGCTTGCTTGTAGCATGGCGATGTATCGACAGGACTGCGTCCGCGCGGGTCATTCCGGAGCCGTTATCGCTCACCTCAATGAGGTCCTTGCCGCCCATGGAGGCCCTGCACAGAATCCTGGTCGACCCCGCGTCCAGGGAGTTCTCCACAAGCTCCTTCGCAACCGAGGCGGGCCTTTCAACGATCTCTCCCGCCGCTATCTTTGAGATCAGTTCATCTGGAAGGACGATTATTCTGGACGTTTTCATTCGCGAGATTGGCCGTGCGAATCGGACTGACCGGATTTCCTTTCGCCTGCCCTGCAGGACGCTGAATTCGTCAGTACGGGATGCCTATTAGACTACCCCATGGCCGGGTCGAGACGCTGGCCGGCTCCGCACTCCCCAGCCTCTCCTCTCAATATCTCAACAGCGTGCTCAATGACTGGCTCCACGGCGACAAGGGACTCAACGACTCCCCTCCTACTTCCCGGGAGATTGATGATGAGCGTCTTCCTCCGGATGCCTGCAAGACCTCTCGACAGCATGGCCAAGGGCGTGCTCTTCAGCCCCTCGAACCTTATCGCCTCGGCTATCCCCGGAGCGAGCTTCTCTATGACGGCAGCGGTTGCTTCGGGGGTGTTGTCGCGCGGGGAGAATCCGGTTCCTCCTGTCGTCAGAACCAGATCCACATCCATGTTATCGCAGTATTCCTTGAGCTTGGAGGTGATATCCCTCGGGTTGTCCGGCACTATGTCGTGCGCTGCGACCTCGCCTCTCATTCTTACTACCCATTCCGCTATCGCCGCGCCGCTGAGATCCTCTCTGTCTCCACGAGAACCCTTGTCACTCACCGTTAGTATGGCAATCTTCATCCTATCCATCCCCTTTTCTCCCGAGCACCTCTATCTCGTGCCCGGGTCTTATTTCTCCGCCCACCAGTACAATTACGAATATGCCTTCCCTGGGCATGACGCAGTCGCCCACCAGCTTCCGGATCTCACACCCGCCGTGGCATTCTTTCCCTATCTGTGTCACCTCCACGACCGCTTCTCCCAGCCGGAGCTTGCTGCCCACCGGCAGCGAGGCCAGGTCTATCCCGACGGTTGTTATGTTCTCCGCAAAATCGCCGGGTCCGACGTCCGCTCCACCGTTTCTCATCTTGTCTATGGACTCCATTGCAAGAAGAGACACCTGTCGGTGCCAGGGACCGGAGTGCGCGTCACCTTCCACTCCACAGTTGGTCTTCAAAAGCACACATGGGACACCCGTCTTTCGCGTGCCCTTCTTTTCACTTACATTGACTGAGACAACCTTCGCCTTCACGGTGTGGATTCTATCCCACACCGCGCCACCATTCAAGGGAAAAGCCCGCAGGCGCAGTTGTCATAAGTTTAAAAGTTGATGCCTGTCCCCGGTTTTTGGTTGCGGTCGCAAGGGGGTGTATGGTATAGGAAGCTTCAGGAAAGGAGTCTCAAAATGGAGGAGGCAAGCACAGTCGGAAAGACCGAGCTGGCATCGGTCATAGCAGAACACGCGGGCCCCCTGCTCAAGGGTCTTATGGGGCACGGCGGAATTCCACTCAAGGAAAGGTATTCGATGATCGAACGAGTCTACAGCTATCTCGAGATCACGAGACCTTTTCTTCTCTTGATGGCACCGCCGCTTGCCGGCGCTGGAGCGATCCTGGCCAACGGCAAGATGCCTCACCTGCTCTATGTGATGCTCGGGGCTCTGGCAGCAGTGCTGGCTACTGCAGGAATACACACCTTTAACGACTGGAAAGACCGGAAGAGGGATGTCGAAGCGTGGCCTGACAGACCGATACCCACTTCGAGGATTCACCCGGTCACAGCTCTCGTCTACGCCCTCGCCCTGATGGCAGCTTCACTTGTGATCGTCTGGCTCTCATTCAATCCCATCGCCGCCATCATCCTGGCGGTCGGGATCGTGCTCGGTGTGGTCTACACTCTGTTCCTGCGCGACGCGATCGGCTATCTCTCGCTTCCCTTCATAATCGCGGTGTTCCCTGTCGGCGGTTGGGCTGCATTCTCGCCGGACACACTCTTTACGAGTCCCGTACCGTGGATGCTTGGGTTCACCGCAATAGTCTGGCAGTGCGCCCACATAATGGTTCATTCGCCCTCACACCCCATCAAGGTGGACGACGGCCGACTCGTAACCGAGAAGAAGGCATTTCTCTTCTATCCTTCCCCTTCTCTTGCGGCATGGATGGGACTGTACTTCACCATCGCGCTTCTTCTCGTCTCAGTCGCCCTCTTCTTTCTCGTGGATCTTGGATGGTTTTACCTGGTGATCGCCATGCCAATGGGCGGTGTTGCCCTCCTCTCGACGATCGCGCTGGTGAGAGATCCCACCGACAAGGAAAGGTCAATGGGCGCTTTCAACATCGCGTCAACATATCTCATATTCATCTTCGGGGCGATTGTCATAGATGTCTTCTTAAGGAAATCGCTGCCAGATTACATTGTCGGTGCGAGCAACCTGTTCGGGGCACTCGGCAGATTCCTTGTCTACCGACTGGATGGAACTACGGCCTTTCTCTATGTTGCGGGAGCGGTCTGCTCGGTGGGTGCTTCATTCTTCGCGGTTCTCTCACTCGCCAGGCTCCTGATGAAGGCGATTCGACGGTAGTCCGCAGAGCCTGGCTATCCCCCTATCTGGGCCATCGGTTTGCCGGTCTGCTCCCGGGCAGTGGAGTGAATGTGCCCCTCCGGCTTCACGCGCACTGCATCGATAACCACGCGTCTCACGTCCCTTTCGGGATTCCCTCCTCTCAGCGCGGCCTTCAGGTCGAGTTCGGTCTCGGAGAAGAGGCAGGGCCTCAGCTTGCCCTCAGCTGTCACTCTGAGTCTGTTGCACTCGCGACATGACGGCTCAAAAACAGACGAAATGAATCCTATGCTCCCCCTCATGCCCGGGAAGGAGTAGTCCTTCGCGGGACCTCCCCCGGCTTCGAGCTCCATCTCTGAGAGCCCGTGTCTTTGCTTCAACTCGTGCATCAGGACTCTGGTTGGGATCACACTTGATATATCCCATGGCGCCGGCCCCGCAGGCATGAACTCAATGAACCTGACCGAGAGCGGCTTTGACTCCGCAAGACGGACGAATGAATCAATCTCGTCTCCGTTCAGGTCCTTCACGAGCACTACGTTCAGCTTCACCGGAGAGAGCCCGGCCTCGAGCGAAGCATCAATGCCTCGAAGCACCGAAGACAGCCCATCGACCCCCGTGATCTTCCGGTACTTCGCCCTGTCAAGGCTGTCAAGGCTGATGTTCACTCTCCTGAGTCCGGCTTTCCGGAGCGGTTCCGCGTTTTCCGCCAGAAGAACCCCGTTCGTGGTGAGCGAGAGATCAAGAGGTTCGCCCAGCATGCCTATCTCCTCGACAAAGCGGATGAAATCCCTTCTGAGCAGCGGCTCGCCGCCAGTGAGCCTGACCCGGCTGATACCCAGTCCGGAGCAGACCTGGATGACCGTGGTCATCTCTTCATAGGAGAGTATCTCGCCCCTTCTCTGCCAGCGCACCTCCTGCGGCGAGCAGTATATGCAGTTAAGGTTGCACCTATCTGTGACAGAGAGCCGCAAATAATCAATGCGCCTACCCAAGCGGTCTACGAGCATCTCTTCGTCCTCTCCCTCGCTACAGTCTCTACCACGAACGGCATGTCACGGGGCGTGTTCACGTTCCAGAAACTGATCATCCGAGGATCATGTTCCCTCAGGTCTTTTTCGTTTAGTATCTTTGTCTTCACTTTTGAAAAGAATGAGTCTGCTTTCAACTCGCCTGAATCGAGAGCCGCCTCGATCGAAGGAATACACCTAACATCATACACTGCGCAGAGCGGTTCGAGACCCTTTTCGGTCCGGGGCACAGCAGCATCGTACCCGGAGCTCTCTCGGACAATATACCTGACGAGGCCTGGATTGACCAGGGGCAGATCGCAGGCTGTGAAGAATCCGCTGCCCTTGCGCAGATATTTCAGGCCCGAGTAGATCCCCACGAGAGGGCATTGCTCTTCCCGGACGTCTGTCAAAACCTCAAAACCGAGACCGTCATAGATGTCGCTCTCTCTAGCAACGATCCTGACCCTGTCAAAGACGGAAGTAAGTCTCTTGCAGAGCGCCACTACAAGGGGTTCGCCCCCGATCTCGTAGAGCGCCTTGTTCGAACCGAACCTTCGGCTCTCTCCTCCTGCAAGGACGAACGCCTTGAGATTCCCTCCAGGCATCAGCCTCTGACCCTATCTTCGTGAGTGTACACGGTGAGTCTTCTTCCCCGGACGTACCCGACTATCGTGACGCCCAGTCTCTTTCCGATCTCAACCGCCATGTCAGTGGGGCAGGAAAGAGAAGCTATGACGGGTATGCACAGCCTGGCGCACTTGGCAACCATTTCGGACGAAACCCTTCCGGTCGTCAGAGCAATGCAGCTCGAGAGCTCTGTTCCCGAAAGTGTGCCCTTCCCTATTATCTTGTCCATTGTGTTGTGCCTTCCGATGTCTTCGCTTAGGAACAGGATCTCGCCGTCCCTGGCGAGTGCGGAGCAGTGAACACCACCGCACGTACTGTGGAGGCGGGCGCCTTCCAGCATCAAGCCGGTCAGTTGGGTGATGATAGCGGGAGAGATTTCCAGATGCGTATTGACTTTCGGAATATCCCCATACCCGCCGAAGCTCGTGCCCCTGCCGCATCCGGAGGTCCTCATCACCTCGCCCTTGTCCAGAAGTCTTGACAGAACCGCCGATCTGTCTCTGGCCTCTATATGGACGACGCCTTCCTCAGAGTCAAAGGTTGAACCAACGTATTCAGAGCTGTCTTGAAGTAGTCCCTCCGAGAGGAGAAAGCCGACCGCCAACTCCACCTGCTCATCCGGTGTCGCCTGCAGCGTGACTATCCTCGTGCCGCAGAGGAAAATATCAACTGAAGATTCCGCAGGAACACTGTCTCTGTGCTCCCGGGGCTCTCCGTCTTCGTAACGGGTGGTCTCGTATCGCTTCGGCTCAGACACTCTTGAACCCCTTATCACCCGATTGGTTTGTATCCTCTGCGCCTGGCCACGTCGTTGAGATAGGACGTGACCCAGTTCTCCACCTCGAAGAAGGTTTCTCTTCCAAGAGCCCTTTCGTCTGTGGTCCTCACGGATCTTTTGCATTTATCGCACACATCGACCCTGTGCCCTGTGTCACCCTCCGCGAAGAAGTACTGCATCCCGAACTGGTCGGTGTTACCGCAGTTGACGCAGGTGAGCCTGGGGAACCTCCACTCGGTGGTGCAGAAACCGCAGTAGAGAAATCTCGCTCCGTCTTCCTTCTTCAACCGGGCCATGACCGGCAGACGTCCACACACCGGGCACTTGCCCTTCTGCCACGACGAGATATCCACCTTCTTGACAACATCGGAAGAAAGCCTCGCCATGAATGGAGACGCTGCGTACTCAAGAGCGTACTGCAGCGTGGCTTTTCTCATGCCTGTCTTCGTCGGGAGCCCCTTCAGATAGGAAGATCTGCCGGAAAGCATCCCGCGCATGAACCTCGGGAAGTTCTTTGCATTGAGCTCTTCCAGCTTCGAGATACGCTCGAACTTCTTGTCGGGGATCCATCTTGCCTCGATTTCGCTCTGTATCTCGTCGAGCGTATTGAGGTACTCGCGTCTGGGAATGTGTACATCCTCAGGCCGGACAAGTCTCTGAGACATCTTGAGCCGTTTCTCGAGCGTCGCGGCAGACCCTCCGAAAGGCATCGCGGAGGCGCGGTAGGCTTTGCTCTGTATCTTCAGTATGGCATGGAAGAAGTCGAGAACGTCTGCTTCTTCCTCGGTGATCTCTTTGTAGAGATCGACTTCGGGTTTCACCCTGGCGGCACTATTGAAAGCCATTCTCATACCTCCAACAAAAGCCTGGGCATCAGATAGGAGGTGATGCCCAGGCTTGTTCCTACACCATTACGAACCCGGATGGGCCACTATACTGTGGCTTTCTCCTTCTTCCCGGACCTTCTCTTCAGCCAGCCGATGGCCAGGCCGACAGCAGCCGCGGTGAGCTTCGAACTCCCCAGCGACGGGCCGAGCAGCTCGTGAAGCAAGCCCACATCCTCCGGGATCTTGGGATTAGCCGGCAGATCATACTTCTCCAGACCGTTGGGAAGAACATAGATGGCGTTCAAGCCTTTCATCTCCTTGAGACCGTAGATGTAAGGTTTCTTCCCCTTGTCCTTCAGCTCCCTTGCCCTGGCCTGGGCCTTCGCCAGCATCTTGTCCTTGGTCCCGTAGTCCACCGCTCCAGTCGGACAGGTCTTCGCGCAAGCAGGCACAAGCCCGTTTGCAACCCTGTCCATGCACATGTGGCATTTCTTGGACTTGGGCTCGGACATCTTGTCGTCGACATGCGGGATTCCGTAAGGACAACCCATCTCGCACGCTCCGCACCCTATGCAGCGGCTGTGGTCTATGTAGACGAAACCCCACTTCTCGTCACGGGTCGCGGCCTTCGGATTGACCGGGCACGCTGCCACGCAGCCCGGGTCCTTGCAGTGCATGCACTGCGACTTCAAGAAACGCCATTCGAGCTTGTTCCCTACCTCTTCCTCTGGGAAGAACTTTATGAGGGTCCACGTGCTCGGTGACAGATTACCCGGGTTCTGGTAGCCATGGCCGCTGAAGAAGGTAGTCCGCTCAGCAGGATTCTGATTCCACTGCTTGCATGCCACCTGGCAGCCCCTGCAGGCCATACATTTGCTCGGGTCTACGTACAAAGCCATTTCGGGCATCTCAGTCTACCTCCTTCCGTCAGGCTTTCTGGACGTCACAGAGGAACGCCTTGAATTCTGGGATCATCGTGTTGGCGTCACCGACGTTGGGCGTCAGGTCATTGGCAGTCGAACCGCAGCAGATCCCTGAATAGCCGTAATGCCAGGGCATACCGATCTCCTCAACCATCTTGCCGTTGAGATTGAACGGCTTGAACCGCTTCGTGACCAGCGCGTAAGCCTGGATCTCCCCTCTCGCTGATATGACTTTAACTATGTCGCCGTGTTTGATGCCCTTCGCTTTGGCAAGGGATGGGCTCATCTCGACGAACATGTCCGGCATCAGCTCCACGAGCCACGGGAGACTCCTGGTCATCGCGCCTGCCTGCCAGTGTTCGGTCAACCGATAGGTCGTAGCCACTATCGGGTAGTCTTTGGCATCGCCGACGCAGTCCATCGCGCAACCCCAGACCACTATGACAGGATTCTTCTCCTGCTTGGAGAGAAGGTTGTTCACCGGGCTCTCCAGGGGTTCATAGTGCTCAGGGAAAGGCCCATCAGCAAGACCCATTCCGAACAGTCTGGCAAAACCTTCAGGTTTCATTATGAAGGCTCCGACGCCTTTCTCCGGGGGAACCGTCTTCCCGTAGTCAGGGACGTCGCCGACCCACTCGCTGCCGTTCCATTTGATGACGGCACGCTTCGGACTCCACGGGTTGCCTTTGGTGTCGCAGGATGCGCGGTTATAAATGATCCGCCTGTTCACGGGCCAGCACCAGGTCCAGTTAGGATAGAGCCCTATGCCGGTAGGATCCTCCTTGCCTCTCCGGGCCATCATGTTCCCGTCTTCGGTGTAACTGCCCGAGTAGAGCCAGTTTCCTGAGGAGGTGGTGCCGTCATCCGCCAGCTTCGTGAAGTTGACGAGGAGCTTGCCGGTACCGTGGTCATAGCCGTTTATCTCCTTGGCAACCGCGTGCGGGTCAGGATGTTCACCGTAGTTCCAGGCGCAGTTCAGGATGGGCTCCGCGAACTTGCCCCCCTCTTTCTTATAGAGAGCTCTCAACCTCGTGAAGACCCCGTTCAGAATGTAGAGGTCATCCATCGCGTCACCGGGTGGATTGACAGCCTTGTAGCGCCACTGTGCCCATCTACCGGAGTTGGTGATGGAGCCCTCCTTCTCCACGGAACCTGCCGCGGGCAGCAGGAACACCTCGGTCTTCACCTTCTTCGGGTCTGTGACCTCGGGTCCCTGCCAGAAATTCGCTGTCTCCGTCTCCCAGAGGTCAGCTGCCACCAGCCAGTCCAGGTTCTCCATCGCCTTCTTCTCCATCCTGGAGTTGGGACCGCCGACCGCCGGGTTCTGCCCGAGAATGAAGAGACCCTTGATCCCGCCCTCATACATCTTCTCGAAGAGAGCTATGTGGGAGTAGTTCCCCTCTATCTTTGGCAGATAGGAGTACCCAAAATCGTTGTTCTTGGCCGCGCCGTCGCCATAGAACGCCTTGAGCAGGCTGACCATGAACTTCGGAAGGTTCTTCCAGTAGTTCACGCTGTTGGGATCGTTGGACTTGGGCGTTCGCTTGTCCAGATACGTCTTCAGATCCACATGGTCCGCCTGCGGCGTGCCCAAATAGCCGGGGATGATATGGAAGAGAAGACAGTGGTCAGTGGAGCCCTGGACATTCGACTCGCCCCTCAGTGCGTTGATCCCACCACCCGCGAGACCTATGTTACCCAGAAGCAGCTGAAGAACCGCGTAGCTCCTCACGTTCTGTGTACCGTGGGTGTGCTGCGTGGTGCCCATGGCGTACATTATGGTGCCAACTTTGTCCCTGGCACCAGTCGCGCAGTAAGCGTTAGCGACGTCGAGGAACTTCTCTTTCGGGCACCCGGTCACCTTGGCTACCATATCCGGAGTGTAACGCGAATAGTGAGCCTTCATCAGGTTAAGCGCGCAGTTCGGATCCTTCAGGGTAGGATCTCGCTTGGGGATCCCCTTATCGTCCATCTGATACTGCCAGGTGGACTTGTCATACGTCATCTTCTTGGGATCGAATCCCGTGAAGAGCCCATCCTTGAACCCATACTGCGGGTTAACCAGATGTGCGGCGTTCGTGTAGTTCAGAACGTACTCCTCGTTGTACAGTTTATTCGAAAGGCAGTGATTTATTATCCCGCCTGTGAACGCGATGTCGGTGCCCGACCGAAGGGGAGCATAGATATCGGCCTTCGAGGATGTACGTGTGAACCTCGGATCCACGCTTATCAAGGTCGCGCCGTTCTCCATCGCCTTG
>Ga0180437_10010213_pt1 | contig 11489 bp, 11 predicted proteins | sample SS_ome_4_FD_132410 | JGI IMG/M metagenome (GOLD analysis project Ga0180437, IMG submission 132410) | Hypersaline lake sediment archaeal communities from the Salton Sea, California, USA - SS_3_D_1 metaG | ecosystem: Environmental > Aquatic > Non-marine Saline and Alkaline > Hypersaline >... | reverse complement strand
CCAAGAAGACGGCATCCGATCCTGATTCAAGAATCAACAAAAGTTTGAGGGCGTGGAACTGCTGATATGAAAAGTTTTCAACAATTCATCCAGGAAAGTGTCACCATCAATGGTGATTTCAATGGAACTCTGACTTATGGTGGTGCTCCTGCACAACCCGTAGGTGAGGAGTTTGTTGCTGATATTGTTTATCAAGGCAACATCCATAGAATCACTATGGTAACAGAAACTGGTATTCCATCAAAGAATGAATTAGCAGAACATCTACAGGGTGAGTATCCTGGAGCTATTGTTCATAATATTTTTACAATGGAAGAAGGTAAGTATAAAGTAAAGGATGATAAGAGATATCATCCAGCAAAATTAGATTGGGTATAAATTATGGCACAGTGGAATAAAGATAAACAAGATTATCTAAACCAGGAGAGAACACTTCACGAAGTTTACATGTGTGCCGACAGATACGGCAACATTGGTGATTGTGGAGTAACTACTGGTACAAGTGGTGGATCAGTTGATGCTTTTGGAAGATCAAGAACATCGCAACCATTTACACTTGCCGACTATACACACATTTATGGTGAAGAAGTAGAACTTCTTACGAAAACTGTTGGTGTTGGTGCTACAACCGAAGTAAATCAAAATACAGCATCTATTGCATTAATTGTTGGAACTGGTGCAACGGATCAGGTTATTCACCAATCCAGAATGTATCATCATTACATGCCTGGTAAGTCTCAATATGTAATGGCAAGTTTTAATTTTCTTGATGTAAGAGAAAATACGACAAAAAAAGTGGGATATTTTGATGATAGGAATGGAGTATTTTTGCAGCAAGCAGGAGACGGAACTGTTTCTGTTGTAAGAAGATCTTTTAATACTGGAATTGCCAGTGATACAGTCGTTAATCAGGTTAATTGGAATTTAGATCCTATGGATGGTACTGGCATTACCAGTACAACTTTAGACTTTACCAAAACACAGTTGTTTGTCACAGACTTTCAGTGGTTGGGTGTGGGTAGGATAAGATGTGGATTTGTTCTGGGTGGGAGAACTATATACTTCCATGAATTTAATCATTCAAATATTGAAGAACATGCATATTGGTCACTTCCATCACTTCCAATTAGATGTGAGATTGCTAATACAGGAGCTGCTGTTGGTATTTCATCAATGGAACAAATCTGTTCCACTGTAATGAGTGAAGGTGGATATGTTGAAACAGGTGTTGAATTTGCTGCACATAACGGACCAATTACCTTATCAAGAAACACACAAGACACATTTAGACAATGTGTAGGTGCTATCAGACTATCTAATACATTCAAAGGAATTCCAAATAGAACAACAGTTAGATTGACTGATATTGAAGTATTGAGTGATTCCACAAGTTGTAGACTTGAGATTTGGAGATTACCAGACAATAGTAATATTACAGGTGGAACTTGGGAAGATGCTAACGATGATTCTGCAGTTCAATATAATGTTGGTATTGGAACAAGTTTTACAACAACTGGTGGAGACTTGAAAAATTCAACATTACTTGCTGCAAATAATCCATCAGGAAAGCAAGCATCATCTACGGTTGCATTTAATCCAACTTCTGCAAGAAGATCTTATATTGCACAAAACATTGATGCCGATGATAGTAACATCTTTGCTATTATTGTAGAAAATTTATCTGATAGTAGTGATACAGATATTTACAATGCATTTCAGTGGAGAGAAACTAGGTAATTTATTATGGCATCAGCTGAACAGTATCTTGGTAATCCTAATCTCAAGAAGGCTAACACAGCCATTGAGTTTACAGAAGACAATATTGCAGAATATATTAGGTGTAAGCAAGATCCAGTATATTTTGCCAACAACTATGTGAAGATTGTTACTCTTGACCATGGTCTACAACCATTCAGGACATACGACTTCCAAGAGAAATTAATTACAAACTTCCACGAGAACAGATTCAACATCTGTAAGATGCCTCGTCAGACTGGTAAGTCTACAACGTGTGTGTCCTATCTACTTCATTATGCCATCTTCAACGATAGTGTGAATATCGGCATTCTTGCTAACAAGGCATCCACTGCAAGAGAACTACTTGCAAGATTGGCAACTGCATATGAGAACTTACCAAAATGGATGCAACAGGGTATACTTGTATGGAACAAAGGAAACATCGAATTAGAAAATGGCAGTAAGATATTGGCAGCTTCTACATCTGCAAGTGCTGTCCGAGGTATGTCGTTTAACATCCTCTTCCTCGATGAGTTCGCGTTTGTTCCTAACCACGTCGCTGACTCCTTCTTTGCATCTGTTTATCCTACTATTACTTCTGGTAAAAGCACGAAAGTAATTATCGTATCTACCCCTCACGGTATGAATCACTTCTACCGTTTGTGGCATGATGCGGAGAGAGGTAAGAATGAATACATCCCAACAGATGTTCACTGGTCTGAGGTACCAGGAAGGGATGCTGTCTGGAAAGAACAGACCATTGCTAACACGTCAGAACAACAGTTCAAGATTGAGTTTGAGTGTGAGTTCCTTGGTTCTGTTGATACGCTTATTGCACCAAGTAAGTTGAAGTCACTGGTGTATGAAGACCCCATTATGAGAAATGCTGGGTTGGATGTATATGAAGACCCAATAAAAGATCACGACTATGCAGTAACTGTTGACGTTGCTCGTGGTGTGGGTGGTGATTACTCTGCCTTTGTGGTTGTTGATATAACCTCCTTCCCTCACAAGATGGTGGCAAAGTATAGGGATAACATGATTAAACCTATGTTGTTCCCCAGTGTCATCTTTGAGGTAGCCAAGTCATATAATGATGCCTGGATTCTATGTGAGGTCAATGATGTAGGAGACCAGGTTGCATGTATTCTGAACTATGACCTAGAGTATCCAAACCTTCTTCAATGCTCGATGCGTGGTAGAGCAGGTCAGATTGTAGGACAAGGGTTCTCTGGAAACAAAACACAGTTGGGTGTGAAGATGTCCAAGACTGTAAAGAAGGTTGGTTCTCTCAACCTCAAGACCATGATTGAAGAAGATAAACTCATCTTCAATGATTATGAGGTCATTTCGGAACTCACCACCTTCATTCAGAAACATAACTCCTTTGAGGCAGAAGAAGGTTGTAATGATGACTTAGCGATGTGTTTAGTCATCTATGCCTGGTTGGTTGCTCAGGACTACTTCAAGGAACTGACTGACCAGGATGTTAGAAAAAGACTTTATCAGGAACAGAAAGAACAGATTGAAGCAGATATGGCACCATTTGGTTTCATCAGTGATGGATTAGATGATGAAACGTTTGTTGCTGATGGTGATAGATGGTCCAAGGCAACTCTGGATGGGTATGGTGAAACCATGGAGAATATGTCTTATATGTGGGATTCTTGGTAATGAACTTAGACGATCAGTTTGATGTCAACCATTTATTTCTTACGGAGAGAAAGTGCCGTTGTTGTGGTGAGACAAAGAACTTGATCGAAGGTTTTTACAGAACGAGGAAAGATAAGGGACAGGTCGCATCATCATATTCATACGAATGTAAGAAGTGTACGATTAAACGAATACAGAAGAGTAGACAATGATGTTCACGTCTTGTTCACGTCTCTGAAAACCCCCTATTTAATAAATATTTTCAGATAAACTGAGAACTTTAGGGAGAGAAACATGGCGACTCCTCAATTATCTCCAGGCGTACTCGTCAGAGAGGTTGATCTTACAGTCGGTAGAGCCGAAAACGTTCTTGATAATATCGGTGCAATCGCTGGTCCTTTCCCTATTGGACCCGTTGACGAACCATATCTTATCAGAACTCAACAGGAGCTCATCAATACCTTCGGTAAGCCACTGTCTACAGATAGACAATATGAATACTGGATGACTGCTAGTTCATTCTTGACATATGGTGGAATTTTGAAGGTTGTAAGAACCAGCAATTCCAACCTCAACAATGCTAATGCTGGTGTTGGTGCTGCTTCGGATTCATCACTACTTATCAAGAATAAGGACGACTTTGAATTAAACTACCAAGATTCAACAGACTTTACATACTCATCCAGAAACCCTGGTCAGTGGGCTAATAACCTCAAGGTATGTTTCATCGATAACAAGTCTGACCAAATCATTGGTATTAGTACTAATGACCTGGCTAACTACGGTGTTCAGGTAGGTTACGCTGTCACAGCACCAAAAACAGCTATCACACTTCCTGGTGATGGTTCAACATCATCATTCACTGGTGTTGTAAGAGGTATCATTACTGGGGTTACAACTGATACGATCAATAGCAATAGCACTTTCGAGGTCAAGATTCTTGAGAGAGTTGCTGATAGTTCATCAGTTTACACTAACGTACTTTCTACTAACGTATCAGTTGCTGAGACAGCTAGTGGAATCGGAACAACAAGAGTATTCCTTGATAGTGTTTCAGGTGTCACATCTGGAAATGTCATTTCATTCCCATCATACTCTGGTGAACCAGGATACACAAGAAACGTAATCACAAGTGTTGGTTCTTCCTTTGTTGATGTAGGTTCTCCTATTGGTGAGTCTGGTGAATCACTAAACGTTACCACAACTAACGTTTCAATCGCATTGACATCTGGTGATGTAACAGCTGGGGTTACAACTGTATTCGTTGACTCAATCGTTGGAATCATTACTGGAGACGTATTCACTGGAGCTGGTTTGGTTCAAGCGCCAGTCGTCAGTGTTGGAGGAACATTTGTCACACTCGACAAGGGTATCGAAGCCGAAGCTGGAGTTGGAGTCGCTGTCACATTTGATAGAGTTGGTCTTACGACTGATTCTGTTGTTGGTCAAGCAAGAATCGAATCGGTCGCAGTATCACCTGGAGCCGTAACACCAATCAATTATCAAGAGTTTAATACAGCAGCTTCCATCTTGGATTCTGACAATGTATATCTTCAGGATAATTCAGGTAATCCTACTGGTTTCACAGCTGGTATCGACGTTGCCACTTCAACTGACTGGTATGACTCACAAACCTTAGGTTTGACAAATTCAACAGTCTTCTGGAAGAACATCGCTCCTCGTCCTGTTGATAGTAACTACGTTACCTCAAGACAAGGTTCGAACGACTCACTTCACATTGTAGTTGTTGATGATACTGGAGATGTAACAGGTATTCAAGGCAATATCCTTGAGAAGAACATGTTCCTCTCGAAGGCACTTGACGCAACCGCCGATGGCGAGAATCCAACTAAGACCTACTATAAGGATTGGATTACTAACAGATCTGAGTATGTCTTCGCTGGTTACAACCCATCACAAGTAGCTGACACATACTGGAATACAGTTCCAGTTGCATCTGGTTTCTCAACAGATAATACTCCTGTCACAGTTGGTGATGGTCTGTGGGGTCTGGAAGCACAAGGAACCGATTATAGTGGACTTGGCAATGTAACTTACAACTTCACTGGTGGTGTTGACTATCAGGCAGATGGTGGAATGACCGCATTACTTGGTGATTTGGCTACTTCATACAGACTCTTCACTAATAAGGATGACGAGGAAGTTGATTACCTTATCATGGGTCCTGGTCTTTCGGCTGAAACTGATACACAGGCCAAGGCAAACCTCCTCATCTCACTGGCACAAGGAAGAAAGGATTGTGTAGCTACCATCTCACCACACAGAGATAACGTTGTCAACGTAACCAATTCAACAACGGCTACTAACAACGTTCTTGGATTCTACTCACCTATCTCATCTTCCTCATACGCGGTACTTGATTCGGGTTACAAGTACACCTTCGATAGATTCAACAATCAGTTCAGATATATCCCAACTAATGGTGATACAGCTGGATTGATGGTTAGAACTTCTATTGAGTCCTTCCCTTGGTTCTCACCAGCTGGTCTCCAAAGAGGTATCATTAACAATTCTATCAAGTTGGCCTACAACCCAGACAAGTCACAGAGAGACCTTCTGTATTCTTCAAGAATCAACCCCATCATCACTAAGAAGGGTGCTGGAACACTTCTGTTCGGTGATAAGACGGCTCTTGGATACGCCTCCGCGTTTGATAGAATCAACGTTAGAAGATTGTTCCTTACAGTCGAACAATCCCTGGAATCAGCATCTGAGTCAACTCTGTTTGAACTCAACGACGCTCAGACCAGAGCAAACTTCGTTAACATTGTTGAACCTTATCTCCGTGATGTTCAGGCGAAGAGAGGAATCTATGACTTCCTCGTTGTTTGTGACGAAACAAACAACACTCCTGATATTATTGATAACAATGAATTTAGAGCTGACATCTTCTTACAACCAGCTAAGTCGATTAACTTCATCACTCTGACCTTTGTTGCTACTAGAACTGGAATTGATTTCAGTGAAGTAGTTGGCACAGTTTGATTATATTAAATAATACTAGGAGGACCTAACAATGGCAGAAACAAGAACACTTTCGGAATTTAAATCAAGATTGGCTGGCGGCGGTGCCCGCCCCAATCTGTTTGAAGTATCGATTCCTTCCTTCCCCTCTTCCATCTCGGAAGCTTGGGGACCTGGAATCCAGGACGAGAACGGCACCTTTAATTTCTTATGTAAAGCAGCTAATCTACCTGCTTCAACAGTAGCATCTTTCAATGTTCCTTTCAGAGGAAGAAACTTGAAGGTAGCTGGTGATAGAACATTCGCACCTTGGACAGTCACCATCATCAATGATGAGGACTTCAAACTCAGAACTGCGTTTGAAAGATGGTCTAATGTACTTAGTAAGTTGGATGACGCTACTGGTGTTACCAACCCTACCTCATACATGACTGATGCTTATGTTCAACAACTTGGCAGAGGAGCTCAAAGATTCTCCACTACTAATGAAGGTGGACAGTCGGCTGTACTGAGAACTTACAAGTTCTATGACATCTTCCCAACTAACATCAGCGAGATTGCATTGAGTTATGACACTGGTGATACACTCGAAACATTTGATGTTGAGTTCCAAGTTCAGTACTTCACAGTAGGTGACTCACTCCAGTCCAATGGTGGAGCCGCAGGTGAGGTTCAGATAAGTTGATAAATAACTAGAAGACAATTTCTAGTTACAAATATAATGGCTGCGAGATTATTTGGATTCTCAATTGAAGATAGCGAAAAGACCCCGCCCGGTCTAGTGTCTCCCGTTCCTCCGTCTAATGCGGATGCGAACGAGCACTATGTATCGAGCGGGTTTTTTGGTTCGTATGTAGATATTGAAGGAGTCTATAAAACTGAAAATGATTTAATTAGAAGATATCGTCAAATGGCACTCTACCCTGAGTGTGATAGTGCGATTGAAGATATTGTAAACGAAGCTATCGTTTCTGATACTAATGACTCACCTGTAGAGATTGAACTTTCTAATCTGAACGCTAGTGATGGCATTAAAAAGAAAGTAAGAGAAGAGTTTAAGTATATTCTAGAACTCCTCGACTTTGATAAGAAGTCACACGAGATTTTCCGTAACTGGTACATTGACGGAAGAATCTACTACCATAAGGTTATTGATACCAAGAATCCCACAGAGGGTATTCAAGAACTGAGATATATTGACGCAGCTAAGATGCGTTATATCCGTAAGTTGAAGCAGAAAGGAAAAGATAGTGTAAATCAACTTGCTAGAACTTTTGATAGAGACAATCCTGAAACCTATGAGTTTCCAGAGATTGAAGAGTTCTTCATCTACAACCCTGGACACGGGGCAGGTTCTGGTTCAAGCGGATATGCAGCTAACTCGGCATCCAAGGGTGTCAAGATGACTCGTGATTCTGTCACCTATTGCACCTCTGGTTTGGTAGACAGAAACAAGGGATCAACTCTGTCCTGGTTACACAAGGCTATCAAACCTCTGAACCAGTTGATGATGATTGAGGATTCCCTCGTTATCTATCGTCTGTCAAGAGCACCAGAAAGAAGAATCTTCTACATTGACGTTGGTAACCTTCCTAAAATGAAGGCGGAACAATATCTCCGTGATGTGATGCAGAGATATAGAAATAAACTTGTCTATGATGCAAATACTGGTGAAATCAGAGACGATAAGAAGTTCATGTCGATGATGGAAGACTTCTGGCTTCCTCGTCGTGAAGGTGGTCGTGGCACTGAAATTACTACACTACCTGGTGGTCAGAACCTAGGTGAGATCACTGATATCAATTACTTTCAGAAAAAACTCTATCGTTCACTGAACGTACCAGAGACCAGACTTCAAGGTGAAGGTGGTTTCTCTCTTGGAAGATCCTCTGAGATTATGAGAGATGAAATTAAGTTCTCCAAGTTTGTTGGTAGAATGAGAAAGAGATTCTCTGCCATGTTCAACGACATGTTGAGAACACAACTCCTTCTCAAAAATGTCATCACTCCAGAAGATTGGGAGTATATGGCTGATCATATTCAGTATGACTTCCTGTATGACAACCATTTTGCTGAACTGAAAGATGCTGAACTTCTCCGCGAGAGAGTCACATTGGCTATGGAAGTTGAGCAATTTGTTGGCAAGTATTACTCCACTGATTATGTAAGACGTAAGATCTTACGTCAGACTGATGAGGAAATCATCGAACAAGATGAACTCATCAAAGATGAAATCGAAAGTGGTGCTATCCCAGACCCAGCTATGATGGCAATGGGTGACCCAGCTGCCATGGGTGGTGATGCTGCTATGGGTTCACCAACTGGACCAGATGCTGCACCACTTGACCCACCAGCCCCCGAACCAGATGAAACACCAGCAGGTTCTAGAAGGAATCCTGAGGGTGGCATTATCTAAATACACATAAAACGAGACTAAACCATGGAAGAATTAATGGATTTGCTTGTGACTGATGAATCTCCATCACAGACAAGTGACAAAATTAAAGACATTCTGTTTGCAAAAACAGCAGAAAAGATCAACGCTATCAGACCAAATGTAGCTGCTTCTGTATTCGATGAACCAACATTGGAAATCGAAGACGAAGTAGAAGTTGAGGCTGAGCTTGAGATTGATCAAGAAGTTGATACTGAAGAATAATAAATACTGAATAGGACTATTAAAACAAAAAATAATGACTGCTCTAAAACCGGTAGGTGTTAATACTACATTCGCTACCAGTACTACATCGGCTCAATCAGTCAATATCCTCCAACAGAGTGATTCGATTCGTGTAGTTGCTGAAGGTGCAGGGGTTCACGTTGCTATTGGAACTAATCCAACTGCAACTGTTGACAATTTTTATGTTGGAGTTACAGACGATCAACAAATTAGTCTTGGTCCTGTCAGATCTCAAAGAGTTGTTGGTATTGTTACTGGTACAACCACAATCATTGATTTTCCTGAGGGAACTGGAAGTCCTTTTGAGATTGGTGATGCTGTATCACTGACAGTAACTGGTCAAAGTAACTTTGATTTTGCACACAAGATTGTGTCAAGTATTGACACATCTGCTGGTGTTCATGGTTATTTCGCCACCAGATTGACAGTTGATCACGATTCATCAAGTGTAACAGATGCATTTGAAAGTGTTGAAGCAACACTGAGAAGATCCATCAGAGTAGCGTGTAAAACCAATGCTGGCACTGGCACAGTATTCATCCAACAAGTACAAGTTTCCTGAATAGAACAATGAAACTAATTAGAGAAGAAATCGAATCAGTTGATTTTATCGTTGAAGAAAAGAACGGTAAAAAGAATATGTTCATTGAGGGAATCTTTTTACAAGGTGACCTTCAGAACAGAAATGGAAGGATGTATCCAATGGCTACCTTGAGAAAGGAAGTACAAAGATACAATGAGAACCACATCCAAACCGGGAGGGCACTTGGAGAACTCGGACATCCAGAAGGCCCAACTGTTAATCTGGATCGCGTCTCTCACAAAATTGTTTCGCTCAAGGAGAACGGAACCAATTTTATTGGTAAAGCAAAAATCTTATCAACTCCGATGGGTAAGATTGCGGAGTCTCTCATTAGCGAAGGAGTTAAACTTGGTGTTTCTTCTAGAGGCATCGGATCACTCAGAGCAACAAGAGAAGGAGTAAATATTGTTGGTGACGACTTCCTGTTATCAACAGCAGCTGATATCGTCGCTGACCCTTCCGCACCTGATGCTTTTGTTGAAGGTATCATGGAAGGAAAAGAGTGGGTTTGGGATGGTGGAATCCTTAGGGAAGCCACGGCCCGTAAAACCTACAAACAGATTAATACCCTTGTCACACAGGGTCAACTTGATGAAAAGAAACTTGATCTTTTCAACGATTTTCTGAATAATCTGTAAATCGTATCAATTTATAAATAAATATAGATTAAATTAATAAGGTTAATCGGAGTAATTCAAATGTCTCGTGGAGATTTACAAGAAATGGAGCAGTCAAAGACAGCTGTGAACGCGAACGCTAAACCTGCAGAGGCCATGCCGAAGCTTTCCAACCCTGGTGAGGGTCAGTCAGTATCCTATGAGGATCTTGGTGGACCTACCCCAGAGAACTACAGCCCAACTAACGATTCAGCTAAGCTCAAAGAGCCTAAGATCAAGACCGTTAGTGACGTTGTAAACAAGGGAGCTAAGAAGGCTGATCCAATGGATTCCTCTAAGAAAGGTACCTACGGCGAAGAAGCTGAGGTAGAAGAGGAAGTCCTCGAAGAAGAGGAAGTCCAAGAGACAGTAGCCGAACAGGAAGTTGACATCGAAGAAGATGTTAACGCACTCCTGGGTGGTGAGGAACTCTCCGAAGAGTTCAGAGAAAAGGCTAAGATGATTTTCGAAGCCGCTCTGACATCCAAAATTAAGGAGATCCAAGAAGAACTCGAAGGTCAGTTTGAAGCTAAACTGGCTGAAGAGAAAGAGACCATGAAAGAAGAACTGGTCTCAAGAGTTGATTCGTATCTTGAGTACGTCGCTGAAGAGTGGATGACTGAGAACGAATTAGCAATCGAGCACGGTCTGAAGACCGAGATGACTGAATCATTCCTCTCTGGAATGAAGAGTCTTTTTGAAGATCATTATGTAACTATCCCTGAAGAGAAATATGATGTGCTTGAGAGCATGGTAGACAAACTTGATGAAATGGAAACAAAACTCAACGAGCAGATTGAGAAGAACATCGGACTGAACCAGCGTTTGGCTGAATCAGTTTCCGACAATATTCTTGAGTCCGTTTCTGAGGGTCTCGCGACCACCCAGAAAGAGAAGCTCGCTTCACTTGCCGAAAGTGTTGAGTTTGAAAGTGAAGAAGAATATCGTGAAAAGTTGGAGACTCTGAAGGAGTCATACTTCTCCAAGTCACCAGCACCAGCTAAAGCAGCAGTAGCAAAACAGGAAACCCTTTCTGAGGGTGTTGACACCACTTCCGCTCCTACTAAGGGTGGAATGGACGCATACCTGAGAGCACTGGGTAGCTTCAGCAAATCCTGAATTTAACATTAAATCAAACGTAAACATTACAAAGGTAAAAGCAAATGTTCCAATCCGAACATCTGCAGGAAAAGTG
>Ga0180437_10010212_pt1 | contig 11490 bp, 10 predicted proteins | sample SS_ome_4_FD_132410 | JGI IMG/M metagenome (GOLD analysis project Ga0180437, IMG submission 132410) | Hypersaline lake sediment archaeal communities from the Salton Sea, California, USA - SS_3_D_1 metaG | ecosystem: Environmental > Aquatic > Non-marine Saline and Alkaline > Hypersaline >... | reverse complement strand
TCCGCCGGGTGCAGGTCAAAGGCCCCCAGGGCCAGGGCGCGGATGTGGATGGTCTGGCCGGGCTGGTAGAGGGGCTTGTCGGTGGTCAGCAGCACCTTGTAGTCGCGCTTGACGGTCACAGGCCGCTCTATCTCGTCATGGCCCAGGTCCGACCGGGTCTCGATGATCAGGTCCTGGGCCGGATCCTCGGCCTCGGGCACCTGGAAGCCGACATCGGCCGTGCCGTGCTTGTCGGTGGTTCCCTCGAACAGGACGATGGCCTTACCACCGCTCTGGGGGCGCATAGAGACTTTCAGCGCGGCCCCGGCCACCGGTGAGGCGTCGCGCACGTCGCGCACGGCCACCCGCAGGGCAGCCTGGCTGCCAGGTACAAAGCGGCTCTGGCCTAGGACCACCGTCTCCTGGTCGCCGATGAACCTGGGCAGCGCCGAGATGTAAGCCGTCAGGCTGCAGAGCAGCAGGAGGACCAGGGCGGCTATGGCTATGATGGTTAGGGTGATTTTCTTCTGTTTGGACATGGGGCACCTCCGGGAGTGAATGTATGAATCAGCGAACGGCGAATGTCGGATAGCGAATGAGGTCCCGTTTGCGGGGTTCACTTTATAGACGTGGAGAGGGGGGAAATGGTTCCCGTGTATTCATGTGAATATGGGAGCCTGGCCCGCTGGTTTGAAAAAGCTTGTGATTGACAATTTCATTGTATCGTCTCTTGCCTCTTTTGTCAAAGAATCCTCCTGGTTTTTTTCACGAATGGGCGCTACGCATCTATCATTTCTGCTTGCATTCTTGTGCAGTACATGGTACAATCGGGTACTGAATCTTCAAATCGAGGCCGAGTTCGCCCGTAGCGATGGGGAGGTACCAAAATGGTCAAACTTGTCATCCGTTGGCTGATCAACTTTCTGGCCCTGTTTGTCGCCGCCTGGCTGGTGCCCGGCATCACCGTCGAGGGCGGCGATGGCTGGACAGTGTTCGCGGTCATGGCCATCATTCTGAGCCTGGTCAACGCTGTCCTGCGACCTTTGCTCAAGCTGCTCACCTGCCCGCTGATCATCTTGACCCTGGGACTGTTCACCCTGGTGATCAATGGGTTCACGCTGTGGCTCTCCTCGTGGATTGCCATCAACTGGTTCCACGTAGGCTTTTACGTGGATGGTTTCTGGGCCGCCTTTTGGGGGGCGCTGGTGGTCAGCATCGTCAGCTTGGTCCTCTCGGCTGTCCTGACGGACAAGGGCGAAGAAAGACGAGTGCGTAGGGAGGCCAGACGTTGATTGGCCCAGAAACCCGTTTTCTCAAATCGTCAGAAAACGGATTTCTCTATACCCATCGCCAAATTTGCAATCTACTCCCATTTGTGGTATAATTTCTTTTCAACGAGCCCGGATGGGCTCGTTACTTGTGTGAGTACAGCAGGCAGATAAGGCATATCGTCTCATCCAAAGGGCGGTCGCATCTGCACAGCTACGAGTCTAGGCCACATAGCCGGGCAGATGGACCGCCCCTTGTTGTGCATCAATTCAGGAATGGAGTTTATCATGTCGGGAAATCATCAATTGGAAAGAAAGCGAAACATTGGCATCATTGCCCATATTGACGCTGGCAAGACGACCATCACCGAACGGATACTTTATCACACGGGCTTGACCTATCGGATGGGTAACGTAGATGAAGGCACCACGGTGACCGATTTTATGCCCCAGGAGCGGGAACGGGGTATCACCATTCAGTCGGCGGCCGTCACCTGCTTCTGGCGCGACTATCAGATCAATATCATTGATACCCCAGGTCACATTGACTTCACCGCCGAGGTGCAGCGCTCGCTGCGTGTCCTCGACGGGGGCGTCGTCGTCCTCGATGGCGTGGCCGGAGTAGAGCCGCAGACAGAGACGGTCTGGCGGCAGGCCGACCGCTACAAGGTGCCCCGCGTCTGCTTCGTCAACAAGATGGACCGCGTCGGGGCTGATTTCTGGCGGACTCTGGACATGGTGACCAGGCGGCTGGGGGCCAGGGCAGTGGCCGTTCAGATACCCATCGGCGTGGAGAGTTCCTTCCGCGGAGTAGTGGACCTGATCGAGCAGCGGGCTGTCGTCTACCCTTCGACTTCCCCTTCGACAGGGCTCAGGGCAGACAACTCTCATGGCGACGAACCGACGATTGCCGAGATACCCCCTGAACTACGGGCAGAAGTCCAACGCAGGCGCGAGCAACTGATCGAGCAACTGGCCGATGTGGACGACGAGGTGGCAGAGCGTTACCTGGAAGGCCAAGAGCTCACGCCCGATCTGCTGCACGCTGCGCTGCGTCAGGCGACGCTGGCCGGGCAGTTGGCTCCCTTCCTGTGCGGCACGGCCCGGCGCAACATAGGGGTGCAACCCCTGCTGGACGCCATCGTGGCCTACCTGCCTTCACCGCTGGACGTGCCAGCCATCAAGGGACAGGAGCTGGATTCTGGCGCTGAGGTCATCTGCCAGGCCGACGGATCTGAACCGCTGGCGGCCTTGGTCTTCAAGATCAACACCGATCCTTTTGTGGGCCGGCTGGCCTACTTGCGGGTCTATTCTGGATCGCTGCGCCGTGGCCAGGGCGTGATCAATGCCAACAGAGGTGAGAAGGTGCGAGTCGGACGGCTGGTGCGCATGTTCGCCGACCGCCGCGAAGAGGTGGACGAAATCGGCGCGGGCGACATCGGGGCCGTGTTGGGGCTGGAAGCCAGCACGGGTGAGACCTTGTGCGCCGCCGAACGGCCAGTCGTGCTGGAAAAGATCACCTTCCCGGCTCCGGTGATGTCGGTGGCTGTCAAGCCCCAATCCAAGGCCGACCAGGACAAGATGTCCCTGGCCCTGCACCGGCTGGCCGAAGAGGACCCTACCTTTCAGGTGAGACAGGACGGCCGGACCAAGGAGACGGTTATCTCTGGCATGGGGGAACTTCACCTGGAGGTGCTCGTGGAGCGCATGAAGCGCGAGTTCAAAGTGGTGGCCGACGTGGGCGCACCACAGGTGGCCTATTACGAGACCATCACCCGACCTGTTACTTGTGAGGCACGGCTGAAGCGCCAGACCGGTGGACACGGCCAGTACGCCCACGTGGTGCTGGAGTTGGAACCAGGGGAGAAGGGCTCTGGCTTTGTCTTTGAGGACAAGCTCAGGGGGATGGTGATCCCCAGGCAATACGTGCCTGCTGTCGCGGCTGGCCTCCGCGACGCGCTGGAAGAGGGCGTGTTGGCCAAGCACCCGCTGGTGGACATCAAAGCCACCCTGGTGGATGGCTCCTACCACGAGGTGGATTCGTCGGACCGGGCCTTCCGCACCGCAGCGTCCATGGCCCTGCGTGACGGTGTGGCCAAAGCAGGGCCCATCATCCTGGAGCCCATCATGCGGTTGGAAGTGGTCGCGCCAGAGGATTGCACCGGTGACGTGATCGGTGACCTCAGCGCCCGGAGCGGAACCATCGTCGGCATCGGGCCCCGGGCTAACGGTCTGCATGACATCACCGCTCACATCCCGCTGGCGTCCATGTTCGGCTACGCTACCAGCCTGCGTTCCAGGACTCAGGGCCGGGGCACCTTCACCATGGAGTTCGACCACTACGCCCAGGTCCCGGCCGAGACGGCCCAGGAGTTGATGAAGCGCTGCGCCTGAGCACGAAGTCAAGGTGCGACGCACTTGACACGTGCGTCGCACCTCCACAAGTCGTGTTTAGTGAGTTGTTTGCCAAACTCCAGTTTGTTAGTCGGCTACTTGTTGAGTTGATATCGGATGAGGACCTGACGAAAACCTCCCGGCGTTCCGTGATGGTCGCCCTTTTCGTCTACGATACCCACGTTAGGACAAAACCATGTCTCGAAAGTGGCGCCGGCCCACACTTCCTCTAGGAAAAAGCAGTCGTTAAACTCTCCTGCAGGCACAACCACTGTGCCGACTTTCGTCACTTTGCGGAGCATCCCGTCATCGGCATAGGTCGGATTGAGTCTGGCTTTTTCGTCGCTTCGATACCACTTTTCCCCGAGTTTGACCGGGAACACGAACTCTAGCAAGGCCGCGCTTAGACTAGACAGGTCAAGCTCTCTCTCCTGACGGTACATGCGATTCCCGCTGACCACAAGCCAGTAATCGCTAGATGTGGCAGGTCTCAACGGGACGCCCTGCCAACTTGGCGGGACATCACCTACTGGTACTTCGGCGCTCTCCTCTCGATGGATTTTGGCCACGAGGTAGGATGAGATACTTTTGACTTCAATAACCGTTTCGGTGGCAACCCGCGTAGTGGTTATGATTTCGGTAATTGGGACCCCTTCATACCGCGTGAATTGAAACACCCAAGTATTATCCAATGCCAACGGAAAGTCGATCTCTGGGCCAGACGATGGGGGAACAGCAGGTGACGCCGTTGCGATTGGCTCAGGCGTAGACGTTGCTGACGTTGCGGCGGCAAGTGTTGGCCCGGGAGTTACACCTCTTCCTGAAGATGTGCCGCAGGCACTGATTAGCGCGCTCGCAATCAGGAGAAAGACGACGACAGTCCAAAATTGTTGCTTATTGCCGCTCATCTTTTCTTCCTAGCCCCGAGACTGATTGTACTCAGCCACCCCAACCCGGTCGAACCGATTTTCATACACTCTTGCGACGGAATCTCAACAAGCGTATTACCTGCCTTGAACCGCGCAGTAAGATGACGCGGGACATTCATTCACTGCTACGGACGCTGTTCTATGTAAAGGTGCCCGTTGACGTTCGCTGAATTAGCTTTTTTTCTAGTCGGCGGCGCCGAAGTGTCTTGAACACAATCCATCCGAATGCCGTCAGGAAGATGATCACAATGATCCAGCTCAAAGCATTTGCCGATGACCACTGGGCGAGAACTGCCAGGACGACAGCCAGTCCAAGAACCAGAGTGGAGGCAATCACACTCGATGGATCGATTGCGCTCAACTCATGGGCACCGAAGCATCCACACTTACTTCCTTGCCTCGTGAGCATAAGGAACAGCTTGAAGAGCAAAAACAAACCAAAAAGCGCGGCGTTCACTATCGTCACTAACTCTGTTCGGATTCCCAAGACTAGTAGAAAAGCCAAAACTACCTCAAAGGTCCCGATTACGCGACCCGTGATTGGTGAAAAGAACAGCCCGATAAGCCTCATTCGCAAGCTTATGCCATTTCGTTCTACCAAAGGGCGATCTATTTTGGCCAGCCCCGAAATCCCTAAGGAAAAAGCGAAATACAACATCAACATGGACACCACAGATGACAGGATCATAGATCACCATTGAGATGTCTAGACTTTGACAGTAGGGGCGAAGCATTGCTTCACCCCTACTGAACAATGTGACACCGATTTGCCTGAGACCCTTTTGGAGCCTCCAAATTGGCAAGTATTCTTGCGGGCATCCACCTTGAGAAAGCTTCCAAATACAGGCTTCTGTCCAAGATTGGGCAAGTCAACTAGATATTGTGGCTTTTGCCTCACTGAAGCGGCTCGTCCCCATATGGAATACTTACCAGATGCTGCCGTTCCAGGGAAGTCGGTATGTCATCAGTTGGGCAAGTCATCCCCAACATCAGATCAAAAGAACATTCGCAGCAACGATTGTGCCGTCCTTCAGCGGCAAGCCGATAACTTGCACTTTTGTGCCACGTAGCTGCTGGCGCTTGCTCACAACTTCCTGGTACAGTGCCTTATCAATCAGGTAATCCGGTCTAACTTTCACGGTGCTCTTCTTCTCAGATGCGTCCGCATAAGAAATTATGGCCTCGTCTTTTTCGAGACTTATCTCATCCACCGTGATATACGTATTCAAGATGTTTGCGTACATCTTTTCGACGCTAAAGTCTGCCCCGTTCCTCTGGCCTAGAGCGATCACATCATCGCCAGGTTCGATCACATGAGGATAGGAGTCAAAGTCCTTACCCTTGTTGTATTTTCCCTTCCAGACGATTGACTCACCTGTGATAACAAGTCTCAGTTTGTCCACATACCGATCTCTTATCCAGATTGAGTCACCTTCCAAAGCGAGGACCTTGCCTTCGGCAATCCTGGCTTTCAGAATCTCTTCAAGCTCTTCTTTTGACATTATGGGAGGCTCGTCGGCGGTGTTAGAAGGGAACGCAGTTAGCGATCTTGCCGCAGGGACGAACGCAAACAAACCTGCAAGTACGCGAATGAACGATCTTCGGGAGATGTGACGGCTGTTCATGGATCAATCCTCCTCCACAAGTTTCAGATAAATCGTGTTGTCAGCCAAGACGACCTCGCTAGAAACGGCTGGCCATCATTACGTATACACGCCGAAACGAACTCGGCCGTCAGTAAGGCTTCCATGCAAATACAAAAACAGATCACGAGTCAAGTCGAGAATGGGAGTCGAATAGCCTTCCAACTGACCATTGCATCTCGTTCGAGCAGAGCATCCCGCCACCGCCGCACACGAGCACTGAGTGCTGATCGGTAACGAAATACTCCTGCTCTTACATCGATCAAGGATAGTAATACGAACATCACAGCCTCTCTGAGGTAGTATCCCACACGACTGATCAGTCCACCAGTGGCCATAAGCAATATCGTAACCGCCATCACAGCAATCATGACCACGCGGACACGAATCAAAGTATGAAGCGTTACCGTAATACCACTGTGCCATAATTACCTCCTGCAACTGAGATACTCACCGGATTATCCAGTGGCAATTATAGTATACCACATTCCGGTCACAAAACCGGTCTCAAAAACGGTCCAACCGGTCGCAAAATGGGCCTTCCCGGTCGCAAAGTTGATCCTTATGTCAAAATTTGGTCACAATTTTGTGACCGGCGGGCTGTCTGTCCTCATCGGGAAAAGCTAGTGGCTCTGGGTGCGAGGTGGCGAAGGAGGTTGAGAAAAAGAGAGGGGGTGAGATGACTAGGGCTGGAAAATATATCCCTCTCCAGCCATTGTTTGGATGTAGCGGGGCTGACTGGGATCGGGCTCGATCTTGCGGCGCAGGCGGTAAACCACGTTCTTGAGCAAAGCGCTGTCGCCACCACCCGTATATCCCCATACGGAGTCAATGATGACGTCTGGCTCAAGCGCCCGACCTTGGTGATTCATCAAGAAATGAAGCAGGCGGAACTCCAGGTTGCTGAGCTTGACAGCCGATCCGGTTGCGGTGATCACCTCTCGTCGGGCTGGATCCAACCGGAGATCACCCACTTGAAAGCTATCCAGAGCCTCCGTTGGGACCGTCCAGGACCGGCGCAGCCAGGCCCTCACCTTGGCCAGGAAAAGGAGGGGACTGATGGGTTTCGTGACGCACTCGTCAACACCCGCTTCATAAGCTTCCAGAATATGAGCCTCACTACGGCCAGGAGTGAATAGCAAGATAGGGTTGATGGCTTCAGCCCGCAACCGCCGGCAAAGGTCAATCCCATCCAGTTGTGGGGTATGAACGTCAATGACAAGCAGATCGAAGATCCCCTCTGCCCACCGGTCTAAGACTTCTTTGGCTGATCCAACCAGAACAGCCTCAATTTCCTGTTGACCCAAGGCATAGGCCCAAAGCTGTCCTGTTTCGGGCTTATCACTCACGAGTAGCACTCTGGCCTTCGCCTTTTCAGCGCTTACCCTATCCAGTTCCTCTTCCATTGCCTACCTCCTGGGTCGTACAGATGATTGAAATCACCTTCTCCCCATTTGCGGGAGTTCACCTGTCAATGCGAAGGCGCCAGCCAAAAAGTTCGTCTTCCTGCTCGCGGCCTGACCCAAGCACCGCTGATGGGCGCTAGTAATGAAAATGCCAACTCCAGGCATTTGCCTTTAGCTGGCATGGTTGTGGTACATTGTTTTTCTATGCTCTGTCTGCTACAAAGGGGAAAAGCCAACGCCTTTAGTGGGATAAGTCATATATACTTAACTATGATCATTATATCAAATAGTTTGCGATTTTGCAAGGATCTCCCTCATCTTCAAATAATTTGCTACCCTTATTATAGCATACGAAAGTTACAAATCGCTCACAAACGTTGTTTGAGGAGGGGAGAGGATACCAGCATAATCACATCAGAGGGCACCACGGCACCCATGAGTCAGAGACGCGATCATCACAGAGAATCGCCACTCAGGTCAGTTGCTCGACTCCGATAGCGGCCAGGACCACTCCCAGGACGACCAGGGTGGCCACGAGGTCCTGAAAGCCGAGCTTCAACTGCTGCATCCGGGTGCGATGGGGTGAGCACCGAAAGCCCCGCGCGTCCATGGCTGTGGCCAGGTCGTTGGCGCGGCGGAAGGCGGAGACAAAGATGGGCACAAAGACGGGCACCAGGCTGCGTGCCCGCCGCAGCGGCCCACCGGAGCGAAAGTCAACGCCCCGCGCCCGCTGGGCCTTGGCGATCTTTTCGATCTCCTCGAACAGGGTGGGCACGAAACGCAAGGCGATGGTCAGCACCATGGCCAACTCGCGCGCCGGCAGCCTGAGGCCTTCCAGAGGGGCCAGCAGCGCCTCCAGGCCGTGAGACAGTTGCACCGGGGAGGTGGTAAAGGTCAAAAGCGAGGCCATGACCACCAGCAGGCACAGCCGATAGATCTGCGCCCCGGCGGCCAGCAGCCCCTCCCAGGTGGCAGTGATGCCTCCCCATGCCACAAAGGGCTGACCGGGTGTGGTAAAGATATAGAGGAAGAACATAAAGAACCCGATCCAGAACAGGTTCCGCAGGGCGCGCAACAGGGCCAGCAAGGGCACCCGCGATACGACGCTGATCAGAGCCACGAAAGCAGAGAGCAAGAAGTAACCCCAGAAACCCCGCAAAGCAAAAGGAGCCATCATCAGGAGCAACACCGCACCCATCTTGACCCTGGGGTCCAGGCGGTGCACCGGAGAGTCGCCAGGCACGTACAGGCCGGGCAAAAGTTGGTTCATGCTCCCCTTCCTTCCTCCCCTCCCCGACGCGGGGAGGGGCCAGGGGGAGGGGGCAACCCCCACACGTGAGCGATTTCGGTGGCAGCCTCAGCCGCAGAGACCAAATCGGTGCGCACCTTTCTCCCTTTTTGGCGCAAGGTCTGCAAAAGTTTGACCGGCTCTGGCATATCCAGCCCAACAGCGTTCAGCAATGCACTGTCACTGAGGGTATGGCGCGTGGGGCCGTCGGCCACCACCTGACCTCCTTTGAGTACCACCAGCCGCTCCAGTGTATGCCCCAGGTCCTCCAGGGTGTGGGAGATAATTATGAGGGTCAGGCCCGTCTCTTCCTGCCAGGTCAGTATCCGTTCCAGCAGCCTGCGACGGCTTTGGGGGTCTTGCCCTGCTGTCGGCTCGTCCAGGATCAGCACCCGGGGGCGCAGGGCCAGGATGCTCGCCAGGGCCACCCGCCGCATTTCACCACCGCTCAGGGTGAAGGGCATCCGCTGGCTCATGACCTCTGAGTTCAGACCCGTCATCTCCAGCGCCCAGCGCACCCGTGCTGTGACCTCAGCCTCATCCAGGCCCAGGTTACGCGGCCCAAAGGCCACCTCGCGGAAGACGGTCTGCTCAAAGATTTGATCCTCGGGGTATTGAAAGGCGATGCCCACTTGTAGCCGATGGTCCCGCGGGGCGCTGTGGACCGGCACCCCGTCCAGCAGGACATGGCCCGCCGTCGGTTTCAGGAGGCCAGCCAGGTGCTGGGCCAGGGTGGATTTGCCGGACCCCGTGGGCCCCAAGATGCCCACCTGCTCGCCAGCCGCGATCTGGAGGTTCACCTGGCGCAAGGCCACCCGCTCAAAGGGGGTGCCGGGGGCATAGACGTGGGTCAGGTTCTCCACTTGGATCAGCATAGAGCCTCCACCATTTGCTCTACCGTTAGAATTGAGGAGGGTAGTTCCATGCCCCACCCCCGCAGCCGGTGGGCGATCTCGACGACGGGCGGCACGTCCAACCCCAGGCCGCGCAGCCGCTCCACCTGGCTAAAGACCTGGGCCGGTGATCCGTCCAACACAATCCGGCCAGCATCCATCACCAGCACCCGCTGAGCCAGCGTGGCCTCGGACATCGAGTGAGTGATCAGCAGAATGGTGAGCCTTTCGGCGGTGTTGAGCTGATGGATGGTGTCCATCACCTGGCGGCGGCCCAGGGGATCGAGCATCGAGGTCGGTTCGTCGAAGACGATGCAGGACGAGCGGGCGGCCAGAGCTCCGGCAATGGCCGCCCGCTGCTTCTGTCCACCGGAGAGCATCTGCGGGGGATGCAGGCGGTAATCCAGCAGATCCACCGCAGCCAGAGCCGCCTCCACCCTCTGCCTGATCTCGTCCGGGGGGATGCCCAGATTCTCCGGCCCAAAGGCCACGTCCTCTTCCAGGGTGGTGGCGATGATCTGGTTGTCGGGATTCTGGAACACCATCCCCACCTTCTGGCGGATGGCCCCCAGGTGGCGCGGGTCTGAGGTTGGCAGCCCGTCAACCCGCACTGTGCCCGAGGTGGGCAGCAGCAGGGCGTTGAAGTGCCTGGCCAGGGTGGATTTGCCTGAGCCGTTGGGGCCTATCAAAGCCACGAATTCGCCCCGCTCCATGGCCAGGTTCACGCCCTGTAAAGCTTTTATCTGCTCCCCGCCTTCCAGAGGGTAGACGTATTCAAGATCCTTGATTTCGATAAAGGGACGACTGTCAGTGCTCAAGTCCCAAGCCCCCATCATTAGCGAGTCTTTGCCCCAAATCGGCGAAATGCCAACCATCCCCCACAGACGGTAAGGAACACGGACAGGACAACAAATGAATACGTCCGTGTTTTCTTCTGTCAGTGAGAAAACCTGACCCCATTTGCCAAGATCTGGCCATTGGAGGGGCTTAATCTTGGGCGCCAGCGATCTGCCCTCTCCAGGCTGCCCGCAAAGCGGCCACCACGGGGACGGTGATGACGACAGCCAGGATGATCTCAAAGGGGACGTTGGTGAGGATGACCGGCACCATGGTCGTGGCCTCGGCAGTGCCCAGCAGGAGCAGCAATCCCAACACCCCGATGCTATTGGTCAGCGTGCCCACCAGCCCGGCCACCCCCGACGCCACGTTGGGCCAGCGGCGCAGGAGACGGTAGGCATAGTAGGCCAGCACACCGATCAAAATCCGGGGCAGGAAAGCATCTATCAGGGCGAAGAGGAGGTTGCCCCCCATAAAGTTGAGAAAGATGGGGCTGTAGTAGTACCAGGAAGTAAAGGCCAGAATCAGCCCTACGATAGCTCCCACTATTGGTCCTGATACAATGCCGGCAATGATGGCTGGGATGTGCAGGGTCGTAGCCGCGGCCGACATGTTGGGGACTGGGATCATCCCCAACGGCGTAGCTGCCAGGACAATGGACAGAGCGCCAAAGACGCCAGCTACGGCCAGGTCGCGGGTGCTAAGCTGCCAACGGCTTGTGCGAGGTGTTTCTGTCGTATTCATTTGAATCTCCTTTCTCCAACGAGTTTTTGGGCGGTGCAGGTGCACCGTAAACAAAAATAGCCTTTCGGGCGCATTCCGAAAGGCTAGACTCTACGTGGTTCACTTGCAT